>Ga0209017_10000424_pt1 | contig 42311 bp, 28 predicted proteins | sample YNPBryunderm2012_FD_185812 | JGI IMG/M metagenome (GOLD analysis project Ga0209017, IMG submission 185812) | Anoxygenic and chlorotrophic microbial mat microbial communities from Yellowstone National Park, USA - YNP Bryant MS undermat 2012... ...
TTGTTGGCCCTGGTTGCCTTCTTTACCAGTGCCGGCTTGTTGGCCCTGGTTGCCTTCTTTACCAGTGCCGGCTTGTTGGCCCTGGTTGCCTTCTTTACCTGTGCCGGCTTGTTGTCCTTGGTTGCCTTCTTTACCTGTGCCGGCTTGTTGGCCCTGGTTGCCTTCTTTGCCTGTGCCGGCTTGTTGGCCCGAGTTGCTCTCTTGGCTACTGCTTCCTTCCTTACCAGATTCGCCTTGGCCTCGACCTTGTCCAGCCTGGTCTGCTTGAGCCGATTCGGAGCCGCCTTTCATGTTGCCGGCGGTGTTGGCGGATTCGCCGGGATTCGATTTCTCTGAGCCGGGAGCGGCCGATGCGTTATCGTTACCACCTTTTTCTTCGGCTTTGGCTTCTTGGGTGTCGGCTTTTCCGGCGGCGGCCGAGTCACCGGCTTTGGGATCGGCTTTCGGATCGGATTTGGCGATCGCCCCGGGTCCGTTGGCGTTGGCATCACCGCCTTCTTTGACTTTACCCCCCATCCGCTCGGCGAGTTCGCGGGTTCGTTCGGCGAGATCTCCCTGGTTTTTGGCAATTTTGCTGGAATCTCCGCGGCGAGCATCAGTCATTGCCCGGATCATTTCCTGTGCTCGTTTGATTGACTTGGCTTCGTTGAGCAATTCTTGGAGTTTAGCGATTTCGGCTTTAATTCGCGCCGATTCGTCGTCGGTCAGCAGGATTGTGAGGATGTCTTGCAGGACTTTGGTGAGTTGTTTGTCGTCTTGCATTAAGCGTTCGACATCCTGGACGTTGCCGGTGCCGCGGGACATTCCTGAGATCAGTTTTTGAAACTGGTTGTCAACATTTTCCTTGGCGGCAAGTTCCAGGGCGGCGAGGATGACTTTCGCCCGTTCTTGATCCTCGGGTCGGTTGCTGCGTTGGAGTTTTTGAGCGAGTTGCAGCAAGCTAGTTTTGAATTTGTAGAACAGTTGGGCATTTCGTTCTTGCTGGCGGCGGAGTTCGGTTGTAGCCGGATCTGTGGGTGTTCCCGGTGGTGTGGGGTTGATGGGCGATTGGGCCAGCAGAACCGAGCCGAGGAGGAGAATCACGGTCATGGCCAGCCAGTGCAACCGGGCCGGTTGAGCAAGTGCCGGCCGAGTAAATGGGGATACCGGCCGACTGGCCGAGACTGAATCGCAGTGGAACTGAAGAAGCTTCTTGGACATCGGAGGATTCTCCGGAATCAGGAACCCGAACGGGAGCAGTCGGGGAGAGTCTACAAGTTTGGACGAACGACACACGATTCGCCAACAGGGGAATTCTCTGGACAGCACGGTTGATTATTTCACGGTGACTTTCAAGAGCAATGGTTCGCCGACGGCCGGGGTGAGGGTGATGGTGAACTCTCCGGCTTTCTGGCCGGCGGTCAGCTCGAAGGAAAAATCGTCGCGGTCATCCTGAGCGATCACCTGGGCGGGCAGTTGCAGGTCGCTGCCGGGTTGCGCTTGAAGTTTGATCGTCAGGGAACCCTCGACGTAGGCGTTCCAGTTGATCTGTTGTGTGATCGTGCGTTTTTCTCCTTTGGCGAGGACGAGCGCCGGTCCTGGCAGAAGTTTGGGATTAAAGAGGCTGGAGATAATCCCCTTTTTGATACGTTCGAGGGCAGTGGACACTTGTTGCTGATCTTCGATGATTTTCCGTAAGTCGTCGCGGAGTTTGTTGATATTGACAACATCCCCTTGTTTTTCGCGGACTTTGCGGAGTTCAGCGATTAGGACGGTGAGGGCGGTGCGGGCGTTGTCGAGGCTGATATCGTCGGGGCGAACGCCACTGGCGAGACTCGATTGCACCGCCGTGAGGGTTTGTTCGGCGGCGGGGAATTCGTTTTCGAGGATTCGCGGCAACGGCGTGAGAATGACGTCATTCCACTTATCAATGACCGCGCGATTGCAGCGGTTGAATTCCGCTTCGCGGCGGAGCCGGATATATTCCGTGACGACACTCTGAGTGGCATCGCGGGCTTTGCCAAGGTCTTGCAGCACATCCAGGGTACGGACGCTGGCAGACACCAGGATTTCTGGGGACGGGCTGAGAAGGCGATCCGCCGCCTGCAGAAACTTCCCTTGGGCGGTTTCGAGTTTTTTGATCAAGTCGTCCATTTTGGCAATCTGGACTTCTTCATCCTTGGAGATTTCCGCGAGGAGATCTTGTTCCGAGATTACCATTAGGCGGATGAGCTCGACGTTGCGGGCCGTCTTTGGGCCGGATTCATAGTTGGCATCGCTGGCGAGCACATTGAGTTCGATTCGGTACCGGGGTTGGATTTCGCCACTGGCTCCGACTCGTAACTGCGGCAAGACTCGTTCCAGGTCGAAGGAATCGAGTTCAGGATCCTGGAACTGGATTTGTTTGACGACATCGGGATGATCTGGATCGACGGGTTGGCGGAGACGCCGTTGCAAGGTTTCCAGGGTGTATTTCGGCAGTCGGGAGTACTCGGCAACAAAACGGAGGACGGGGGAGCGGCCGAATTCCTTCTTATCCGCTTTCGTGAGCAGGCCGACTGTGGCGAGCGCGACAGTCGGAGTGAGGGCATCCCCGAGATAGGCTGTTACCGGGGCAAACGCCCAGAGCGCGGCGGCCGCCTGTGCCTGCAAGGCGACCACCGCTTCGGCTTCGACCTTCGAGATTGTGTATTCAAATTCCACCTGGCTTAATCCAGTATCATCGCGAACAACGCTATCGCGCAGAAATGGCACCATCGCCATCGGTGTACAGAGAAAGGTATTCCCCTGGCGGCGGAGAATATCAACCGCGACTTCCACTTGCGGTGCTTGATCTTCGATGGCTTGAATTAAGAATCCACGGGTGGAGGTCACATCGTCGGGATCGATCAAGGTTACGGTAAACTCCACGGACTGGGTAATTTTCTGATCGCCGCGGAAGCTGATGTGGAAGCGATTCTGTTCGACGGGGATCGCGACGGGTTCTGGGGCCTCGGTATGACCGGGTGCGGGTTTGAATTGTAATTTGACGGCTTTCAGGGGTTTATCGACGACGCCGGTGATTTCGACTTCGGAGCCGGCCATGACGGAGAAGACGGATTTCTCTCCGGTGAGGGAGAGCGGCTTGTCGGCGAATCGTTGTCGAAGCGATTTCAGCGCGTTCCAATCGGGGCGAAGTGACGCAAGATCATTCCCGATCAGGGGTGCTGGGTGATACAAGTAGGCCGGTTGATCGTCGGAGTGGTACAACTCGATCAGCATCGGCGGCGGAAGCAGGGTAATTTGGCGGGGAGCCGTGGTGAAATCTCCGCCACGGATGACAAAGCGGACCGATTCTTTCAGCCCGGTGACATCGGCGGTAAAGATCCCGCTGGGATCGCGGGTAAAACTCACGGTGCCGGCGGTTTTTTCGCCACGATAGGAAAGTGTCACGGTGTCTGGAATGGCCAGTTTTCGCAGGGTGCGGCTCATGGCCGGCTGCTGGGCGAGTTCCTCCAGGTGTGTTCCTAGTTCGGCGTGTTCAGGTTCTGCCAGCAGGTCATCAAGCCACGGATCATCTTGGGCGGAGGCAGACACGAGGGTGGCCAGGTCGCTTGTCGTGGTGAGGTCGGCGAGGGTGGCCAGATCGCTGGTGCGGGCAGCCCGCCAGCCTTCCCGGGTGCTGGGGTCGCTGACGACCCACTGAACCGCCCGCACACGGAGAGTCAGGGACGGCGTATCTTTACCGATCCGCCGTTCCTGACCGGGGAAATCGAGCAATTCGAGGTGGGCTTGCCGCGGCCAGGGGGTATTCCAGAGCAGCAGGTTGCGTTCGGCCCAGATCGTGGCGACATCGCTGACTTTGCGGATGGCGTGGCGGGGCGTCGGACTTATGGCGAAAGCGATGGCCAGTGACAAAACGAGCAATCCGATGGCGAGAACGCCGAGCCAGATCGCTTTTTTCCAGAGTCGCGGCCAATTGAACACCGAGTCGACAGGGACTTCCGCCACACGGCTTTGCGCTTCGAGGATGGTTTGGCGAATCATTTCCTCGGAGTAGCCGTAGCGAGCCATGCTGCGGACGTCGGCCAATTCGACGGCGGTAATGAGGCGGTCGCCGAGCAAGGCGGGGAAGCGCTTTTCCAGGACAAGCGCCAGGGCAGGGTAGGAGAATTCTCGGTTCAGACGCAGGACAATGCGCCAGAGGATGATGCAGGCGAGCAACACGACTGCGGCGGCTAGGGTACAGGCACGCAACGCCCAGGGCGTATCTTGAACCCAGTCAAAGCTGGTCAATCGGAACAGCCCGTAATCGGCGGCTAAACCGAGCCAGAAACCGACCACGAGCAAAAGCCCAGCTATCAGCAAGCCGTCGAAAAGGACAAAGCGGCGAATCCTTCCGCGTAAGCGATCGAGGGGATGGTACACGGGGCTTTCTGACGGGGTAAGAGTGGCTGGATCAGGCATCTGAGCACCAGGATAATGGCGATAAATATCTCGTGACAATTAGGCGATTCGAAGGAATTTCCGGATGGTCCACTCAAAGCACAGCAAGGCGGTGACCAGCAGAAGCAGCCCGCCGATCTGGACATGATAATCGAAATCATAAAGTCTGGAGAGGGCGATTCCGATTCCGCCGACCACGGCGATGGCGATCACAAAAAGAATCAGCGGTACAGTTGCGAGATTGAGTTCGGCTCGCCCTTGCCAGACGGTGATAGCCACATAGAGGAGCAAACCGAGGGCGAGCACGGTGACGAGCACCGAGCCGGCAAAGGCCCGTGTCGGGGTCAAGTGAGTATCGACAAGATAGCCATCGATGCCGAGGAAAGCGAGAGGCAAGGGTTTATCCCAGAGATCTTCGACGGGGCCGCGATTCCGTGTGTTTTGATATTTCGCTTCCAGGCATTCGGGAATCAGTTTGAGGCGTTCCCGATCTGCTTCGCGGAAACTGAGTTTTGCTTGTCCGCTATCGGTGGCGACGCCTCGGAGGGCGGCGAGCGTGTCGGGGTTGGAAATCCGCGACTCGACCGCACGAACGGGGCTGGCCAATGCTTGTAAGTAGGCGAAATCCGGCCGTGTTTCATCGAGTTCGGGATCGGACTGTTTCACGAGAAATTCTGATTCCAGTGTGTCTCCCGGACTGTCGGGAACATCAATCATCACCCGGTAACGGAAATCACCGGGCGGCATTAAGCGGGGATCGACGGTGATTTGACCAGAATAATAGCCATCAAATCCGGTCGCGGATTTCTTGGCCTTCAATTCGTACGGCCCGAACTGTTTGTTCAACGGCTCGCCATTGCCCGTATAGGCGACGACTCGAAATTTCGGAGTGAGTTCATTTTCCCCGTAAGGCCGACCGCTGGGGTTGAGCAATCGGGCTTGGACGCGGAGGGGTGCCCCGGAAATGACTTCTTTGGCGATAAGAATTCGGCCCCGGGCTGCTTTCACGTCGCGGTTAGCCGAGAGGTAGCGTGCGAGTTTGATCCAGAATCGGTCATAATAGTCGAAGTTGCAGGAGCGCAAGCGGTACAGTTCACCCGAGCCGATGAACGCGGTGCGGCCGCGCACGGGCTGGGTGGTGACCAGCCACGGTTTCGGGTCCGGTTCTCCCCGGTCATTGACATCGAGGAATTCCGCCAAGGTGATCGAACCGGGCTTTGTCGCTTTGATCGGGTAATACGCATAAATGCCGCGCGAGGGTGTTAACAGCGTTCGGGGATCGGAGCCCGGCGGTAAGCGATCGCGGCGGGTGAAGAATTGTTCCCAGCCCGCCGTCGGGTCGTCGCGATTATCATCGGTCAGATTCAGAACATCAAAATCTGGATTCGGTTTCAGTAGCAACCGCCGGGGGATTCGCGGGACCGGTCGCGTCTTGAGCAAAATGATGTCATCGGGAATCACCGGGAGAATATCCAGCAACGGTTTCATTCGGCCATCTTCGGCCGCGCGAGCGAGTTGAAATGTGTGCAACGGCCCGGCGACGTAAAGGAAGCCCCCGCCGAGGTTATCCACCCAGGTTTGCAGATTCTGAATCTGTTCAGCGGATAATTCCGACCAGTCTGGGTCAAAGGCGATGATCAGATCGTATTCATTGAGGTTGTAGTATTTGTCCTCAGGCTTGTCGGTCGATTTGCTTGTCGTATCCAGTCGGGTCGGGAAGCGATTTAAGAGCCGTTCCGGGGGAACGTCTTGAACGGCGGTGCCATCTTTCCCGGCTTCATTTTGTAAGCAGATGCTCAGTTCCGCCCGATTCGATTGTGATTCCCGGATGAAGAGTGTTCGCAGCGTCTGATATTCCCGGCTGGGTCCACTGGAAAAGAGCAGAACCCGCAAGGGTTTATCCAGAACTTGAAAAACCCGAGCCGGGCTGACATGATCGGGATCGGGAAACACTTCGCGGCGGTCGCGTGCGATGCGAGCCACTGCTGACCACGCTCCTGACTTGAGTTGCCGGTTGCGGCCGATCTTTGAGGAGGGTTCCGTCAACAGTTCAGGGAGTTTTTCCGGGTCGATGACAAACTCAGCCTGGCCGTGGGGTGGCTCCCCGGGCTGGAAGGTCAATTTTTCGATCAACTCATGATCGGGGGCATCGGTTTTCGGATTTCGCCCCGGTAAATACAAAGCCAGGCGAACCTCGACTTCCTGACCGAGCAGGCCGATGCCATCCGCTTCGACAGCGATTTTGAATTGTTCATCCGGAGGTGCACGATCCGGGGCTTGTAGATCGGTAATCTGAATGCCGATATTCTCCCGGGCGTGTCCTAGGGCCACGGTGAAGATCGGGATCTTTTCCCGCTCGGCACGTTCTTGGAGTTCCGAAAGTGCAGTCGGGCTGCCCAGATTATTCCGGCCATCGCTAAAAACCACAATCCCCTGCACCATGTTCGCCGCTTCACGATCAATGACACTTTTGACTGAATCTGCGATGCTGGTGCCGAGAACGATCGCACGAGCCAGGTCGATGCGTTGTTCCAGACGCGATCGGCGTTGCAACAACAATTCCTGATCGGCAGGTTCCAGCGACGACGGGATTGTTTCCTCGGCGGGCAATTTTGCCCAGGCGAGTGCCCAGTCCGCGTTACCAGGGCTGCCCGCATTCCAGGCCGCTGTGGCCTGGATGGCTTGCTGAGCGGCCGGGGAAAGGCCACGGAGCAGACCCGGTTTAAAGTCATAATTGACCCAGGATTGCCATTCCTCAATACTCCAGAGTGGCTGACCACGTTGAATTGTTTGTGATTCGTCGTCCAAACGCGCACCGAAGCGATAGACGACAACTGGATTTTTCTCCAGCAAGCCGGTCAGGAGTGGATTATCGGGGGCTGCAAGATATTCCAGCAGTTTCGTCATCCGAGTTTTTGCCGGCGTGGAAGAATTCCGATGGACATCATCGCTGACAGCCGTGATGCTCGGGGAAACGTCGAGCAGGACAATGACGCGGGAGCGTTTTTCCAATTTTTCCCAGGTCTGCATGGCCGGGAGAAGAAATGCCGCCACCAAGAGCAGATAGACCAGCAACCGAGCCGTTGCCAGGGGAACTGCCCAGTACCAGCGAATGGAGCGGCTGTCGCGGAGGTAACCCCCGACGACGAAGGCGAAGGCAGCAGTCAGTATTCCTGCGAGAAACAGCAGCCACGAGGCATGTTCGATCGGACCGATTTCTACCGGTGCATCGGACAAACGCAGGGTGATGGTATCCAACCGGATCCGAGGGAAGGCGACGGCCAGAAAAATCAGCAACAGTGCGACAAGTCGGATGACGGTTAGCGGCCACGCCCAGTGGGGATGTTCCTGGTGTTCGTTCCGGTACCATCGCCAGATGAGGCCGAGACCGCCGGCTACGAGCAGACAGTAAAGACCGATCTGAAAGAGCCAGGCAAGCCCGCTGAGGTCGACGCCGACCTGCGTGGAGCACCAGCTAAGGAACGATTCACTCAGGTTCGCAGGGCTCAGCGGGAAGGCTTCTCCAAGCCGGCGGAGAATAAATTCCGATTCTCGTGTCACACCAGTGTCATTCATTCGTCCACTCGGTATCTGGGCCAGGAAGCTGTCACTGATTAAGGTTTATCTGACAAGAGCTGCTGTCTCGATGGACTGTTGTTCCGCCGAGGGTTCGCGATGAAAACGGTGCATGGCGGCGGCTGCTGACGGAGCGGCTGCCTCGAGTTCATTCGGATTCGCATGATAACTGAGCCGCACAGCCAGCGCTTGTTCTGCGAGCAGGAACAGTAACAGCAGCAGAAAGATCCAGCCAGTTTCCGACCAGTCGGACTTTTTATTTTTCAGTCGTTCCAACCAGTCGGTGTTTGCCGGCGAATGCAATTCGACGCCCGGGGCAATCAACGAGACATCATCGCGGCTGATCCGACGCAGATCGCCTTCACGGGGAGTATCAATATTGACGGCCGTGGCCCGGTATTCGGGGGATTCCAGCGGCTGACCTCCCGCTGCCAGATTCTGGCGAAGGCTGGTCAGGCTAAAAAGATAAGCTCCGGGATTGAATGTCTCGGTAAATCGCAGCATTAACTGACCGCCTTCGACGGTCATCGTTTGGGCAGGCAATTCCACCCGCGGCACCAGATCCTGGCTCGGCCGACCACCGACTGTGCGAGTATCACTTGATGGTGAAAACGTCTGAAAGGCGCAAGCGACTGTCGCCGCATAACGACTGGCATCAAATGACCACTCGATCGGACTGCCAAGAAGCCGATTGTCTTCCGTGCCGCCGCCTGCCAAGTAGTTGGCCATGGCCAAAATCATCGGGCTAAACGAGGCATTCCCAGGCGGGTCGGACGGCCAGTCGGTCCAGGTTTCTCCGGCGGTGGTCAACATCGTGAGAACTCGGCCGCGGCCGAACTGCTTGCTGAGATACAGCGGATCGCCAAATTTGACACGATCGCGAAGCCGACTGGTTTCGGTGCGGAGATCCGCCATCTTCGGGTGGTTCCAGACTTCTCGAAGCACGACCTCGGTCGGATCGCCTTCATTGCGCTGATCGGCCAATAAGCGGTCGAGTTGATCTGCCAGGAGAGACAATGGTTCCGACGACAACGCTAGACGCCGCAAGCTCTCACGGAACTGGCTGAGCACGACTTTTGCAGGGGCAAAGTCTGGGTCATCAATCGGGAGGGCATCGGCAATCCTGCGAATTTCTGCTTCGTAGGTCGCCATGGTTTGATCATTTGGCAAGCAGTAAAGTTCGGTCACAGTGGGATCGTCACGCCAACGACCCAGGCGTGGCACCGGCCAGTGTTGTTTGATGGAGATAAAGCCAAAATATTTTTCGAACTGCTCGGCGTCTTTCAACGACAAATCCCCGCGTTCGTTTGTGTACAACGGCATCAACGCTGGGTGCAGGCGGACGGAGGGATCACGCAGGACGAGTTTCTTTTCCAGGATGCGGAATTTCCGGGCAAGTAACTCTTCGGGAGACAATTCTCGGCTGGGCTGATCCGGCAAAGGGACCGGGAACAATCCCTGGCCATCGCGGTACAGGTTGCTGTTATATTCTCGGGGTTGAATATCGGGCCCGAGAAAGAAACCGACGCCGCCGCCGTCGCGGGTGTACTGTTCCAGATTTTTCGCCGCTTGTTCGGATACCGCTGGGACATTCAACAACAAGATGAACGAATATCCGCGAAGGTCTTGCTGTTCCAGGTCGCGGGGCGAGCCATCGACCCAGGAATAGCCGCTTAAAACACTCGTAAAGATCCGTTTCAGATAAAAACCGTCGCCTTCTTTTTTATCGCGCAGCGCTGGCCGTCCTTCGACAACCAGGATGGGCAGGCGATCGCGGACTTCCACCACGGCGTGCCGTATGTTATCGCCGACGATACCGCCAACCTCTGGGGTTTCCAAGGTGGCTGTCACTAAGCTGAAGCGATTCAATGGTTGTTCGTCATTCCCGAGTTGATCCAGTGTGACATCAAATCGGATGGTTTTTTCCTGGTTGCCGGGCAATGTTGGAATGACCACCGAGCGACCGCCCTGATTTTCGTCGCCATTGACTTTGATGGAAAAGCGAACATCTTTAAGTTCACTGGTACCGTAATTGCGGACACGCAAGGTAAACTCGACAGGTTCGTAGCGAGCGACGGTCAGCTTTGCTGGGCGAAGATCCGTAATGCCAATATTGTCGTGATACAGCGGAGCACGTTTTTCTTCGCTGCGGAATGGGTGGGCGACATCGATGAAGTGAATTTTCACTCCCGCTGCCGTCAATTCTTCGACGGCGTTTTTAATTGCTTCAGCATCTTCACTCCAGTCCGAGGCACGGAAATCGCTTAAAAAGTGTACGACGTGAGCAACGTCCTGGGTTCCTTGGGCGTCGAGATGTTCTTTAGCTTTACGAAGTCCGACGGCTGGACTGATCCGGCGGAGGACCGGTTGGAAACTCGCTAGGTAGTTCCGGACCTCGTCTGTGGACTCTGCGTTGATGCGACCGAACGGCCGAACCGTATCGAGATCGGACAGACGAAGAAGTTCAAGAGTCTGTGGCGTGGTTGCTTGGGCTGCCGCCGGCAGGATTTGTTCAGTGAGCGTTGTGATTGCTTGGCGGAAGGCGGTGGTCGGGCTGCCATTCTCGGAGCGCCAGCCGTCGGTCATACTCGGAGTATCATCAAGAATGATCAAATGAGCCGTGCTCCGTTTATCGGTGCCGAGGAGAGAGTCATTGCAGCCGAGAAAGCGACCGACGAGCAGCCCCATCAAAGCAATGAGCAAGATCCTCAGCAACAACAACAAGAGTTGCTCGAGGATCATTTTGCGGCGCATTCGCCGTTGTGCCTTGAGGAGAAACTCCATCGCGGCCCAGCGAATACGCTTGTAACGCATTCGATTGATTAAGTGAATGATGATCGGGGCACTGATCAAGGCCAGGCCAGCAATCATCGACCAGGGATTGACGAACAAGTCGAACATCGGTGATTTTGGTGCGAGTGTCAGGGATACTCAGCGTCGAACCGGGGTGGCCCGATCCGACATCCGCAAGTGCAGGAATCGGGATAATACGGCATCTAGATAGTCGCTGGTACGAACGAGTGTGTAATCCACACCGATTCGTGTCAAGCCGCGGCGAACTTCGACGAGGTATTCCTCGAGGGCTTCGAGGTAGCCGTGGCGTAAGGCTTTCGGATCGCAAAACAAATGAGGGAGTTCTTCCAGGCCTTCGAATTTCGTCATCCCGGTGAAGGGAAATGTCAACTCATCGTCATCGAGGATGTGGAAGACCACCACATCATGCCGGCGATGGCGGAGCATTTCCAGGGCTTTGAACAGATCTTCGCGGTCGGTCAACAAATCAGAAAAGATCAGAATCATGCCACGCTGGGTTGCGGATTCGGCCACCTGCTGCATGACTTTACGGATCGCGGTTTTCTGGGCAGGGCGAGTTAAATCCAGCGATTTTGTGATTGCATCGAGTTGCCGCTGGTGGCTTCGCGGTGGAATGGCCTGACGGACATCCCAGCCGAAACTGTATAACCCCGCGGAATCTTGTTGGCGGATGATCAAATATGCCAGGCAAGCTGCGGCTGTGCAGGCATATTCGTATTTGTTCATCGGTCCCTGGCCATACACCATGGACTCACTTGTATCCACGACCAGGTTCGCACGGAGATTTGTCTCAGCTTCGAACTGTTTGATATAAAATCGGTCGGTCTTTGACCAGACTTTCCAGTCGAGGTGTCGGATATCATCTCCGGGGACATATTCCCGGTGCTGGACGAATTCGACTGACTGGCCGAAGAACGGGCTTTTATGCATGCCGGTGATAAACCCCTCGACCACTTGCCGCGCTCGCAAATCGAGGCGAGCAATTTTGGCGATGGTGGCGGGGTGCAGGAATCGGCGAGGATCATCACTAGCCATGGTCGCTTACTCGCTGTCGATAAGTACCCGAGGATCAATCATCGGGTGGGGCGGGGGGTCCAACCGATAGCCTCAGCCCGCCCGTTTTCAGGTCTGCAGTTTTGAATCAGCCGGTAAAGATTTTTTTGAAGCGTTCGTCGCGCTCGAGTTCGCCTTCTTTCGACGGGGTTTCATCCAGCAACTTTTTGATTACGGTTTCCGAGGTGACGCCTTCCGAGGCGGCGGTAAAGTTGGTCAAAATTCGATGGCGGAGTACGGGATACGCCAGGGCTTGGATATCCTCGGTCGTCACATGAGGCCGGCCGTAGAGCAGGGCCCGGGATTTCGCTCCGAGGATCAGATTCTGCACGGCTCGCGGGCCGGCACCCCAACTCAGCCATTCCTTGATAAACTTGGGAATCCCTGGCTCACCAACCCGTGTTTGACGCACGAGCGCCAGGCAATATTTGATACAGTGATCTGAAACCGGAACTTTACGGACCAGGGTTTGCAATTCTAGAATCTGATCCCCGCTCAGAACAGGGGTGATGTCCTCATTTTGCAGGGCGGTTGTTCGTCGTGCGATTTCAAACTCTTCGGTAAAACTGGGGTATTTGACAAAGACTTTGAACATGAATCGGTCTTGCTGAGCTTCCGGCAGCGGATACGTCCCTTCTTGTTCAATGGGATTCTGCGTGGCCAGAACGAAGAAAGGATTACCCAGTTTGTGCCGAACCCGGCCGACCGTCACATGACGCTCTTGCATGGCCTCAAGCAATGCGGCCTGGGTTTTTGGCGGTGTCCGGTTGATTTCGTCGGCAAGAATGACATTCGCAAACAGCGGACCAGGAAGAAACTTGAATTCCCGAGCACCGGTGCTGCGATTTTCTTCAATAATTTCGGTGCCGGTGATGTCGGCAGGCATCAGGTCCGGCGTGAATTGAATGCGGCTGAAATCCAGTGAAAGAGTCCGTGCCAGCGTGCTGATCATCAACGTTTTCGCCAACCCGGGAACACCCTCGAGGATGCAGTGCCCGCGACTGAAGAGAGCGATGAGCAATTCCTCAATCACCTGGTCTTGCCCGACGATTACCCTCGTCAGTTGCTGCTTGATGTTGTCAAAGGCTGACTTGAGCCGTTCCATCGCCGCAAGGTCCGAATCTCCGAGCGGTGCCGATGGCACATCAATCGTGTTGGCATGATCCGACATGATTCCCTAAAACTCCTGAAAAATGAAAATGGATAGTGAGATTCTTCGAGAAAGACACCCTCACCGCCTTCGCGGGCTTGTCAGATTAGCGGTGGTAGATCGGCAGCAGTCCTTTATCCAATTGAAGAATGGTGAGATTCACAGCGGTGGAAAAGACGGGGCCAATATAACCACTCGTCCAGCTACCGTCTGCATTTTGCTGGGATTTCAGGTGAGAAAACATGGCCTCTTTGTATCGGCTCCAAGTCAGCCATTGTTCTTTCGGTTCTTTCGGGAAAAGTTCACCGTAACGGTCATCGCCGAGCACATAAATGGCCTGGGCAAGGTAGTAACTTTGATATTCATCGTGAGCCAGCCGACCTTTGCCGATCGGGATATTTTCTTTGCAGAATTTGATCCATTTTTTCGCATATTCATCGTTATATTGCCCAGCACTGAAGGCGCAGGCAACGGCCGCGGCGGTAAGTGGCGGCCGCTCTTGACCGACCGCGGCTCCACCGCCTTGAGCCAGACTGTAGATGATGCCGCCCCGTGGGGTGGTGGCGTCGCGAAGATATTTGACGGCCCGATCGATGATTTCCTTGGGAACAAGAATTCCAGCGTTGCGGGCTGCTCGCAGGGCTTGCAATTGGGTGATGGTCGTTGAACCTTCATCGAAGTTGTTGCCATCGGCAGCGGAGACGTACCCCCAGCCACCCCGATTCGTTTGGGATTTGCCGGTAAATTCCACTGCTTTCTTCAAGATTTTCTCGAGTTTTTTCCGCCGCTCAACATCTTCTTCTTCGCCGTAGGCACTGGCGAGGAAGAGTAAGCCGAAGCCGTGGCCGTAAGTGTAGCGGGTCGCTTCCGATGGATTATTCGGATTCCCTAGCATTCCGTTCGGTTGCGCGCGAGCAATAAACCAGTTGACCGCTTTTTGAATGTTGTCGCTGTATTTGCCTTCTCGCAAGGTGCTGCCTTCCATGAGCAGGGCCATACCGGCCAGCCCCGTCATGGCGGTGGGATATTGATCACCCTGTGCTGCCCAGTGGCCATCGGGGGCTTGTGCCCGTTTCAGCCATTCGAGCCCTTTTTCGATTGTCGCTTCGACATCGATTTTTTCCGGGGGCTCTTCGGCATGGATGGGAGTGAGTGGTGGAATAATCGCGATCGCGCCGCAAATCAGTGCAATGAGTACTAACATGGATGGCCATGACCGCATGATGGAAACTCCTGGACAGAGCAACATGGCACTCGTATGGGATGACGATTCGTTAACGCAAAGCTCACGCAAAATTTCTTTGTGATCGGGATGAATTTTGCGGCTTCATGGGAAAGACCACGGCAGGAATTCGTTCGCTGGTGGATTTCGCTAGAGGAGAGGCGGGGTCAGAGCGTATCGGGGTGACAAGCCACCCCGGAGGAACAACGGAGTGCCTTAGCGATTGGCGGCCGAGGCAGTTACCTCGTCAGCTTCAATCCGCAGTCGTAAATCATACCGCCAGAGTTCGTAGGATTGTGACTTTGGATCGGAATACATGGCCACGAACGTGCCATTTTGGGGGTGGCCGTTACGGTATTTCAGCTTGCCAAGCCGTTTATCAAGGACGACGATCTGATATTTGATCACCTGATCTTCGTCTGCTCCGGGAGCAGCCGCGATCAATACTGGAAGATCATTGAACCGATCCAGTATCAGAAGCTGATTGTTAAACGGGCCGTTGTAAAACCACAGTCGCTTGCCGGTCGCACGGTCAAAACCGTAGACTGCTCCGTTGATTGATTGCGTTTTGAGCATGCTGAAGCCGAATCGTGCCGGGTTGCGGTTCTGGGGCGTCATTCGATTCAAAAACAGGTAGACTTGCTCGGAGTCCATGATCAGGAACGGCTCATTCACAGCCATGGCCCCGGCGGAATCTTTGAGGTGTTCATCAATCCGATCGGCATCCAGGGCGGCTTGGAAGATCAGTTCCCCGGTTTCGGCATTGAGCACTTCAAATCGACCATCCGGAATTAAACATCCGGTATGACGCGGATCGTGGGTGGTCAGGATAACAGAATCGGCTGGATATTTCCGGCTCCAGACGTCCTGTCCGCGGATCGGGTCGTAAAGTCTTAGCGTTCGGGGGCTGTCGCCACCACCTTCTTGGAGCAGAATCATTCGTCCGAGGATAGCGATACGGCCGGGGCTGGCGTAGAGATAGGCAAAATCGGGGATCCCTTCGATCACGGAGCCATCCACCGCACGAAGCACTTTGGCCGTGGTACCGGCGGCCGAGGTTTCGATGAGAAACAGATAGCGGGCATCCCCGAAGACTTGTGCTTTGGTGGAGACGTTGCTGCGTTGCCAAAGAATTGCTTTGGTGTAAGGATCGAGGGCGACTAGGCCATCGCGTGTAATCAGGCAGACATAATTTGGCTGGATCACGGCAGAGCGACCCAGTCGCAAGGTCCAGCCGTCAGGGTAGGAGACAACCAGTTCATTCGGATCTTCGCCGGGCTGCGGCGGTTGAATTTGCGGTTGCTGGTTGGGGTCTTGGAAATTTGTTCCGAAGAGGTTGTAGCGCCAGAGTTCCCGTTTTTCGGCCAGATCGAAACAGTAAGCAAATTGGCCGATATTCATTAGCAAAAGGTGGCCGTTGGCTTGGGCGAACCGGTAGGACGGCGGACCTTGGTTGAAGCCGTTGCGGTTGACGATCATGGCGATTCCGGGGAATTTGCAGCGATCTTCCCCAGTGAGCCGGTCGCGGACGCGGAGGATCCAGGGTTCGGTGCCGCCGTTGGGGTTCATTTCCATCGAAAGTTCGTAGCGATGGAAAAAGGGCAGGAGTTCGCCGTCCGGCTGAATGGTGAAGGTTTGCTGGTTGTGGGGCCGCCCGGTGTTCCCCAATTGCATGGAGACTTTATATTTTTCCATGCGATTGCCGCGGGCCGGTTCGAGATAGGGCAGTAAGCGTTTGTCGGTGATCAGTTCGGCGTAGATGTCGGCTCCGGTTTTCCCGTCGCGAATTTCCACATCGGCGTAGCGGGTTCCGAGTTGCACATAAAGGCCGACGGCGTCTTCGAGCATGCCGCGGCGGATCATGACCCGGGCGAGGGCTTCGATCGCGCGTGCCACGGTTTGTCGATCCTCGGCCGTGGCCCACAGTTGCATCAATTGAATCTGGGCATCGCGAATGTCGTCTTCGTTGTTTGTTTGCAGCAATCGTTCGGCGAGGAGCAATTGCGCATCATGGCCGACGGCAAAGTAGGGTCCGAAGATCTGCACAAATTCACGAAGTCGTGTCAGATCGTTAGCCTGTCGAACGATGTCCCATTCTTTAAGCACTTTATCTTCGAGTGGCTTACGAATGGCTGGGTCTTTGGCGTTGCGGATCATCGCATCGATGCGGCCTCGGGCCCAGACATCCGGACGAGTCATACCGTTGGGTTCGTCGGCGATGGACAGCAGTTGGCCGTTGTTGCCGAGGGCGGCGAATGCCCGGTAGTGATCGAATGCCTCGACCAGCCGGCCTTGTTTTTCCCGGCCTCGGGCCACCAGCGACAGGTACAGGCCGCGTCGGCGGATTTGCTCATCCCGCAGTTCTTGGCGTCTAGGTTCGACTTCGCTGTCGATGGGGATTTCGCAAAGGGCTTCGTATTCCGGCAGAATAGCTTCGGAATTGGCAAAATCGTTCCGGAGTAATTCCGTATAAGCAAGATAAAGTTTTTCGCGGATGGTGCGGCGGATCTCTTCGGAGGGGGAATGTTTTTCCGCTTCTTTAAAGTCGGCAATAGCGGCGCGGATTTTGCCATCATCCAGCAACAGTTCTCCGCGGAAGGTCAAACCCTTGGGATCTTTGGGATTTTGCGCGAGCAGCCGATCCATCTCTTGTTTTTTCAGTTCGATCAACGGGAAGGCCGACAGACGCGTGGCGGTTTGCGAAAAGAGTTGGCCTTCATGAAACACCAGATTGCCGAGGACCATCCGCGGGTCTTTCGGTTCGTAGCGTTCTGAGTACTCGATGGTTTTGTCGCGGAAGGCTGTCTTGGATCGAACTTGTCCTGTGCGAGCATCGATGGCCCAGACCTGAGGTTGCAGGGATTCGGGCCGATCCGGATCGCCGATCATCGGCAGATAAAAGAGTCCGTCTTGGGTGCCGGCACCGTGACCGCAAGGGGTGCCGATTTTCACTTGCTTCCAGGACGGTTTGCCATCGCCATGGAGGTTGTAGGCACGGACGCTGTTTTTGCCGACGACAATGATTTGACCGTTGACGACACCACCGATGTAGAGGTCATCTTTTTCCCGAGCATTGGCCCAGAAGAGATTACCCGTTCGCAAGTCGAGGCATTGAATTTGATCGGAGTCGTGGGCGGTGACGACGACCTTGCCCTCGGCGATGATGGGTGCGGAAGCACGCCAGCGGTCTTCGGGCAGGGGCTGAACTTGTTGGGGGTTGAAGGGCCGGCGAATGCGGGGGTTGAACGGCTCGGGAACGCTAGTGGCGGCACCGTAGCCGCGAGCCCAGAGGAGGCTGCGGGCATTGATATCAACGGCGATGACGGCACCGCAGTTGGTCGGGCAGACGAGGACGCCATCCGCATAAGCGGGATAAACCGGTTGGATTCGACGAAGAGAATCCTGATTGAGGGGGTTGATGGGGCGGCCAAGGTCTTGAATCCAGAGCAATTCGGGGTAGCGTTCGAGCCGTTTTTCGTTGGCCCGTGCCGGGTCGCTGATGAGTTTGTGCGGGTCGATACAGGCAAGCTTGAGGTGATTATCACGTTCATAGAGGAGATAGAGTTTGCCATTCACGGCAAGTGGCGGCCCGAGGAAGATCGAATTTTCGAGAAGCTTGGCCGTATTGCTTGTTTGCGCTTCGTGTGGATCGCTGAATTTGTTGGTCGCGAGCCCGCCGAGCTGCCAGACCAGTTTGCCGGTGTTCAGATCGACGGCCACGAGGCGGCTGTAATCGAGTTTGTTTCGCAGTCCGGTCGTTGGGGCGGGAAAGCCGGGATTGATAAACCCCATGCCAAACTGTTGGATTTGCGCCGGGGGAGGGACTGCGAGGTCATCAACGAAGTAGACGAGTTTGCCATCATGGCTGAGGGAACCGGCCTGGGCGTTTTCAAAAACGAGGGTTGGCATCCGGGTTCCCCAGAATCCCCACCATTGTTTGAGATCATTTTGATTGCTGTCGCTGGCCAGGGCGTAAAGGCCGGACTTTGTGGGTGTCATCCAGTAGAGATCGCCGGCGTTGTACGTGATTCCGTGGGAGACGAAGCCATCGCGGGTGACCCGGGCGTAGATGCCGTCGTAGGTGCGATAGAGAATGAGATTCGGGGCGGTCACAGGAAAAAACCCGGGCAAGGAGACCTGGCCTTTGCCCTTGGACTGATTCAGGTAGCTGATGGCTTTGCTCAGCGCATCTTTAATCCAGTCGCGGCCATCCTGAGGGAAGCTGTCATCGGGCAGTTGCAGTGTCCGAATGATAAAAGAGGGTGACAGAAACGGGGTACCTCCCATCCCGACGGCGTTGTGGGCGGGGTTACCGTAGCGATTCGCCAGGTAATCATCACCGAGTCGGCCAAAGATCAAGGTCACGGGCCGATCCAGTTCGGTTTTGAGTTGTTCAAGAGAATAGCTCTGCTGGCCGATTTCCAGGCCATTGCGGGGAAAATGCCGTTCAAGTTGATCCCACACTTGGGTCAATTTCTGCTGATAAAAGTGATCCGGGGAGCGTTTGAAAGCCACGGCGGCTTTGAACAAGGTCAGCGGTGTTAAGAATTCCTCGGAGCCGGGACGGCTCAGAAGCCGGTCGAAGCCGTAGGCGGCTTCGGTGAAATTTCCAGCGATTAGATGCAGTGTAGCCAAGAGCAGGGTCGCCTCGGCCCCGGCGTTGGTATGGAAGTACTGCTGAGATACCGCGGTTAATTTTTGCCAATCATAATTGGCGGCGATCGCTTCTTTCAGCAGGGCGTCGGCGGTCGGTCCGTAAGTCAACTGGTAAAATTGCCGACCTTCGCGGGGGAATTGGCCGATGAGCCGGTTCGTTTGATCCTTAATGCTGACAAAGCGTTTTTTGATCTCACCGGTTGCTCCTTTTTCTTCGATTTCGTAAAAGGAGTCGCTTTTACTATCAAGAAGCTGCTGGGCGGTGCCGCAGACAATTTCCCAAGGAATATTCGTTTCCCGGGCGAGGTAATCGAGAACGGCTTGATAGCGTTGGGTGGCGTCGCGATCTTTCGGCAGCGACAGTGCTTCAAACCCTTCCGTCAGTGCTGGTGGCTCGGGTGGGACATCGGAATCGATCGGTTTAGGCTGGGCGAGGAGATCGCAGGTCACCGCAGTCAGCAGTGAAAGTGCGAAGCAAAGCAGAAGTGTGCAGCACCACCGGCGGGAGTGCTGAGTGCATCGGAAGGATTCCGCACCGTTCATAGCCATGAGTTCCTGAATGCAGCGATGAGGCACCGTCAAAGGCAAAGTTATTCTGGCGGTTCAGTGAAAGCTTCACAAGTAGAAAACGATTCAGGCCGGCAAAGCCGACACTTTTTCTTAGCACTGTGAATCCCGGGCGGTGTTTTGCTATAAAATTGTGCGGTGCTGGAACCTCTCCGAAATGGCTTTTTGCCGCCCGTTGTCCTAGCGACAGAACTTGGGAGTGAGGGATCCTTCGTCGTGACACCCCGTGAAGTGTTGGCTTACATTCGAGAACGGGAGGTCAAAGCGGTTGACCTCCGATTCATGGATTTTCCAGGGCTGTGGAAGCATTTCACCATCCCGGCCGAGGCGTTGACAGAAGAGTCGTTTGAGGAAGGGCTTGGATTTGACGGTTCGTCGTTGCGGGGTTGGCAACGGATCAATGAATCCGACATGCTACTCGTACCCGAACCAGAGACCTTGTTTTTAGACCCGTTTCGCAAGGAAGTGACCTTGGCAATTTTATGCAAAATTCAGGATCCGTTGACACGGGAAGATTATTCGAAGGATCCACGGAATGTGGCACGGAAAGCGGTCAACGCGATGCGTCATCTGGGGATTGCTGATCAGGCGATTTTCGGGCCTTCGCTGGAATTTTTTATCTTTGATGATGTTAAATACGATCAGAACACGCATTCGGCATATTATTATGTGGACAGTCAGGAGGCCTCTTGGAACACCGGTCGGGATGAACGGCCGAACTTAGGAAACAAAATTCCCTATCGACAAGGCTATTTCCCCTGTCCGCCGACGGATCATTTGCATGATCTGCGTTCGGAGATGATGCGGGCCATGATGGATTGTGGGTTGCAAGTTGAAAGCCATCATCATGAAAAAGCCACGGGAGGGCATTGTGCGATCGATATTCGTTATGCCGATTTGGTGCAGTCGGCGGATAATGTGCTGAAGTACAAATATGCGGTCAAGAACGTCGCCCGGCGGCATGGAAAAACAGCCACGTTCATGCCGAAACCGCTCTTTGATGAGTACGGTTGCGGTCTTCAAGTGCATGCCTCGTTGTGGAAACATGGAGAAAATCTTTTTGCTGGGACAGGCTATGCCGGGCTGTCGGAAATAGCGGAATATGCCATCGGGGGGCTTCTCAAGCATGCACCAGCCCTCTGTGCGATCACCAATCCGACCACGAATAGTTACAAACGGCTGGTGCCAGGATTTGAAGCACCGACTCGGCTGGCGTACAGTCAGCGGAACCGCTCGGCAGCAATCCGGATTCCGGTCTATTCTGCTCGGGAAGAAAGTAAACGGATTGAATTTCGCTTACCTGACGGTTCTGCGAATCCCTATCTGGCATTCGCAGCGATGTTGATGGCGATGCTTGACGGAATCAAAAATAAAATTCACCCGGGCCTGCCCTTCGACAAAGATATTTATGACCTGCCCGCCGAGGAATTGCGGGATGTGCCGTGCCCCCCGGCCCACTTGGATGCCGCTCTTGAGGCTTTGGAACAAGATCATGATTTTTTGCTGCATGACGATGTCTTTACGGAAGACGTGATCTCCACTTGGATCGAGTTTAAGCGGTCCGAGGAAGTTTCCGCTGTTCGGATTCGGCCACATCCCTACGAGTTTTGTTTGTATTTCGACTGTTAATCCTGACCGATGCTTGTTGCTTCTGCCATGGCAATTGAGGCGGCATTCAGTTGGCGAGGGAGCGCGATGCTGTCGTTTGGATCAGCTGTCTGCTGGGGTGGATTAGCAGCGGGTGAGCAGCGAGGGGCAAGTCAGCGCGAATCGCACTTGTTTCAGCTCAGAAACTTTTTGTAAACTCATCGCCTTACCGGGCTATCCCTGGTATGACGGTCATAACTGTTCGGGGAAGGATTTCCCGTTCGTGCTTCCAAGGAGGGAAGTGAGGAATGTCAAGCCGTGCTACCCCGCGTCCGCTCATTGGCATTGCCACGGATTATTACACTCCGAAGTCGGGCACTGCCCACGCCCGGGTCAATACGGGCTATTTTGACTCAGTTTTGGCGGCTGGCGGTTTGCCCATCTTGATCCCGCCGATGCGCAAGGAACATTTCCCTGAATTGGATACCGTGCTGGACATGGTCGCGGGAGTCGTCCTGGTGGGGGGGCTGGATCTGGATCCTCGCCGTTACGGGCAAAATCTGACGTCGGCCGTGCAATTGATGAGCAGTCGCCGGGAGGATAGCGACCGATACCTGCTGAGCAAAATTGTCGAAAAACGCAAACCGCTCTTGGCCATCGGTGTCGGGATGCAATTGCTGAATGTGCACTTTGGCGGCAGCCTGCTGCTGCATTTGCCGACGGATAATCCGAAAGCGATGCGGCACTTCGACCTTTCCGGGGGACCGAATCGGCATCTGGCGATTCTTGAGCCGAAAACAACTCTGGAGGAGATCTACGGAACCACGGAATTACGAGTGAATAGTGCTCATCATCAGGCTATTGACAAGCTGGGACGACGGCTGCGGGTTGCGGCCAAGGCACCGGATGGTGTCATCGAGGCGATCGAAACGACCGACGACAGCTGGTTTTGTCTCGGCACGCAGTGGCATCCCGAAGCGGAGAGCGCCTCGGCTCTGGATCGGCTGATCTTTGATGGTCTGGTTCAAGCGGCGATTCGCTGGAGCGAGCCTGCCTACGCCGAGGCTGCCTGATCTGCCATCGCCAGTTCGACAGGATTTGGGCCGTCTCGTCATGGAGGGGTTCAACGTCGATGCCAGCCTTTGTTCGGGACTTGCTGGGTCTGGCGGTTGGGTCACGCCGCGATGCCCTCGAAGCGGCCGTGCTCCGTCTTGATGGCATCGGGCTGGGGGCAGCGGTTCAAGTTCTCCAGCATGCACGTGTGCGTTTGCCCGGTGAGTTCCTCGGTTCGTCTCAGCCGGATTCCCAGAGCGAACCCCGTGGTGATTCTGCAGGACTGGCAATCTGGCGAGATGCGATTCGAGAAACGATCCGGCAACTCGGTCCAGGCGAAAGTCTGAATCTGCAACGATGCTTGGCCATCGGCTTGCTGATCAGTCCTCGGAGTGCCGCTATCCTGACAACAACTCGGTCGGATGCGTTCGCGAATTTGCTAGCCGACGTCGTCGCGGACCAGACCGGCCTGACAACCATCGCCGATTTTTCATTGCGTGATCAGGTCGCAGGCGGCAGTGGTCAGTTGATCGAAGCCGCTGCCGATTATCTGACGTACCGTCATTCGCTCGAGGAGCGGATACTGATTCGCTTGGGGCCGCTCAGTAGCATTGTGTGGATTCCCCCGGGGGGAAAAATTACGGAAGTGATCGGTTTGACGGCGGGTCCGGGGCATGAATTACTTGATGAGATCGTGCGGTTGGGCACCCGGGGTCGAGAATCGGCAGACCCCGGCGGTCGAAAAGCGGTTCAGGGTCGATTTCTTGCGGAGTTGCAATCGCGATGGCTGGAACTGCCTTTTCTTGGCTGCCCACCGCCACGGAGAGTGCCGGCATCACTCTTCGGGCCGGGCTTTATCGCCTGTTGCTTTGAACAAGCACGAGAACTCGGAGCGACCTTGTCCGATTTGTTATGCACGATGACACATTTTATTGCTGGCTGTGTTGCCGATGCGATTTACCGCTGGTTACCTCCCGCTCAGAAGTCGCGGCGAATATTTTTGGCGGGGGATGGCTGCCGCAACGGGTTTCTTTGGAAACGGCTATCTACGTATTTCCCCGAGCATCCCCTTGAACTGGTCGATGCGGGCGGGGTTCCGCATCAGGCGAGTTTAGCCACGGCGGCGGGAATCCTGGCGATGCTGACGCTGGATGGGGTGTCGGGAAATTTGCCGCTGTTGACTGGGGCCAGTGGCGGCCGGCTCGTCGGCCGGATCATTCCCGGCGAGTTGCGGAACTGGGCCGCTTGTGCCCAGTGGATGGCCCGGCAAACCGCCGACTACTTCGCTCTCACTCGGGCGGCGTAACCGAAGCGCTGAGCGTCCGAGCAATGGCAATCGCCCCGAGGGCGGGTTCGGCCACGGTCATGACCGGATCGGGATTGATTCCTTGAGTTCGCAACGCTTCAAGAAAGCAGTTGCGAAACCAGTCGCTGCCGAGAATGACTCCCCCGGCTAATGCGAGCGGCAACGGATTTTGCGGCAAGTCGTTCGCTTTCACGGATTCCGCTGCGGTCCGGGCCAGTTCCAGGGCGTTGGTTCGGGCAATCGCTTCAGCCACCGGATCACCCGTTTCCGCGGCGTGCAACACCAGCGGGCACAAAGTTGCAAGTTTCAAGCGATCCCACGAGCCGCGGTAGACTGCGGGGATGAAATCTGGCGGTGTGGTTAAATCCATTCGCTGTAAAAAGGCCTCCGTGAGCACGGTGGGCGGGCCGCAACGATCGTAGGCTCGACAAACCGCCCGCAGACCGGCGAGGGCGATTTGATAGCCGCTGCCTTCGTCGCCGAGCAGGTAGCCCCAGCCACCGCAGCGGCCGACGCGGCCATCGGCTGTGCGGGCAAACGCGATGGAGCCGGTGCCAGCGACGACGGCCAGCCCCCAGCCTTCCGGGGTGCCCGCAGCGAAGAGCAGGGTGGCATCATTGGCTACGGAGACAGCAGCCGCCAGCTGAACACGTTCGGCCCAGGTGTGGATGATTTCCCGCCCTTCGTCACGATCAATGCCGGCCAGGCCGAGACAGGCCGCCGCCACGCAACCGCGAGGAATCGACGCTGTGGCAAAGGCTTCATCAATGGCGTCATCAAGGGCTTGCAAGGCGGCGGATTCACCGACGGCTTGAATATTCGACGGCCCCGCCGTCCCACGACCGAAAATTGTCCCGCAATCTCGGCGAGCAAGAAACGCCACGGTATGGCTGGCACCGCCATCAATTCCCAGGACGCAATCCGGCCAGTGAATTTGCAACGCCGGTGGTATAAAAAGTTCAGTCATCGTGGGATCAAATTCACAACGGGCGTGTATCCCGCCTGGTCAGGAAGGCGGCACTTCCCCTAGCGGGGCGGGGCCTGTTTGACGTGGCGATCGAACCAGGCCAGCATCTCGGCGATCGTATGTTCCACCGATTGCCGAGCTCTATAATTGTGGGATTCGTGGGGCAGAATGACCAGCCGTGCGATGCCACCGTTGCCACGAATTGCTTGGAACATCCGCTCGGATTGCATGGGAAAAGTACCGGGATTATTATCCTCGGCCCCGTGAATCAACAGTAACGGTTCGCGAATGCGGTTTGCTGCTGAGAACGGTGACATTTCATGGTATACCTTGGGGGCTTCCCAGTAGGTACGCCGCTCGTTTTGGAAGCCAAACGGGGTCAGAGTGCGATTGTAGGCACCGCTCCGAGCGATTCCCGCGCGGAATAAGTTGGTGTGGGCGAGCAAGTTTGCTGCCATGAAGGCACCGTAGCTGTGGCCCGCGATGCCGATGCGTTCTCGATCGATTGGCGCAACGTCACAGGCACGCTGAATTGCGGCCTCAGCATTCATTTTTAATTGCTGGATAAAAGTGTCGTTGGCTGTTTCTGGCGGTCCGATGATCGGCATCGACACCTCATCCATGACCGCGTATCCCTGCGTCAGGAAAAAGAGGTGAGAAGCGCCGGTCGGGAGCAAAAAGTGGTTTGGCGATCCGGAGATTTGCCCTGCGGTATCCGCGGACACGAATTCTTGGGGATATGCCCAGAAAACCGTGGGCAGTTTTTGCCCCGGCTTGATCTCGCTGGGGAGGTAAAGCGTGAAGGAAATGGTGACGCCGTCTGGCCGTTGCGTTGTGAGCAGTTGTTTTTGTACGGATCGTAACAGCGGTGCCGGATCCGGGGCATCGGTCAGGGGTCGTTCCTGTTGACCGTCGAGGAGCACATAATTTGGCGGCGTTTGGGGGGACTCCCGACGGATAATGAGACGTTCGCCATTGCCTTCAAGGATGGCCACGGCTGCTTCGTACCAGCCCTCACGGCAGTGAAAGAGTCGGTGTTTCTCGCCGGATACCAGGTCGAGGTGATCGAGAAATGGTCGATCTCCTTGCGGGCTAGAACCGCTTCCGGCTAGCAACATCCCCGTTCCCACTCGGCGGATGACAGAATGGCCGTTCGGAAGTCGTTTCATCACCGGTGAGCCAGGATTATTGTAACGATCTTGGATGGACCGATCAAACAGTTTTATCGCTGTGGAGTTCGGGTCGCCGAGCCTCAGTCTGACAGTGGTGGTCCAGCGTCGTTCGCGATCATAATCGCTGATCAGTGCCTCTGCTGTTTCAAAAAAGCGGAGGTCGGAAAAGCGGTGGGGAATTTTGTACACCGACTCGGGTGGGGTCGAAAACGGTGCTGCTTGCCGGAAGAGTTCATCGCGATGGGGGACGGATTTTTTGGGATCGCCGCCGTCGAGTGCCTCGACCCAGTACAGCGTTGCCGGGTCTGTCGGATGCCAGCGAATCGCTCGCGGGCCGGTCGGCACTCCTTCAATCGGCACTTGATCCTGAAGCGGCGATTCCGCGACAGTATGAACCCGTCGGCCGCTCGGGAGTTCCCAGACCTCGGCGGTTCGCGGAAAGGCGGAACAGGGATGCAGGTAGGAAAACGGGCGGTGAATGCGGCTCACAAGCAGATAGCGGCCGTCGGGCGACGGTTCAAAGGCTGTGTAAATTCCTGGTAAGCCGACGGCATTTAACTGCCAGGGCGACTGTGACGCCGATGCTGTTGTCATGTCCGTCAGGGTCAGGATCATGAGTTGTGATTGAGTGTAATACTCGAAGAGTTGTTCATCATACGAATTCGTCAAGAGATCTTGATAGGTTCGGACTGGTGCTGCCTTGCCGGTGGTTTCCTGGACAATCGGGCCGATGACGGTAGCGGGTGGTTTCGGAACATCTCCCCGCTGCTTCGGCACCGTCGCCAGGATCAGCGAGCGTGAATCGGGCAGCCAGCGAATCGGATCGGCGAGCGTTGCATTTAATGCACAATCCGCCAAGCGAAGAACTCGGCCGGTGATGGAATGGACCAGTGTTAACGTGATGGGTGATTGTCCGTCGCTGGACGTAAGGGCAAACCAGGGTTCGTGCGGCGACCAGTGGGGTCGACTCCAGCTGCCCGGGCCCAGATTCAATTCGCTACGGATTCGGCCATTGTCACGAATCAGCGTGAATCGCCCGGTGCCACGGGGCGGCCGTGCTCGACCGTTTGTGGTGGGGTCGATCCGGATCCCCGCCAGTCGAAGCATCGGTTTGGCCAGTTCCGCAATTGGTGGGTACGGTTCTGGCTCCGAAAGGATCAAGATGTCCCGCGAGGGGTTTACCGAGAGACTCGGCAAGACAGGGGCGGATAAGACGTTTCGAATCAACTCTGGCGGTTGTTGATAGGGGATTTGCGCGGAAGCATCGAATGTGGTCATGAGAAAAGCCGTGATAAGTCCCGCAGCCGTCACCCAGGTTTTTCGGAGTGAACCCATCATCGCAGCCCTGAAGGCAACTCTACGGTTCGACCGTGTGAGCGCCGATTCTTCGGGAAATTCCTCAAAATCGTAGCATCTTCCGTCTGGCAATGAAACAGCAAGCCGAATCGATAATCGGTTCGCGAGTCAATTCATGGATGACGTACGGTGGAAAACGAAGCTCTCGCGGAAGAGGTGTTTTCGAATTCCAAAACCGTGGCAGTGTCTGGTCGCGGCGACCAGCGAAAATGATCCAGACTCTGTCGCCTGCTGGAGGCGGAGGCGGCCAAGGCGATCGCTTCAGGCTCAGGCCATGAATCGACTGAGGTTTCGGTAATCGCGCAGACCAAGGAGTATTGAACCAGCGTGTGTGGCCACGAACGTTCAGGATCAGTTCGGTTTGGCACGTCGTGTCAGTTTGCGGCCCCAGTCACCGACAATTTCCCCCAGCCACCAGCGTGGCTTGATTTTCGGCCCGTAACTGAGCCCGAATCGCTTCATGGCGATGTCGGTGACTGCACTGACGACTTCGCCGGGGTCGTCGCTGACAATGAGCTTATTCCAGTCACTGGCATCGATGGTTTTTTCATCGACCATTTTTTTCTGCAAAAACTCAATCATCGGGCCATAATAATCGGTGCCCATCAACGCGACTGGAAAATCATGAAGTTTTCCCGTCTGAATCAGGGTAACGACTTCAAAGAGTTCGTCCATCGTGCCGAAGCCGCCCGGAAGGACGATGAAGGCATAACTGTATTTGATGAGCATGAGTTTGCGGACGAAAAAGTATTCGAAGTCGACCCAGCTATCCAGGTAGTCATTCGGTTTTTGCTCTTTCGGGAGAACGATATTACAACCGATGGATCGTCCGCCGACCTCCTGGGCTCCACGATTGGCGGCTTCCATAATGCCGGGCCCACCGCCGGTCATGACGCTGAAACCACTTTCCGCGAGATACCGGCCGACTTTTCTTGCCATTTGATAGTAGGGGTGATCTTCGGCAAAGCGTGCCGAGCCAAATACAGTCACACATGGCCCCACAAAGTGCAATTTCCGAAAACCGTGAATTAATTCGATAAAGATGCGGATCGCCTGACCCAGTTCAAATGTCCGCGGCTGAGGCCCTTGCAGAAACCGGTGATTCCCCGCAAGCGGCCGGGTGGCCACCGAAGAGGAAGACACCCAGTGACTTCCGACCGGCTCGGGAGGCATCGGGTGTGGGTCGGGATGACGATCGGCCATAACTACCTCGGAGGCAATAACACTCACGCATCACAATCACCGGCAAACAAGGCGCAGCTGCCGCGGGTGGTTGTGAGTCTCAAACGGGGTTCCGCATCTGTATTATTCGCGGGAAATACCTGCTTGACGTAACAATTTGTCGGTTGTTTGATAAGCTTCTGTCACCCAGTCGACGATTTTCTCCGGCTCGGGCGAATATTCGAGTTCGATGCTGATCGCTCCGGGAATGTGCATTTCCCGAATTTCTTGCAAGTAAGGGAGAAAATCCACGACGCCGCGGCCGGGGGGCAGATCCCCGTGCACTCGGCCATTGCAGTCGGAAATATGGACGTGGATGGCACGACCGTTCAACCGCCGTAACTCTTCCGGCTTCACGCCTGCTAAGTGCAAATGAGAAATATCAATATTTGCTCGGACCGCCGGGTGCGCCACCTCATCGAGAAAACGAACCATCGCTTCAACCGAATTTAACAGCGACAGGGGGAAGGGCTCTAACTCCAGGGCGATTTGCACACCGAGCCGCTCGGCATAATCCCCAAGCTGTTGCAATTGCCGTACGGCGGTCGCCCACTGTTCCGTGGGCGGAATCACTTGCCGATCCCAGATGTATTCCCCCAGCACCAATAAGAGATTTTTCGCTTCTAGTTCGTAGACGAAATCGAGGTACTGTTCACATCGCTGGCGGTGAAACCGCTGTACGGACGGATTGAAGTCAATCAGGCCGACAGCTACGCAGGCCACGCTCATGATTGGCAAGCCGGCTCGCTCGCATTCGCGGCGAATCAAGACACGCTCGGTGATCGGCAACTCCAGGGGGTCAGCGAAAATGTCAATCGAATCAAAACCGATGGCCCGAGTTTGTTGGATGCCGTACGCCGTGCCACGACCGGCTTGCACCCAAGCCGAATTGATTAGCCCCAATTTCATGATGCTTAACTCCGTTGAAGATGCCGGATACACACGGTGCCTTTGAGGAATCGATTCTGCTGGAAATGTCTCAGCAACGGTGCCATGCGGGTACCGGGTACATCAAGAGTAGCACACGGAGTCCGGCCGGGTCTTCCCGCCGTGGTTCCCCCTGAGTGGTTGTGTCATTTCGCGATCGGCTTGCGAGTCGGCGGGATCCCTTGAGGCGAGGTGGGAATCAACGGTGGCAAAGGCAAGCCCGGCCACCCGAGCCAGTTCGGAAGGATCGGCACCGGCGGGAACGGCCATTCCGTCCCCTCCACGGCAGGAAGCACGGAAGGGAGTCGTTCCGGGGCTGGCCCGGGCATATCAAGCGGCACCACCGGGGCCGGTGCCAGGCCGCAGCCATCCGGGCCGGGGATTGTCAGATTTAACCCGGTGCGGGCACGGACATCTTCGGCTTTCTGCAATCCAGGAGGGTGACGCCGCCAAACATCACCGTTACGCATCCGTTCCCGGCCCAACTCAAACAGTCGGGTCATCACGTCAGGATCGAATTTCACGCTCGAACTCAAGACCGGGAAATCCGGAGGCACCGTGGTTTGATAATAATTCATTCCGGTGAATACACTTAGGGTGAACAAGCGATACGCCTCGGCACGGCCGGACGCATAAAGCAAACTGGAAATCGACGAACTGGCAATGCTCAAAGCGCGAAGCCGGACCGGCTGCGGGTCCGGATACAGCTTGCCCGCAATCACAAGATACAAATTGGAATCATAAAGCGACGACGGTCCGAAGGCAGCACGCTCGCTCGGCGGCACATACGGTGGTCGGAAAAAGATTGGCCGACTGACCCCGCCATCCACGTGGATTTCTTCGCATAACTTGCCATCAACGTTGACCGGAAAACGGACGGGTGGGAAAAATCCCGGGATGGCCGTCGACGCCAAAAGCACGTTCACATACAGTTCTCGTGCTTCCGGGGTGCCACGGCTTGCAATTGCCCCCATGTCCCAGACAACCAGCCGCCGAGTGTTCAGATTCGTAGTACCCACATACAGGCGACGGCCCCGGGCATGTTCGCTGGCCACCGCATGAAGATATTCCGGCGTCACCTGCTCACGGATGCGATCTGCCAGCGGTTGATTATCGGCGATATACGCGGAGAATAACGATCGAATCGGTTTGTGAATCCGATAGATGTCTTTGGTGGTGACCGTGGTGTAAAAGTGGCGAAGTTCTTCGTCCCGGCTTGGACCGAGAAAGGCCAACGCGGCAATTAAGGCCCCGGTGCTGATGCCGGTGATCACATCAAAATCGGGCCGGGTACCCGTTTCAGTCCAGCCGTACAAGATCCCAGCAGAATAGGCACCGTAGGCACCTCCTCCGGACAATGCAAGAATTTGATATTTTCGCCGAGGTAGAACCGCCGGCCGACGACTGAGCCGAATTTGATCCGCCACCAGATTTAATTCTTCCGGCGTCAGGACACTCAGGGAATCACACGGTGAGTCACGATCCGCCAAATCGACCGGTGCCAGTTCTGGCCTTGAAGATGCACGCGGCAAACATCCGGGAAGGATGCAAAGGAGCAATAACAACAGCAAACTCAGTCTTGTCGGAATTCCCAGCCTGCTTTGCCTTGGACAACTCATCCGGTATACCCCCAGCGTGTGCTCGAGGGATACCCTGAATCTGGGTGTGGGGCAATCGCAATCGTTGCTGACATTGGACTTCCGCGACGCTGGAAAGCGCCGTTTGGTAATCCCATCGAGGTTCACACACGTCGTCGCCGATAATAACGACGGCTGAACTGTCTCAGCAGGCGATGTGAAGTGCCGCGCTGGAAGCTCTTCCCGCGTCGTGAGCAATCGAAGAGCAAAAGGAAGGTAAGCGAGTTTTCATGTTGCCGCTGCCGGCGTTCTGCCGGGCAGGCTATTTCCTGTGGCGAATCCGCGACCGCATGCGACGTTTCTTCCGACCGACTTTCCGACGACCATTCCCTCGACGACGGGCTCCCATAATCTTCACCTCGATCGCGAAAAATTCGTTGAACATCCGTTCCAATCGGATCGTTTGTGCCCAGCAGAAAGAAAATATCATAAATTCAAATTCGACGAGCGACAAGTCTTGCAACGATTTTGACAACACTTTGGATTGGCTCTTTGGGGAATCCCTCGCAGCTCGAAGAGACTTTCCACTCAAGTCTAGGTAATCTAGCAAAATGAGAATGCCTTCGAAAGCACAACAGTCGGCAGATGCAGAGCGGCATTGCCGATCGGGTTGATCCGCGATATATATTGCTTTTTCTTAGACATTGTTTGTGATGCTATGGCCATAAGCCCTATCTGGGCCGGGCCGATGAGAATCAGGGACGAGGATGCGGTTTCAATTGCTCGACCGAATCGATGCGTTTCAACCAGGAAAGTCGCTCCGGGGCTGTAAATTTCTTGCCCTGGGAGAAGAATACCTGGCCGATCACTTTCCTCGATTCCCAGTGATGCCCGGCGTTTTGATGCTGCAAACACTCGTCGAAGCAGCGACTTGGCTGTGGCGAGTCACCAGCGGTTACAAACACACAGTGATCGTGCTGCGGGAAGTGAAAAACGTGAAATACGGGAGTTTCATGCAGCCGGGGCGACGACTGGATATTGTCGTCGAATTTACTAGTGAAACGGACGATGTTGCCACGTTCAAAGGCAAAGGCACGGATGACGCAGGCCAACAAACCGTCTCTGCGTCATTTGTCTTACATGGTTATTCCCTGTCGGATCGTGGTCCAGCGGGGATCGCCGCCGATGATCGCCTGCGTCTACACTGGAAATCGTGCTGGGCTTTGCTCAGTGGACAACTGAAAAAGACCGTTGAGTAGTCTTGCTGGGCTTAACCCGAGTGCTTGCACGGTCATGAGGCATGGCCGAATCGAGGATGAGTGATGATATTGAAGGATCAAGTAGCCATCGTCACCGGCGGCAGCCGTGGAATTGGCAGGGCGATTGTGACCGGGCTGGCTCGGGAAGGAGCGCGGGTGGCATTTGTTTACCGTGGCAGTGAAGAGGCCGCGAAAGCCGTCGAAGCTGATATTGTGGGCCGGGGTGGCATTGTCCGGGCGTATCAGGGGGATGTGGCCGACCCAGCCACAGCGCCTCGAATCGTCGAGGCGGTCCTTGCGGAATGGGGTCGCGTGGATATTCTCGTGAACAATGCCGGACTCATCCGGGATGGCTTGTTTGTCCGCATGGAGCCTGAGGACTGGCATACGGTCATGGCGACGAATTTAACCGGCGTCTTTCACTTCTGCAAAGCGGTAGCGCAGCAGATGGTGTTCAAGCAACGTTCCGGCCGGATTGTCAATATTTCCAGTGTGGCCGCGGATCATCATAATGTCGGTCAGGTCAATTATTCAGCGAGCAAAGGGGCAATCAACTCATTGACCCGAGCGTTGGCCGTGGAACTGGGAGCGCGGGGTGTGACGGTCAATGCCGTTGCTCCGGGCTTTATCGAAACCGATATGACCGAAGCAGTGCGAAATAAAGCGGGAGACCTGATTAAAAAAGCGATCCCGCTCAAGCGACTTGGCCAACCCGAGGATATCGCCGCGGTGGTGGTATTTCTGTGTGGGCCTTCCGCGGGTTACATCACCGGTCAGGTAATCACCGTGGATGGCGGGTTGAGCCTCGGTGCGGTAATCGGGTAACACCCGGCCCGGCCGGTCCGCCGCGGATCGGGGCCGGTTGGGGGCTGGAGGTAGTCGAATCATGAGCCACGATGAAATTTTTGAAAAAGTCAAAGCCCTGATGGTCGATGCTCTGAGTGTTGATGAAGATCAGGTAACCCGGCAAGCCCGGCTGCAAGCCGACTTGGGGGCAGAGTCGATCGATTTCCTCGATATCGTTTTCCGATTGGAACGCGAATTCGGCATCAAAATCGATCGCAACGAGCTCTTTCCCGAGTCCATCTTTCAAGGAGATCCGGAATTTGTCAAAGATGGGAAGGTGACAGAGAAAGGCTTAGCCGAACTGAAAGCCAAGATGCCCTTTGCCGATCTGTCGGCCTTCGAGGCAAATCCGAAATTCGACCAGATCAGCGATCTTTTTACCGTGGATTTAATTGTGCGTTACGTTGCCAGCAAATTGAACAGTTGACCCGTGTCCGGGAAAAGCGGCCAGGAACTGCATCGGCCATGACGGACCCGGTGCCGATTGCGAAGGAAAGATCGGATGCGCTGGATCTGGATCGATCGCTTTGTGGAATTCACCCCGGGGAAATCGGCAACGGCGGTCAAGGCATTAAGCTACGCCGAGGATCACTTTGCCGACCATTTCCCAGGCTTTCCCGTGATGCCCGCCTCGTTGATCCTGGAAGGCTTGGCACAAACCGGAGGCATTCTTGTTGGCGAAGCCAACCAATTTCAGGAAAAAGTCGTTCTTGCGAAAATTCCTGCGGCAAAATTTTTTCGCGATGTGATGGCGGGAGAACTTCTGCACTATACGGCGACCATCATTGACCTGCGGCCGCAAGGGGCCCTCGTAAGCGGTCGAGTGACGACGGGCAAAGAATTGATTGCCGAAGCGGAAATCTTCTTTGCGCATCTGGATCAAAGCCGCAATTCGCAGCTGTTTGGCGATCACAATTTTGTTTTCAGTGGCGAACTGAAATACTTGCTGACTGCGGCCCGGCAAGTTGCCGGTGAAGAACGGCCGCAACTTCCCCCCACTACCGCCTGACGACCTGGCGGGCCGGATCAGCTACGGGTGCTCCATGCCACGCGATACCAGCCCGGCTGTCTTTACCAGTCTGGGATTACTGACCCCGATCGGTAACGACCCCGCCTCATTCTGGTCGGCCATGCTTCATGGGACACCCGGTATCCGAAGAATTCGCTCGTTCGATCCCTCGTCCCTCGCCTGTCAGATTGCCGGGGAAATTGACGATTTCGATGCCAAGAAAATCCTGGTGGAAAAAGAGCAGAAAAAAGCGGTGCGGGTGATGGCTCGCACGGTTCAACTAGGAGTTGCTGCGGCCCATCTGGCGATGGCTGCGGGGGGGCCGGCGGTCGGGCAGATTGATCCGAACCGGTTCGGCGTCGAATTCGGTTGCGTCATGGTGGCGACGGAGCTGGAGGATTTGGCACGCGGCGCCAAAATCAGCACAAACGGTGTTCCCGGCCAGGTTGATTTGGCGGCGTGGGGCGGACAGGGACTACGTCAGGTGCCGCCGCTGTGGATGTTGAAATATTTGCCGAACATGCCGGCCTGCCATGTTTCGATTTTTCATGACGCTCGTGGCCCGAACAACACGATCACCTCCAGCGATGCCGCCAGCCTGCTTGCCCTCGGCGAAGCCTACCGGATTCTCGATCGGGGCTTGGCCGATGCCTTCATCGTCGGCGGTTGCGACAGCAAGGTGAATCCGCTGAGCATGAGTCGATACAACACCTTCGTGAAACTCAGTCGGCGAAATCACGATCCGGCGCATGCGCTTCGTCCCTTTGATGCGGAACGGGATGGAACGGTCATCGGGGAAGGTGCAGCCGTCGTTACCCTAGAGACAGCCGATTTTGCCCGTCAGCGGGGTGCCAGAATTCTGGCGGAACTGTGTGGCTTTGCCTCAGGGTATGACCGAGACCGGACAGGATCGGTACTCGCCCGAGTGATTCGCCAAGCGCTCGCAGAGGCAGGCATCAGCCCGGCCGATGTCGATCATGTGAATGCTGGTGCCGGTGGGTTCATCGACCTCGATGCTTTTGAAGCCCGCGCCATCCATGAAGTCTTTGGTGATGCCACGCCAGTGTTTGCCTTGCGTGGGCAGGTTGGGGCGATGGGGGCCGCCTCGGGTCTGGTGGAACTGGCGGCCAGCATCCTGGCGTTGCAGCACGGACAGCTTCCGGGAACAGTTAATTTCACCATGCCAGACCCCGCTTGCCCAGTCGCCGTGCATTCTGGAAGCCCGCGACCGGTCCGTAAGCCCTACGCCGTGAAAATCAGTTACACAGACAAGGGCCAGTGTGCCGTGGTGGTCGTCCGCCAGCCGAGAGAGCGGGCTGGCTAACATTGCTACGAATGCCCTTGGTATTGAATCACGCCCGTGCAAGAGGTTGCCTGTGATCGACGGTTCGCCAGTTGATGGGTCACCGAGCCGCATGCCCGCCGAGGAACCGTGAGATGAGGATGCGCCGTCGCGTTGTGATTACCGGGATGGGAGTCATCACCCCTGTCGGCCAATCCGTGCCCGAGATGTTCGCGGCATTGCTCGAAGGCAGAACCGGTGTCGACCGCATCACACATTTTGATGCACGGACGTTCCCAACCACGTTTGCGGCAGAAGTAAAGAGCTTCGATCTCAGTCGCTGGTTCCCGGAGAGTGGTCGATTCGCCAAGTGCGGATTGAACACCCGTTTTGCCCTGGCGGCGGCCAAGCAAGCGTTGGATGATGCCAATCTTCTCGGTTCGGGTGTCGATCGCTCGCGAATCGGTTGCTACCTGGGTTCAGGGGAAGGCAGTGAAGATTTCCCGACGGTGATATCCGGGACGAGCATCGCCGCGGATGAGAGCGGCATACGCGTCGATGCCAACAAGTTTATCCAGACAGCACTCGGGTTACTCGACGGCGAGCGGGAAGCGGAACTGGAAATGCATACCACGGCGGCCCACCTGGCGGAAGAGTTCGAGTTATGTGGCCCGAATTTTACCTGTCTGACGGCCTGTGCGGCGAGTGCCCAGGCGATCGGGGAAGCGGCGGCTTTGATCCGGCATGGCGATGCGGAGGTCATGCTTGCGGGCGGCTCCCACAGCATGATTCACCCGTTCGGAGTCACCGGGTTTAATCTCTTAACGGCACTGTCACAACGCAATGATGCCCCTGAAAAAGCCAGTCGACCATTCGATTTGCACCGTGATGGCTTCGTTCTCGGTGAAGGAGCGGGGATGCTGGTTCTGGAAGAACTGGAGCATGCCCGCAGTCGCGGCAGCACAATTTACGCAGAATTAACTGGCTACGGCACCACAGGCGACGCGTATCGGATGACAGACCCGCACCCGGAAGGTCGGGGAGCCGTGCAGTGCATGAAAATGGCGGTGGCCGACGCCGGGCTTACTCCTGCCGACATCGGTTACATCAATGCTCATGGCACGAGTACAACCGCCAACGACGCCGCGGAGACGGCGGCGATTAAAGGTGCGTTCGGAGAACTCGCCTATCAAATTCCGATCAGCAGCAGTAAAAGCATGCTCGGGCACTTAATTGCCGCGGGGGGTGTCGTCGAATTGATCACAGCAATTCTAACGATGCGGCAAGGTGTGCTGCCACCCACCATCAACTACGAAACACCCGACCCCGCCTGCGATCTCGATTATGTGCCGAATAGAGCTCGAGAAAAGCCGGGAATCCGCCATGTGCTGAGCAATAGCTTCGGCTTCGGCGGTCAAAATATCGCGCTGATCGCCAGTCGCATTTAACGACGGTTCGTAATCGCGGCGAGTCAGAGACCTGGCATGGATCGAACCGCGGTGTGCTGAGAATGTCGGCCCTCTCCATCGGAAACGATCGATCAGAACATGGCCGATCGTCATCCGCCCGGGTCGCATGAATGATGGACTGGACGTACTCCGTGCGACCGGAGGAATTGCCCGTGTTAGAGTGGATCTGGTGGATTCTGACAAACCTGCTGATCGCGGCCGCAGGGCTGGCTTTGTTGGCTGTCGCCTTGTTTGCCGCCGCACACTACTACTACCGGATGAAATTTCTGGACCAGGTCGTACGGATTTTCGAAGAGAAACCACTTTTTATTGTCCCCCGGGGCAAGCCGCTTCCCGAGGCCGAGGAAGTTCTGTTACGGACGCCGGACGGCTTGATGCTGCGAGGCTGTTATTTGCCGACGACGGCGACGATCCGGCAGGGAGTGATCCTGTTCGGACTGGAATTTGGTTCGAACCGCTGGGCTGTCGGTCAATACTGTCTGGAGTTGCGTGATGCCGGCTACGACATTTTCACCTTCGAGCCGCGGAATCAGGGAGAAAGTGACCACGATCCGGCCTATCAACCCCTGCAGTGGGTTTGCGACAAAGACCTTGTTGATCTGCGAACAGCGATCGACTACTTAAAACGCCGACCTGATGCGCCCACGCAGGGAATCGGACTGTTCGGCATCAGCAAAGGCGGCAGTGTCGGCTTGGCGTTAGCTGCTGAAGATCCGTGGATCCGCTGCCTGGTAACCGATGGTGCTTACGCGGCATACACCACCATGGTTCCGTATATGCGCCGCTGGGTGCAAATTTACAGTCCGTATCGCAAGCTTCAGGATTTACTGCCGAGCTGGTTTTACGGCTCGATTGGCGTAGTCGGCATTTCTCGCTCGGCGGCCCGCCGGGGCGTGCGGTATTTGAATCTGGAACGCTGCATGCGTCGGCTTCGGCAACCGTTGCTGATGATCCACGGTGCCGCCGATGCTTACATCAAACCGGAAATGGCCGAGGCCTTGTTTCGCAAAGCCCGGTCTCGGATGAAAGAACTGTGGATCGTGCCGGGGGCGAAACATAATCAATCGTTGCATGTTGCCGGTGAGGCTTATGTTCGCCGGCTCGTCGGCTTCTTTCACACGCACCTGGCCTCCTTGAGCGAGAAAAGCCGTGACTCTGGAGATTCGCCATCCGGGCAGAATTTGGCCCCGGCCCCGGGTGCGGTCGGGGCCGTGAATGGGGTTGCCGTTATCACCCGAAAGGGGTAATCGACCGTGTCTGGATCGACCACAACCACCCCGTCCCGGCGTGCCCTTCGCCGTAAACGACTGTTTGCCCTTGTGCTTTTGACCGTTGGTGGAATGCTTCTTGTATTGACGGTTTACGATACCTATTTGCGGCCCCTGGCCCGGCTTGTTGCCCCGTTCGGGATTCTTTACGGGCTGCTCGGCCTGCTTTGGCCACGGGCCATGGTCGATCCGATCACTGAGTCGACACAGCTGAGTCATTCGGAAATCGCACCTCGTGTCATGCCCTCGGATGCCGATCGCCAAGCGACCATGTTCGGTTGTGGCGTCGGTCTGCTGGCGTTGTTGATCGGGCTCGCCTGGCTCGTCATCGGGATTGTTCAGTGGCTGAGCCGGTCTGAATGATTGATATTCGGTCACTCCCGGCCTCAATCAAATTCTCGTACCGTTTGCGGATGTATCGCCATTTCCTGGAGATGCTTCGTGCCGTAACAATCGAGCAATATCAAGTTCTGACCCGTTTCAACGAACAGATCTGAGCGATCGTTCACAATGCACTTCCTCAAAGTGGGTGGTCCTCCGACGAGAGCCGGGGGGAACCTGGCAGGAGCATTGCTGACCGTGGAAGACTCGCATGTGACAATCGGTTCCGGGATTTTTGCGAAAAGCCGTGAATCCATGGCAGCGAAAAAGCCACGGCTGGTCAAATCTTGACCATCCGGGTTCCCATTCCCGGCAACTTCCCCGCGATCGTGTTCGTCGGTGCTCCAAGGCATCGCCTTTGCAGGCTACAATGCATGACGTCATTTCTTCACCATTACGGAGGAGATTCATGCAACGGGCAGCAATGATTTTGGCGGGCTGTGTGAGTGTCGGGCTGGCAGGAACCGTGTATCCGCAGCCGAGCCCTGGAAAGCCGGCCACCACCCCACCGACAAAAGCAGAATGGCAAGCGGTGGTAGCGAAAGCCGTTGAATTCCTGAAGACAACGCAGGCCGAGGATGGGTCGTGGAGCGTCGAGCCGCAAAAACGCGGGATCACTGGAATTGTTGTCACCGGACTACTGACGTGTGGACAATCCCCCAGCGACCAGCCAGCGGCTAAGGGATTAAAATACATCGAATCGTTGATCAACCGTAAAGAAGGTCACATTGCCGGCGATTCGAAAGTCGGTCTGCAGAATTACATCACGAGCATCAATGTGATGGCACTCGCCGCGGCCGGCAACGATGCGTACAAGCCGATCATCGGTAACGCTAGCGAATTTTTGCGGAAACTTCAGTGGGATGATAGCGAAAATATCACGCCCGCCGACCCTCGCTACGGTGGTTGCGGCTATGGCGGGGGTGGCAGCCGTCCGGATCTTTCAAATACATCGTTCTTTCTGGATGCGTTGAAAGCGGCGGGCGTTGGCCCGCAGGATCCGGCCTTCAAAAAGGCGGCGGTCTTTGTCAGCCGCTGTCAAAATTTGAAATCGGAGTACAACGATCAACCCTGGGCTGGGAAAATCAACGACGGCACTTTTATTTACACGGCCGCCGGTGGCGGTGAAACCCGCACAGATACGGAAGAACTGCTGGGCTACGGCAGCATGACGTACGCTGGAATCAAAAGTCTCATTTATGCCGGGGTCGGCCCCGATGATCCCCGCGTCAAAACTGCCCTCGGCTGGCTGAAAAAAAATTACACCTTAGACGAGAATCCGGGGATGCCGAAAGCGATCGCGCAACGTGGGCTTTACTACTACTACGTCAGCTTCGCCAAAGCGCACAATGCCCTGGGGCATCAGTATTTCGTCGATGATCGAGGGATTCAGCACGACTGGAAAGCCGATCTGTTTCAGGCACTCGCCAAGCGGCAAAAACCGGATGGTAGCTGGACAAATACGAATGATCGCTGGATGGAAGGCGATCCAAACCTGGTGACTGGCTACGCTTTGATGGCACTGGCTTACTGTCAGCCGAAGTAAAGTGGCGTCAGAAAATTTTCTCCGCCGCTAATCCTCGATTGTCTGTAAATTGAAGTCGTTGTTCTCCAGCAATTACGCCAACCCCAGGAGTCGATTGCTCCTGGGGTTTTTCTTCGTGTCAGTGGCTTTGCAACAAAAAGTCAAATTCATAATGACATCTGGTTCCACCTGGGATCTGGTTCTGGGCGCACACTAGGGAACCTAGAAAAGTAGCAAAAACGCAACGGAAAGAACAGGAGGATGTCGGCTATGAAGGCGGTTCGCTTCGATCAGCATGGTGAACCGGCCAGTGTGCTGCGGGTCGAAGAGTTACCGTTGCCTGCACCTGGCTGGGGCGAGGTCCGAGTTCGCATGGTGGCCAGCCCGATCAATCCCTCGGATTTGTTATTGATCGAGGGCAGGTACGGATTGCGAGCAACTTTACCCGCTACCCCTGGCTTTGAAGGTGTCGGGATCGTGGAAGAATCGGGCGGGGGACTGCTTGGCTGGCTGCGGAAAGGGAAACGCGTCGCCGTGCTGGGGGCACGAACCGGCACCTGGGCGGAAGCAGCGATTGCTTCTGCCCGGCAAGTTATCCCAGTTCCCGACTCACTTTCCGACGAGCAAGCCGCGACATTTTTCATCAACCCGGCGACGGCAATCCTGCTCGTGACCCAGTGCTTGAAGCTGCCACGCGGAGCCTGGTTGCTGCAAACTGCGGCCGGCAGCTCGCTCGGCAAAATGATCATTCAACTCGGTCAAGTGCTCGGTTTCCAGACGATCAACGTGGTCCGCCGCCGCGAACAGGTCGAAGAACTGAAACGTCTGGGGGCCGACGTGGTTCTCGTGGCCGAGGATGGCCCGCTGCGTGAACAGCTCCGAGCCGCGCTCGGCCTCGACGGTGTCACCTATGCCATTGATGCTGTCGGTGGTGACATCGGCTCCCAAGCGGTCGAGTGTCTGGCCGACGGTGGAGAATTGGTGCTGTACGGGCTGCTGTCCAGGGAGCCGATTTGCTTGGATCCGCGGACCCTCATTACCGGAAGTAAATCAGTGCGAGGGTTTTGGCTGGCCGACTGGGCCAAGAATTCCAGTCTGATCCAGAAACTTCGGCTGATCCGGAGGATTCGCCGATTTTTCCGCTCAGGGACCGTTCAGACTGAAGTCGCGAAAGCGTATCCGTTGGCGGACGTGAATGCGGCGGTCGCACATGCCGCGAAACCAGGCAAAGGGGGCAAAATACTCCTGCGTTTCAGCACGAGCGAATAACGATGCCACTGCGGGTGATTGTTCCTCGGATTCGGCTGGCCAACCCTACCTGAACGCGAGTTCTCTTTCTATAAATTTTGGAAAGATATCTGCCCCCGGGCTGGAACGCCGAGCCTGCCCGGCTGACCGCAGCAGCGGCCCCTCCTCTCACAGCGAGAGCCGATATGAGCGAATTGGAATTCCGCCCCGGGCTTGAAGATGTTCCCGCTGCCAAGTCCGGAATCAGCTTTATTGATGGAAAACGTGCCCGCCTGGAATATCGCGGAATTCCGGTGGAGGTACTCGCGAAGGAAAGCTGTTATGAAGAGACGAGCTGGCTTCTGCTGAAGGGTTCGCTTCCCAGCCAACGTGAACTGGCCGATTTCGATCACTTGCTTCGACAGAATCGCTCTATTCATTTTCGTTTGAAAGATCTGATCCGTTGCATGCCGGCGAGCGGCCATCCGATGGACGCCTTGCAAGCATCGGTCGCAGCCCTGGGGATGTACGCCCCGACGCGTTCGGTCAAAGAGCCGGAAATCAACTGGCAATCGGCGATTCGCATCCTGGCGGCTATGCCGACGTTGGCGGCTGCCTTTCACCGCGTCCGCACCGGTCAAGAGATTCTCGAGCCGCGGGCTGACCTTGATCACGCAGGCAATTTTTATTACATGCTGTTTGGCCGCGAGCCGAGTCCCGCGGTTCGGAAGGTGCTTGATGCCGCATTGATCGTTCACGCGGAACATACAATGAATGCCAGCACGTTCACGGCGCGGGTGACCGCTTCGTCCTTGGCCAATCCCTATGCGGTGATCTCGGCGGCGATCGGAACGTTGTCGGGCCCCCTCCACGGTGGGGCCAACGAGGAAGCCTTGGCACAATTCCAAGCAATCGGCGGACCCAGCAAAGTCAAAGCCTGGCTAGAAGAGCAACTCGCCCGGGACCCGAAATTTAAGATCATGGGGATGGGACACCGCGTTTATAAAGTCAAGGATCCCCGTGCCAATGTCATCCAGGAACTCGCCGAGCATGTTTTTGCCGAATCGGCCAAGCCAGTTGCATATGAAACCGCCCAGGAACTTGAACGGGTGGCCACCGCGATTTACGGCCCGAAGGGTGTCTATCCGAATGTCGATTTTTATAGCGGCGTCGTTTATCAAGCACTGGGGATTCCCACCGATCTGTTTACACCAATCTTTGCCATCGCTCGGGTCGCCGGCTGGCTGGCACACTGGCTCGAACAACTCCAGGGCAATCGAATATTCCGCCCGGAACAGATTTTTATCGGGCCAACCGATGTCGAATATGTGCCCCTGGAAAAACGGCCATAAACTGGCATTCAGCCGAGGCCAGACTCCGTTAACAATAATTTTCGATAATGCTTTCGGGAACGTCGGAACTGAAAAATGCTCGACC
>Ga0209017_10000426_pt1 | contig 42220 bp, 29 predicted proteins | sample YNPBryunderm2012_FD_185812 | JGI IMG/M metagenome (GOLD analysis project Ga0209017, IMG submission 185812) | Anoxygenic and chlorotrophic microbial mat microbial communities from Yellowstone National Park, USA - YNP Bryant MS undermat 2012... ...
CGACGCCGTCGTTGGCGACCAAGCTGGGCACCATGTACCAGGGGATATCTGTCTGGCAAGACCAGAGTGGCTTGCCTGTGCTCGGATCGACGCCGAGAATTTTGCCGGAAATGGCAATCGCCAGTTCCGGTTCTCCGCCACCCGGCGGCACCGTCACGATCGGCGTATTCCACGACTCTTTGATTCCTGGCAGCCGCCAAACTTCCCGGCCGGTTTTCTGATCGAGGGCGATCAGCGATTCACTTTCGACACTGGCGTTGACGATCAATAGTTGACGGAACAGGATCGGCGAAGCCGCGGAGCCCCAGCCGTTTAACCCTTTCCCGACATCGGCATGCCAAAGTTGCTGGCCCTGATGATTGAAGGCATAGACGCCCGATGCTCCAAAAAAGGTGTAAATTCGCTCGGCATCCGCCGCCGGGCTGTTTGTGGCATAGCCGTGCTCTTCGCGTATCCGTTCTTGATCCGGGGCAACAGCCGGAACTGCCCGATCCCAGACCGTGGCACCGTTGCTCGCATCGAGCGCCAAGAGATGCCGCGTCAACTGATTCCCTGGACTGCCTGTGAAGTACGTCAAATAAATGCGTTCGCCGAACACGATCGGTGTCGAGGTACCCGGACCTGGTAAGCGAACTTTCCAGGCGATATTTTCCCGGTCTGTCCAGTGCGTCGGCGGCTGGACATTCGCCTGGGCTCCCTGGCCGTCCGGACCGCGAAATTGCGGCCAGTCATTCGGCGCAGCAGCGAGGAAGCTTCCCGCCACGGTCAGAAATCCTGCCAAGCTGAAGGACAACAATCGAGACGTGATGGAACGCATGGCGACCTTTAGTTGCTGAGACGATGCAGGAAAGGGATGTCTCCATGTTAATACGGATGTGTCAGCAAAACTGACCTAGTATACCGTTTAACTCGCCGGGGGAACACCAGTTTTCCTGGCGACAACGCGGGCAATGTACTCCATCTCCCGTAAGGTCGAAGACACTGCGGTTCGCGCTTCCCGCACCAGGTAGACGCTCCCGAAAAAAAGGGCACCCGCGCCGAGCAAGCCGAGCAACACTGGAACCGCTTCCGGCACCCAGTTCGTCGCCGATTTCAAGCCAATAGCCAGACTCGTACCCACTAGCAGCCCGATCGCGGTGTACAGCGATGTCAGCGCCGTTTGCAGCAGATGAATTCGCTGGACCAGGCGGCCAAGTTGATCACTGAGATGCCGCCGCTCTTCATCCAGTTCGGCATAAGGAATCGTCCCGCTTGGATCGAGCGCATCGACTTCCTCTCCAATCGCTCGAACGCGATCGACTACGCGGCCTAGGCGGATCGATGTGGAAAGCGTCAGGGTTCCGCAAGCCGATATCAGCACCGCCGGTGTGATCATCGCCCCGAGGACTTCATTCGCAAACGGTGGAAGCATCGAAGAACCTGAAACAAATGGATTGCACAACCGGAATGATTCTCGAGACTCCGGCGATGGCAACAGAGCGGGTACGCGGTCAAGGCCTCGCATCGACCAGGAATCATCCGAGTCCTCGGAAAAATATCGCAGCGAGTTCGACCTCACCGGGGTATTCCGTCATGACTCAACCCGAGCTGCGGGTCATGTCGGATATCGCCGATGAGCGGTTGACCCCACCCCGGCTCCATCGCCGTCATTGCTGATGCGGAAAATGGAGTGATGACCAGGGTGTTTTCATCCTCCGAATCGGGAAACCTTGGCCCCGACAGCAACAAGCCTGTAAGCTGAATTTACGGATCTTTACCCGCCCAGGCAGACAGCGTGGCGGCCTGATGGGTAAAATTCTGACTGTCAACGCCGCAGCCGGAGGTGATGATGCGGATTGTCGTCGGTGCGGACCACGCCGGCTACGAGTTGAAAGAGTTCATTAAAGCGGAACTCCAAGCACAGGGAGTTGCTGTTCATGATGTCGGCAGCTTCGACCCGAAAGCTGCGGATGATTACCCGGATTTTGCCGCGGCCCTGGGTCAAGTGCTTCAGTCGGGGCAAGCCGAGCGGGGCATTCTCATATGCGGCTCCGGTGTCGGGGCTTCCGTCGCGGCGAATAAGCTGCGGGGCATCCGCGCTGGCTTGTGCCATGATACCTACTCGGCGCGTCAAGGAGTCGAGCACGATGATATGAACGTCCTGGTCCTCGGGGCTCGAATTATCGGCACGGAACTGGCACGAGAACTGGTCAAGGCATTCCTCGGCGCGAGTTTCAGTGGTGAAGAGCGTCACGCACGCCGACTGGCCAAGGTTCTGGCGCTCGAAGCAAATCCTCAGCCGCCGACTGGGGCACCGACGGCCACTTCATGAACGACGCCAGCCCTGTTCACCGCTTGTCAAGCCACGGAGGATCAGATGCCCCCAGCCACCACCCCCGAGATCGAGATTCGCGCCGACCCGGGAGAAGTTGCGGATGCCGCTGTGGAAAAAATCGTTGCTGCGGCCAATGATGCCCTGCGTGAACGTGGGCGTTTCCGCATCGCGCTGGCGGGCGGCTCCACACCCGAACGGACCTACCATCAACTCGCCACCCCGGAACAGTCTGCTCGGATCGACTGGACACGAACAGAACTCTGGTTTGGCGATGAACGGCTAGTTCCCCACGATGATGAGCGGAGTAATTTTGCGTTGCTCCAGCGGTCGTTGCTGTGCAACGTGGCCATCCCGCCAGAAAACATTTTTCCCGTAGCCACGGACCGAGGCTCAGCCGCGGCCTGTGCCGAGGAATATGCGAATCGCCTGGCCGAGCAATTTCACCTCACACGACCCGGACCTCCGCCACGCTTTGACCTGATTTTGCTCGGACTGGGAGAGGATGGCCACACCGCCTCGCTGTTTCCGGGTCAGCCGAGCTTGCAAGAAACAACAGCTTGGACTGTCGGCTGCCCTCCCGGAGCATTACCGCCGGCAGTCGACCGCGTCAGCCTGACATTCCCGGTATTAAACGCGGCTCGAGCGGTCCTGTTCCTGGTCACCGGGAAGCAGAAGGCAGCCATTGTTCACAAAGTTCTGCGGGAATCGCCGTCGGTCACGGAAATCCCGGCCGCCGGGGTTCAGCCGTCACATGGTACCGTTACCTGGCTCATGGATCGTGCCGCAGCGGAACGCTACTGACGTTGCTGGCCGGCTCCGCGGGAGATGGCTCCCCGCTTGAAGACACGCCGGCTTTCCCCTCGGAAACAGGCATGTTGAGCCGGGCTCGGCGACGCCGACGCAGCCAGTTACGCACGAGCAAACACCAGGTGGCCCAGGTAGCTCCGGCGATGGTGCCAGCCAGCACATCCATCAGGGTATGCACGCCAAGGTATAAGCGGCTCCAGCCCAGTCCCCCGGCCACGGCGATCAACCCGAGAATTCCCAGAACGCGAACCCTGCCCGAGAATCGGCTTCGCCCCAGCAGCCCGGCAAGGTAGACCGACAATGCCACTCCCCGCAAGGCATGACCGCTGGGAAAGCCATAACTCTCGGGCCGGGGGAACCAGCCGACCGGCTGCGGCCGTTCGATCTGAAACAATTCTTTCAAGACGACTTCAATGCCATCGCTGCCCAGGCAAAGAACCAGCATCATCAGGGCGTCGCGATAATGCCGCCGAATCAGCCAGTAGCTGGCCATTCCCCCGGCCAGAAGATTCGTCGATAGCCAGTGACCAAGACCATGAAAAAACACCGCCACCGCATCCAGCCCGTGACTGGAATTGTTTTGCAGCATCTGCCGAACCTGCTGATCTAGGATCGTCCAGGAATCCGCCCCGAGACCCCGAACCATGAGCAAAAAGCCAATCACACCGAGCCAGCAAAGTATCAGCCCGGCCAGATAGTCTCGTGGCAAGCGGAGCAGAAGCACCAATCCCATGGCAATCAGCCCGAATCCCCGGCGTAAAACGGTTGTCACCCCGAATGAAAGTCGGCTACCGCCTCGAGGATTGCGATGATAATCCCGGCCGACATACACCCGCCAAGCGCGAGGTCGTACCGTGAAGCAAAACTGGCTTCCTTCGTCGAGTTCTCCGTCGATGCTCAAGGGCATCGGTGGCTCGGAATGCAGTTGAATCCGGCGAGCGCGGCGGTGCAGCACGGCTTCATCCGCGGTGTAATCCCCCTCCATGAGCCGAGCCGCGATGATCGAAAGATCAGTCCAGGGTGCCGCTGGCACGATTACCACGTCGAGCAAGCCATCCTCGGGATTGGCCTGGGGGGCAACCGGGAATCCCCCCGCCGCGGTTCGGCCGTTCGCAATCACCAGATTCAAAGCATCCAATTCGTGGCGGGGCTGATCATCGAACGTCAGCGTGATCCGGTAACTGGGTCGGGCCGTGATCGGTCCGATCGCTCCACGTAGATACGCCAGCGGCCCCCAGAATTGTTTTTGCGCTGGGGTCACGCCACTGCTTACCTTGCCGCTGAATCCTCCGGTGATCACATTCGCCGCATAACGGGTCGGACGGCCGGGGGTGTCGATCTGAATCACATCCAACATCCGCAATCGCCCGCGGCGGAGAAGCTCAGCAATGGCCGCCGGTTCCGCCGGAATTGCCAGCGTTCGGCTCAGGTCGTTGCCGGTTCCAAGCGGGACAATCGCCACGGGAACGCGGCGAAGGTGAGGCGATGCCAGCATCAGCCCGTTCAGGACCGCGTGAATGGTGCCGTCGCCACCCGCGACCACCAGCAGATTACCGCCGTCTTGAATCGCGGCCACTGCGACTTCACCCAGGTTCTCTCCGGTGCGAACGTCCAGAGTTCGGACCCGTCGAAGCTGACGCAAGGCCGTACAAACGGCATCGAGGCTGCCGGTGCCACTGGCCCGGGGATTGTGAATCACGACGACCTTCACCCTAGCACCCGTGAAGCGAGATGTCGAACGAATCAGACCGACGCATTTTTACCATAGTGGATCCCGTGAGGCGTACCGGCCAAATACCTGGCAAGCCGGCGAGCTTGTCTGGAACTTGTTTGTCGCAAGCCGGCCAATTTAAGTGTCCGATTCGGCGATTTGTCGAGAACAGCGGCATAAAATGCAGCGCGGCCGCCGGAATAACCGCTTTGACCGGACTGTTCGGTAGCCGTGGGAGCACCGTCGCGATTCTCTTCGCCGGGAGGACTGCAGCGACATGCGTTTTCAGCACGATGAATCAGTTGAGATGCAGATGCCCCCGATGGTGCCGATGGTCGGTGCCGGGGGAGAAGCTGAGTCAGGCTTACGGGAACCGGATAGACCTGCTGAACTTCGCGGAATCTCCAAACTCTCGGGTCTCATCTGGTCGATCATGGTTGTCGTCAGAGCCGGGCTTGCCTAGCAAAGGCGGCTTATCCCGACAACCCGGAGCTGTCACTCAGCGGCATCTGCCCAGGCTTTGCCGTCAACCCCCAAGCCCCCGGCCGCGAACCGGTTCCGGTTTCCTGCTGGTTCGCCGCCGCACTGGTCGTCTTGCCTTCGGACCCCCTGCCGACGGCAAGCGAATTGGTAATGGAGTGCCTTCCATGAAAAAGGTGTTTACCACCGGCCAGGTCGCCAAAATCTGCAAAGTGGCCCCCCGAACCGTGAGTAAATGGTTCGACAGCGGTCGTCTCCGGGGTTATCGCATCCCCGGTAGCCAGGATCGTCGGATTCCCCGTGAACAATTGCTGCGGTTCCTGAAAGAACATGGCATGCCACTGGGGGAACTTGAAGAAGAAGAATGGCATAAGGTGCTGTTGATCGGCACCGAAAAGCTGTTCACCGATCGGATCAAAGAACTCCTTCCCGAATCGGATGATTTTAAATTTGAAATCGCGCACAGCGGCTTCGAAGCGGGCACCTTGGCACAGAGCTTCCACCCGGACACGATTGTGATCGATCTAGGCCTCGGCCGCAGCGAGTCGATCCAGATCACCTCGAATCTGCGGAAAAATGAGATCTATGCCGCCACGCTGATCATCGGCCTGGCGGGCGAAGACGAAGCAGATCCCGATCAGCTGAAAGAATACGGCTTCAATGACATTTTCAAAAAGCCGTTCGATGTGGCGCTGCTGGCAGAAAAGATTCGCGCAATTGCTGAAGCCAAGCGGGAGGACTGATCCCCCGTCTGTCCTCCCGCTGGCGGCGGGGCGACACCCCCTCCCGCCCCGCCGCTCGGATTCATTCCCCTCGTTTGGAAATCGCCCCGCGGAATGCGGGGATTTCTCCTGTCCTTGACCGCCATCAACGATCCCGATTGCGAAATCGCGGTCGATTCGATGACGTGACTGGAAAGTCCGTGACCTCGCTGCGTCCCCCATCGCCATCGCCACGGAAATCGCAAGCGAAATCATGCCACGCCACGGTCCAAGAGTCGATCTCCGGGGCTGCTGGCCGTTTCCCTATAATCTGCTTCAGAGCCGGGTTTTGTTCTCGTATCGGGGCGTGTTCTCATGGCCGAATGGCAGCGTACGCATACCTGTGGTGAGCTTCGCGAGCAACACATCGGGCAAACGGTGACCCTGACCGGCTGGGTTCTGACCACTCGGAATTATGGCCATCAAGTCTTCGTGGATTTACGGGATCGCTACGGGCTCACCCAGATTGTCTTCGAAGCTGATAACCCCGAGTTATTCGCTGCCGCTGATCGGGTGGGTCGCGAATTTTGCTTGTCGATCAGCGGCCGAGTCCGAAAACGGCTGCCCGGCAAAGAACGCACTGACATCCCGACCGGGATGGTCGAGGTTCAAGCCACACGCTTACAGATTCTCAACAGTTGCCCGCCTTTGCCTTTCAGTATTACAGAGTTCCCGGATGAAGAATTGGCGAACGAGGAGATTCGCCTGCAACATCGCTATCTCGATCTTCGACGGCGAAGCTTGCAGGACATTTTGCAGTTGCGGCACCGAATGAACAAAGTGATCCGGGATTACATGGATGCCAACCATTTTCTGGAAATTGAAACCCCCCTGCTCGGGAAGTCGACCCCCGAGGGAGCCCGCGATTATTTGGTGCCGAGTCGGATATTCCCGGGTGAATTTTATGCCCTACCGCAATCCCCACAATTATACAAACAATTGCTGATGGTAGCCGGTTACGACCGCTACTTTCAAATTGCTCGCTGCCTGCGAGATGAGGATCTCCGAGCGGACCGTCAGCCGGAATTCACCCAGCTGGACGTGGAACTGTCATTCGTCGAACGAGAGGATGTCTTAACCCTGATGGAAGGGCTGACGGTGGCAATTTTCCAGCAGTGTCTGGGAATCACCATTCCGACGCCGTTTCCCCGCTTGGAATATGCCGAGGTGATGCGGCGTTACGGCAGTGATAAACCCGACCTGCGATTCGGCATGGAGATTGTCGATATTACCGAACTCGCCGCCGCCTCGGAGTTCAAAGTCTTCCGAGATGCTGTTGCTGCCGGCGGGGTGGTCCGCGGCTTGAACGCAAAAGGGGCAGCCAGCCGATTTTCAAACACGGCGTTAAAACCCGGCGGAGAACTGTCACGATTCGTCGAGCAGTATAAAGCTCGCGGACTCGCCTGGATGAAGTTCGAAGGCGGGAAATTTGTCAGTTCCATCGAAAAATTCTTCTCGGACGAACTCAAAACACAACTGCAGCAGGCGTTGGCGGTCGAGGAAAACGATCTGGTGCTGTTCATTGCCGACAAAGAAGCGGTGGTCTGCGACGCCTTAGGAGCGTTACGGATCCATCTCGCCCATCAGTTGCGTCTAGTTCGGAACTGGTGGGACGAGAAAGCCGAACACGACGCCGCCGAGGATGCGAAGAAGCAAGCGGCCGAGAAACGCGGAGAAAAATACGCTCCGATACCGTTTGTGCTACGGCCCGAGCACTTTTCCTTCGCCTGGATTGTCGATTTCCCGATGTTCGGCTTCGACGAAGAAGAACAACGCTGGGTCGCCTTGCATCATCCTTTTACTTCTCCCCGCGATGACGATCTGGACCGACTTGAATCGGACCCGGGCTCGGTGAAGGCGAAAGCGTATGATCTGGTGTTAAACGGCTATGAAGTCGGCGGCGGCAGTATCCGGATTCACCGCCAGGATGTGCAAAACCGAGTTTTCAAAATTCTGGGACTGTCGATCGAGGATGCACGAGCAAAATTCGGCTTTTTGCTGGATGCCTTGCAGAGTGGGGCACCGCCACATGGCGGGATCGCGCTGGGGCTGGATCGCTGGTGCATGATGCTGGCGGGAACCAGCAACATTCGCGATGTGATCGCCTTCCCCAAAAATCAGAAAGCCCGGGATCTAATGACCGGTGCCCCTGCCCCGGTCGAACCTCGACAACTCCGTGATCTATCGATCCAGTTACGTTAAGAACGGTGTCCGCTGCTGAGCGCGTTGATCTCCCCGTGGCACCAGGAAGAGTGTGTGAACTGCTCCTGCTTATTTCGCGCCGGGGGGGAGCCCCGCGTTCTTCAGCCCGCTGTGGTAGATTTTCGGGAAATATTCGTAAAACTCAAACTTCGGGTCATTTTCACCGTCGTGGCATTTCATGCACATCGCCGTGACCGCGGATACGAGCAATTTCTGGGTCGGGTTCATCGCCACGCTGCCACGTTCCAGTGGCTTTTTGGCCGCCATTTCCTTCATGAATTCCAGGCTGGGAAGTTTGGCTTCGGGGCCAGCGTTCGCTTTCCAGGGCATCAAGGCCGCGTAAAAATCTTTGTTGAATGGCTGTTTCGCATGAGCACTCCCTGGGCCGTGGCAGTTTTCGCAGCCATTATGCTTTAAATGGGGCGAAACTGTTTCATTTTCGAAGCCACTGACATATTCAAAGCCGGTCGTATGACAGATCACGCACTCGGGATCATACTGCCGCAGTCTGGGGCGGGTGGCGTATTTTTCGAGAGCTTCATAGGCGTGGCTGTGTTTACTGGCCTTCCAGACGGCATATTCCGCCGCATGACATTTCCCGCAGGTGTCCGCACCAACGTAGGTCAGATTCGCCTGGGGTTGCTGAATCTGCGCCGGATGCAGCAGCGGTTTGCTGCGAGCTAGGGCGAGGAGATCATTCTTTTTCACCTCGACGGCATACTGTTCCAGCAGAGCCAGCACCTTGTGATTTTTTTCGATGGCGGCATTCTTCATGGGATCGGGATCGGTCGGAGTCAGATATTCTTCACCGACCGGTACGAGTTGATATTTCAAATCGAAGCTGTTGGCTGACTTGAAAATACCGACGACGCCGACATTTTGTCCTTTCTGCCCGACTTGCACAATCATGGTTTGACCGTTGTTCACCACGGTGGGGAACTGTGGCGGTTCAGCCTCTTCGGACTGGCAAACCACGATTTGAAATTGTGGGAACGCTTCAGCGGCAGCTTTGGCCTGGGCAAGCGAACCAGAGTATAACAAGACGCGGATTTCTGGCTTGGCGGGGTGCTGGGCAAGAGCCTGGAGGGCATTTTTGATGACACTGCTGTTGTCGGCAAAACCGAACTGCGGGTCGAGTTTTTCCACCTTACTGGCAGCATCTTTCCCGATCACGCCGACCACTCCGATGCTCGGTTTCTCGGGCGTGGTAATCACTTCAAACGCCTCGATCATCGGGCGATTGTTCGGTCCTGCGGAAAAATAGACATCACGGGGAAAAATTTGCTGGGGTTGGCCTTGGCTATCGCGTTGGACCCCGAGCAAGTTTGCCGCAAGGATAATCGGTCGTTGATTGCTGAATTGCAACGTATATTCCGCCAGGAGATTGAACAACGGTGTATGAAATTCATACTCGCCGAGCCCGATCGCGGCATACCCCATCGCTGCCAGTGCCTGCATTAAGAAGCGATATTTCAGCAGATTTTGCTTGGCGAGGCCTTTCGCCGGCGCTGCATCCCCCAGGTCGAGCCCGACCACCGTCCAGCCCTTGTCGCGGAGGCTGTTCATCAGGTTGGCGCGGCGTTCCAGCCCCCCTTTTTGCGGCCGGCTGCAACCGCAAGGCGACAAATAACCGTAAGTTTGCCCGGTAATGACGAGAGCCAAATCGGGTGCTTGTTTCGGCCAAGTCTTGTAGAGCGGGACACCACCGATCGTGGCCGGTTTCGAGCCGGCTTCGTCGGCGTCGGAGGCGGAATGCCGGCGGGGATGATGCTCGGAGATGACCCAGAAACCGGTGGCCACGGTCAGGCAAGTCACAATGGCGAACGCCGCCAGCAGTTTTTGCCAAGCGAAGCCACGATGTTGCCAGTCAAGCCGCCGCTCGGGGTGCCGGTCGTGACGGGGCTGATCAAGATTGGCCGGGTTGATAAAATTTTCTTGCATCGGCAATCGCCTCGTGCGAATGAGTCACCGTGCCCTTCTGTCTACTGGATACCCGATTTTCCGGCTGCCGGGGAGCCCAGATTCTCCCGTGGCGAAAGCACCGGGAAGCCCTTGTTGCTATCCCCGGCGAAATCCGAATCCTTGTACGGGAATCCGGATTTTTTGCGGTTTTGGGCTGACCGTGCGAAGCACTACCGCAGCGTCACGCGGCAGGCTGCCAAAGCCGGCGTTCGGCGGAACCACAATCCGCAAGTTCCAGTACGTCCGTCCTGAACGAACTTCTGGTGCCCCGAGGGTGACTTTGAGAAAGCTTGGAGTGATTTCTTCGGGAACAAGTTCGAGTTGCAAATTCTCGCGATCGGAAACCAGTTCGGCATCGGTGGTGTTGCCATAAAGGACGTTCCACTCGCCATTTTTGCCTAGTTTCAGCACGTCTCCATTGGCCAGGGCGACCACGCCGACAGTTTGCCCTTTGATGGTCAAGCGCCGGGAACCGTTCGCCCCCGGACCGCTGATGGCCAGGTGCCGTTCAAACGGACCGATGTCCGGTTCTGTTCCGTTCTCGACCGAGCGGGAGAGTGTTACTGCAATGCGGTAGGCACCATGTACGGGCACGGCTGTTCCCGCGTTTGCTTGCAATAGCAGCGCCAGTTGCAGGCGTTCCGCGGCTGTCAAGACGACCGGAGTACTGACCGAGAGAAACGGATCGTCATCGGGAATTTGGAGAGTCGGTGGCGGCAACAACGGCCGGGTTCCGGCGGCTGAATCGGTCGTTCGTGTCGCCGACCAGTAATAGAGATCGATCGTTCTGGGGGAAGCGCCTTCGGGGAAGGCACCGATATTCACTTCCGATGGCGAGATTTCAAACGGATTGATGCCATGCAGGCTCACGGTCAGGGGGATCCGAGCCGGGACCGTCATCGCCCCCGTTTTCATGCCGACGCTGGCGGTCAGCGACTTCGGCCCCAGGCCGGTGACTTTCACCCCCATCTGAAAAACACCCCAAGTCGGCTGGGTCGGCGATTCTGCGGGGGGTACGACGGCCGTATCTCCGAGGGCATCGAAGTTGAATTCGTGCCAGGTGAGTGTCTGATTCAGTCGTGCGAAGGCAATCGCTGTGAGCAGATCGGGGACCGGGTAGGGCGAAGCGGGAAACACTCCGACTGCAGCCAGGCGAACAAGCTCAGGAACACCGGTGGGAGGGACAACCGCTAGCCGTGCTGCCGTACAGGATGTACAACTGCGGCCGAGAACCTGAACTTCGGTCGCTGTCGAGTTTGTGTTGCGGAACCAGAACGATGCGGTATTTTCCTGATCGCTGATCTCAAAGTAGCCGGGGAAATGCCGCAGCAAGGGCTCGTCGGCAGCCGGATCGTAGCGAACTTCCGTGTATGTGAATCGCAAGGGCATCACCGTTGCGGGCGTCTTCGAGTCCGAGGAAGGGCTGGGCGGCGTGGTATCCAGCTTTTTCACGACGGTGAGCGTGAAGACCACGCCAAACACGAGCACGATCGGGATAAACACTTTCAGCGTGGAACCCATCGGAGGCTCTCTCGGCAAGTTCGATCGGGCAAATTTTGTTCAGGACCGGTGCTCTGTCCAAAAATAGTATACGGCATTCGGATCGCTGCCGTTCATCAGGTGAACTTCTTGGGATTACCACACATCGGCAACATCGGAATCGTGCCCCTAGCCCGTGCGAATTCTCCGCCTGATCGTGACACGCAAAGCCAGCCATGAAGGGCAAAAATCCTTTCGATCCGGACTTTTGAACGGCAGCCAGTTGTGCTTCCTGTCAAGGATGAAACAGGCCGATCCTCGGAAAGACCTTTTTCCGGATAAGCTCGAGCCGCTGTTCTTGCGGTAGTACGGATCAGCAATCAGGCTGATGGTTCGTCGCCGTTACTGGCCCGCTGCGGCACGGTTTTTTGGAAGAGGCCGTCCCTCGGCATCAATCGGCCCGACCGCGACGATCACCACGGATTGCGGTCGCAGAAATTTTTTTGCAACCCGCTGAACCTCAGCCGGGGTAACTTTTGCAATCTCGCGGCGATAGTCTTCGAGCATCTCGAATCCGAGGCCGTAGCGCTCGGCGGCGAGGAGTTGCTCGGCGATCTGTGCGTTTGTCTCGAGCCGAAATGGCAAACTGCCGAGCAAATAGTTTTTCGCGTCTTCGACTTCTTGAACCGTCGCGGGTTCGTTACGAATTCGTTCGATTTCCCGGAGGAAACTGTCGCGGACCCAGGTAAATTTGTCGGGGAAGGTGCCGATGTAGCCGAGGAACATTCCGGGTTGATCACTGGCAGAGCCGGTGATTTGCGCCGTCACGGTGTAAGCCAGCCCTTGGCGATCGCGGAGTGTTGCGGACAGACGATCCGTGAAACCCGGGCCGGTGCCGAGAACGTTATCCATTACGGCTAGGGCATAATAATCGGGATGATTTCGGGTGATGCCAAGATGACCCAGATAAATGTGGGTTTGTGCCGCTGTCGGATCGGTAATCAACTCCTGGAGTGGTCGATTTCGCACGGGGGGCGTCGCCAGCGTCAGCTTCGTGATCGGCATCGGTTTCCAGTCGGCCGTCCGTTTTTGAATTGCTTTCAGCATCGTGGGAGTATCAAAATCACCGACAACGACCACGGTCGCCCGGTTCGGAGCAAAATGCTGCTGATGAAATCGCTTCAGATCGGCGACGGTTAACTTTTCCACGATCTCCCGCCGACCCGAGGATGGCCGGCCGAGTGGATGCTCGCCGTAAATCAATTGCTGAATCCGGTTGCGTGCCCGATTCCGTGGCTGTGTTTCCGCCTCGGCGATGGCGGAAAGTTGCTGTTCTCGGACTCGTTCCAAAGCGTCGGGAGGGAAACTTGGACGCATCAGACTGGCAAAAAGCAAATCCAGGCCGAGGGCGGTATCCGGGCTTAAGACTTTCACGGTACCGCCACTGACATTAAACACCAGGCTGCCGCCGACGGATTCAATCATGGCCGCGATTTCCGGACCGCTGTGCTGATCGCTCCCTTCTTCGAGCATCGCCCCGGTCAAGGCCGCGATGCCCGACTGCTCGGCGGGTTCGCGTAAGCGGATCTCGGCGACCGCCACCTCCGCCACGACCACGGGTAACCGGCGATTTTCCAGGCAGATGACGGTCAAGCCGTTCTCAAGAACATGCCGAGTCGCGTTTTTGAATGTCACGCCGATGCTGCGGGAGCCGTCTGAAGACTCGGGCCCGGAGGCGATCATCGTCACGCTGTCATGATCCGAGCCGATCGATGAGCGGAGCCGACGGTGCCGCGGCGCGACGGAATTCATTTTCGCGGCCATGCCTGTGCCTGAAACGGCTGGCAACGGTGCTTGTGATGCCGACTCCGGTGGCACCGACCAGACCGCCACGGCCTGATTGGCTTTGAGGTATTTCCCGGCTACCCGCTGAATGTCAGCGGGTGTTACTTTCATAATCCGTTCGAGATAGTCGTTGAAATAATCCAGGTGAATCCGGCTGACCGACTGGGCGATGGCATCGGCGAGGTGGTGAATACTTTCTCGGGAGAAAATCAGTCCGGCGATCAACCGGCGGCGGGCCCGTTGCAATTCGGCGGGCTGGATCGGCTGCCGGGCCAGGCGTTCCAATTCCGAAAAAACAAGGCGTTCCGCTGCCAGACGGTCTTTCCCGGGCAACAGTTCCACCTGAATTTCAAACCAGCCCGGATAACGACCGGCGTTGTTGCTGGACGCCACGAAATTCGCCAGCCGATGCTCCTCGACCAGAGCCCGGTGCAAGCGGGCCGTTTTCCCTTCCGTGAGAATTTGCTGCAAGAGATCAAGGACATAATCATCGGGGTGCGAAACCGGCACGGTGTTAAAGCCCAGCGTCAGACGAGCCACATCAAATTTTGACGGAATCTCTTTCCGAAGAAGTTCAGTGCGATTGACAGGTTGAGGCACCGGCTTGCGTTCGGGAATTTCCCCCCGCGGGATCGGGCCAAACAACTCCCTGATTCTTGCTCGAGCCCGATCGGGGTCGAATCCGCCGACGACGATCAACGCGGCATTATTCGGGTGATACCACTTATCGTAATGGCGACGAATGATCTCGGCTGTTGCCCCACGCACGTGATCTTCGTCACCAATGACGGGATGTGCATACGGAGAATCGTTCGGAAACAGCAAGGGTAAGATCGCCTTATATTCCAGATCCCAGGGTTGATCTTCGCCCCCCTTCAACTCAGCGATTACGGCACCCTTTTCTTGTTCGAATTCGTGGCGTTCATCGATCCGGGTGTTTCGCATCCGATCCGCTTCGATTTCCAGGGCAATTTCCCAGCGGTCAGCGGCGAAGTCGAAGTGGTAAACCGTGATATCCTCGGAAGTATAAGCATTGTTGCGGCCACCATGACGCTGTGTCAGCCGGTCGATGTCTCCGGGCTGAAGCCGATCCGTGCCCTTGAAGAGCAAATGTTCGAGGTAATGCGACAAGCCGGTTTGTCCGGGTTCTTCATCGGCTGATCCGACCCGGTAGGCCAGTTTCGTCGTGACGGTGGCTGCCCCTGGGATCGGAAGTAAATAGACTTGCAACCCGTTCGGGAGGGTTTCCGTTTTCAGCCCGGCGACGAGGGCTTTTGCCGTCCGGACCAGCTCGACATCACTCATCACAGGTTCAGCGGCGCTTCCACGCGGAACCAGTCCGATGCCGACCGCCAGGGATGTCAGTGATGTCAACAATGCCGTCCGAATGGCTAGTCCGATCATGGCGTCTCCTTGAGCAGTCCCGCACCGATAGAAAGGGTCAAGATATTGTGTCATGAACTCCCCTCTTTGCTCAAGAATTCTCCATCAAAATCCCTGCCGTCATCAGCACTTTTCGCAAGCTGACAGCGGCGCATTTCTCGGGAATCGAGGGAATGTCCAGGCCCGCCCTTGCCGCTGAGTTCTTCCGGGCGGAGAATGCCGCCACGGGCGCGATCACTCCCATCTTTCCCCCCGTGAAGGAGCCTGGGTATGAACATCGGGATGAATCTACTTCTGTGGACCGGGCATGTGACGGACGCCGATTTTCCCACACTCGAGAAATTGAAAGCCGCCGGTTTTGATGGTGTTGAAATTCCTTTGTTCGACGGCACCGCCGAGCATTATCGGAACGTGAAAGCCGAACTCGATCGTCTCGGCTTGGCCTGCTCGACGGTGACGGTGATGACGCCGGAGGCCAACCCGATCAGCCCCGAGGCTGGAATCCGTCAAAAAGCCGTGGATCGTCTGAAGTGGGCTGTGGAAATGAATCAGATTCTGGGCAGCTTTGCGATGTGCGGGCCGTTTCACTCACCGCTGGGGGTGTTTTCCGGGGTACCCCCGACTCGCGATGAGAAACAGCGGGCAGCCGAGGTCCTTCGCCAGGCGGCGGAATTTGCCCAGACCGCGCATCTGACCCTGGCGATTGAGTATTTGAATCGGTTTGAATGCTACTTTTTGACAACCGCCCACGATGCCGTGGCGCTGGTGAACGCGGTCGATCACCCGAACTTCCGCACCATGTACGACACCTTTCACGCGCACATCGAGGAAAAGTCCCAGGCGACAACCGTTCGGACACTTGCCCCGGTCCTGGCTCATGTGCATATCAGCGAGAACGACCGGGGAGTACCGGGAAGCGGGCAAGTACGCTGGGCCGAGGCGTTTGGCACGCTCCGGGAAATTGGCTACGATGGTTGGCTGGTTATCGAGGCCTTCGGTCGGGCGCTACCGGACCTGGCGGCTGCGACCCGAGTCTGGCGGGACTTGTTTTCCCGCCCGGAGGATGTCTACGAGCAAGGTATCCGTTTTATCCGAGAGCAGTGGCAGGCTTGTTCGTGAATCCCGGCTGCGTCTGGGCCATGTCCGTTCGCGTCGCAGGGGCGGCGACGAGGAGTGGCGTTGTATCGGCTCCTCCGATCAGGGAAGGTAGTGAATCCGGGATTATTCTGCCAGGAACAGTCGCGGATTTCCTCGGCTTGGTAAGCAACGTCGGTAGCGAGGCGATTGCCGATTATCCGAAGAAAGCTTCTGCCCGGTGGCGAAGTCACGGCTTGCCCGTGTGAGCTACTGGCGGCAGGAGGCATGAGGGATGAATCGCTTCGTGAGTCGCAGAGTCGGCCTGTCCTGGATCATCTTGGCCGTGGTCGCCGCCGCTGCAAAAGGGCAAGCTCCGGCAGCCCCCTGGGCGAATAAGTTGTTTCTCCCAGAGATCATGAAAAACCCCGGGCAAGAACCGCCGCCTGCGATTACCCATGATTTCGGCACCGTGCCACAAGGAACAGTTTGCGTCCATAAATTTCCGCTGACAAATATCTATGATGTGCCAATGCAAGTGATTGATGTGCGGAAGTCGTGCGGCTGCCTCGAAGCTTATCCCCCACAAAAAGTGCTTCAACCTGGCGAGACCGCGGAATTTGTCGTCAGTATGAACACCGCCAAGTTTACCGGAGCAAACACGCAGACGCTTTACGTCACCCTGGGACCGAACTACGTCTCGACAGCTATTTTGAAATTGCAAGCCACCAGCCGGGGGGATGTGCAACTGAATCCTGGATCGGTCAATTTTGGCACGGTTGCCCAGGGAAGTCGTCTCAGCCAGACGGTGATCCTCGAGTACAATGGCCGGCAGCGTGACTGGAAAGTGACAGGTGTCGTCCCGAGTCCCGCCCCCTTCCGTGTGGAAATCAAAGATATTAGTGGCCGAACCTGGTTTTCATCAACGAAATACAGCATTACCGTGACGCTGAATCCCGAGGCGCCAGCCGGACCGATTTCAGAAACAATCCGGCTGACAACCACGGATCCCGCTTCACCGGTAGTGCAGTTCAATGTGCACGGGATGATCGAAGCTCCGCTCGCTCTCAGCAGTCACCGGATCCATTTCGACCGAGTCAAAGTCGGTACCGAGGTTACTCAAAAAGTGGTGATTCGGGCAGCGGCAGGGCCATTCCGGATCGAATCCGTTGCTGACGCTGGTGACGGTTTAGCCGTCGAGACATTCCCCGCCCCGGCTCCGGTACAAATTGTGACCGTCAAGTTCCGACCGACCCAGCCAGGTGCAATTCGCCGGGAAATCCGCTTGCTCACCGATCTCGGCGGCGCGACAGCTACTCTTTTGGTCGAAGGCGAAGGCGTCACCGAATAAGCTGGCAAATGGTTGCTGGTGCTGGCTCCGCTTGGATCAGGTTGCGACGCTGCTCGGGTTCGGTGAATCACCGTTGCGTCCGTCTGAAGAAGTCGATTCCTGCGTTTGCAGTTCCGGCTCCACGGGATGAGCAATCGGAAGAGCCCGGCGAGGGCGTTCCGGTACGCTCTGCGAGAATATGCGAATTCCCAGCCGACGGATCAGCCATGCGAAAATGACGATCACCGGCAACCAGGGTGTCAGGGCGACGACGATCAAACCGAGTGTTTCCACAAAGATTCTGAGGGATTTGAACGAGCGATTGAAGGTGTCCGCCACCCGGCTGAGAAAGGATGGCGGCTCCGGGATTGTCGGCGGAACATACGAAACATCTTCGCGGGCAATGAACGTGATGGTGGACAGGGCTGACATTGTCGCCAAGTATTTCAATCGACCCTCGGCGCGCTCGATGTCACCACGAATCCGGGTGATTTCCGCGCGAATTTTCAAAATCGCGTCCAGCGTGGCGGATTCCCGCAGCAATTTATTGAGTGCTTCTTCTTCGGTCTTCAGGTTCTTGATCCGGGCTTGCAGATCGAGAAATTCTTCGGTGACATCCTGTGAATCCGAGGTGTTGCGAACCGGGATGCCAAGATTGGCCAGGGCAGCGACTGTGGAACGGAACTTCTCTGAAGGGATCTTCAACACCCAGGTGGCAGTGCGGCGAGTTCCCGTGTCGCCGACTCGTTCCGAGCGAGCAATGTAACCGCCCGTTTCCTCCACTAGGCGTTCTACCCGAATCAGAGCATCATCGAGGTCTTTGACAATCACTTCCACGGTGGCATTGTAGATAATCTTCCGGTCGATTGCGGGTTTACCCGGTTCGTTGCCGGGTTTGTCAGTTCCTTCAGGCCGAGCGGCCCCTTCTTGCCGGGCTCCGGCAACGGTTGGGGCTTCCTGGGCCACAGTCGGTGCTCCATCCCGCATCCCGACAAAACTCGTCTGAACACTTTCCCCACAACCGGGTGCAGCAATCATCGGCAGGCATGCCAGAAGCAAGGCGATCGGATAACGGGACATGTGCCACCTCGTGGCCGGGAGGAGCGAGACGCGAATCTGTCAATGATTCTGATCCTGAAACGGGGGAAATATTCCCGCGGTTTGTCACATCGGGAATTTTTCGCGTGAATCCCGGCAATCCCGCGATCACGCCCCGCGACCGCTGCTACTTGGCTGCTTCCGCCGGTCGGGGACCGGCTTACTCCGTTATCTGGAAGCGGTTGTCGGCAGGCGATTGTAAATCCGTGTGAAATTGGCCAGGCGTTCTTGGCGATCGGGCGAGAGTTGCCCCCAGCGGAATCGCCATTGCCAGTTACCCTCGGGAATTCCCGGGATATTCATCCGGGCTTCGCTGCCCAGTTCGAGCAGATCTTGCAGGGGAGCGATGGCAATTACGGCGACCGATGCCCAGGCGAGGCGAATCAGATCCCACGCCGGGTTTTCCACGGGCCGGCCGAGATATTCCGCCAAAACCCAACGATTGACATCGGAGAGGCTGGCATACCAGCCGTTTGTGGTGTCGTTATCGTGCGTGCCCGTGTAAACCACGGTCTGCGGGTCGTAGTTATGCGGCCAATAAGGATTATCCGGACCGCTGAGGGCAAATTGCAGCACCCGCATCCCGGGTAAGCCCAGCGATTTCCGCAGGGCATGCACATCCTCGGTAATGAGGCCGAGATCCTCGGCAACAAGTGGCAGCGGGCCGAGGGAAGCGGTGAGATGGTCGAAGAGATCCCGTCCCGGTCCCGGAACCCAGGTGCCGTTCAAGGCATTGTTCTCACCTGCGGGGATATGCCAGGCCGCGGCAAAACCGCGGAAGTGATCGAGTCGAACTGCATCACATTGTTGCAGCAGGCGGCGAATCCGTGCTGTCCACCAGGAATATCCGGATTGTTTCATTTGCTCCCAGTTGTACAGCGGATTTCCCCAGTGTTGCCCGGTGGGGCTGAAATAATCCGGGGGAACACCTGCCACCGCCGTCGGGCGACGATCCGCATCGAGCAAGAAGCGTTCGGGGTTCGCCCAGACATCCGCGGAATCCGCAGCGATAAAAATCGGGGCATCGCCAAGAATTTTGATACCTCGGTCGTTTGCATAACGCCGCACCGCTTGCCAGTGTTGATCAAACAGAAACTGGCCGAATTTGTGCATAAGAATTTCGTTGGCGAGCTCTTTTTCGATTGACGCCAACGCCACCGACTCTCGCAGGGCTATCTCCGTGGGCCAGTCCTGCAGCGACGCCCCGCCGAGCGCCGCCCGGATCGCGGTGAACGAGGCATAATCGTGGAGCCAGTCGTGATTCTCAGTGATGTATTGCTCGAATGCTGTGCGGATTGCTCCGCTCCATTTCCCGCCGCGAAAGCGATTCCAGGCCTCGCGGAGCAAATACTGCTTATACGGCTCGACGTGGCGGTACTCGACGCGATCGTGCGGGAAGTCGATGTTATCCAGCAGCGACTTGTGAATCAGACCCTCACGGTACAAAAGCTCGGGGCTCAGCAAGTTAATGTTGCCGGCAAAGGCTGAAAACGACTGGTAGGGGGAATTACCGGCCCCCGTCGGCCCGAGAGGCAAAATCTGCCACCAGGTCTGCCGCATCGCCACCAGGGTATCAATCCACTTGATGGCATCCGGGCCGAAATCGCCGATGCCGTACGGGCCGGGCAAACTGGTCGGGTGCAGGAGAACACCCGCAGATCGGGGAAAAACTGCGACAGACATACTCAGCGACACACTCACGCGGGATAGCGAACAGCAAGAACTCTTCTTGGGAGAGTATGGGGCAACGGCAAAAACGGGTATCATACCGTCCAGAATGTGAGATTTCTTCGGGCAATCAACAAACTTCGGACATTCAACAGCAGGGAGCCACGCTACATCATGCGACAATCTGGCCCGCTCATCGAAGGCATCGATTACGTGATTGAAGGCGGACGCTGGGTATTCACCGCACAATTCCTGCGTGAGCGCGGATACTGCTGCGAGAATGGTTGTCGGAATTGTCCGTACCGCGATTCGGATGCAGTGGATTTAAAGCGAACCACAGCCTCGGGGACGGCGGCGGCAGACGCCGCTGACCGGCCGAGCCTGAACTGCAGATCATGACCGTTTCGGAGCGAGGGACCAGCATGCGGTTAAGCCTGCGCTACCGATTATTGTTGCCCCTGCTGTTGTTGCTACTCCTGGAAATCATCGGCACGGCCTGGCTCGCCGGGATGGCCGTGGAGGCCGCGGAACAACGTGTTCTCGCCCAGCTCCGCTCGGTGGCACAGACACTGACGGAACCGCCGACCTTCCCGTTAACCAGCCGTGTCCTGGAACAAATGCGCGGACTGACCGGGGCGGAGTTCGCGCTGCTTCGCACGGATCAAAGCTGGCTGACCACGTTTCCCTCCAGTCCGCCCCCCACCGACCTGGAAAGGTTGGTCGTGATCGATGACGGCCATCGAGACGAGTTTCATTCGAGTGTGCTTATTCAAGGGCAAGCCTTCCGAATTCTGCAACTGAAATTACCGCCGAATCACCCGAATGCCGGAGGGACACTGGTCATTTTTTTCCCGGAAGCTCGGCGGCGGTCGCTGCTGTGGGACGCGGCGCGGCCGCTTGTGATCCTCGGTTCGGCGGGCGCAATTCTCGCCAGTGTCTTGCTGGGAACCGCAACGGAGCGGCTCGTGCAAAGCATCCGTGACTTGCAGCAGCGGAGCCGGGCCATTGCCGAGGGGAATTTTGCCTCAGTTCCTGTACCGCCCGGGAATGACGAAATCACTGATCTGTATCGCGCGATTGATGAAATGGCGAGACGACTCGCCGATTTTGAAGCCGCTTGGCGTTCATCCGAACGCCTGCGGATTCTCGGGCAGTTTTCCGGTGGCTTGGCGCATCAACTACGCAATATCGCCTCCGGTGCCCGGCTGGCTCTGCAACTTCATACGATGGAAGTGCCGGCCAGCGATCGGGAAGCACTGGAGGTGGCATTCCGGCAACTGCAACGACTGGAACAGATCGTTCAGCAATATTTGCAGCTGGGCAAACCCCCCTCGGATCAGCGTGAACCCTGTGATCTCTGTCAGGTGATCGGTCAGGTGGTGGACTTGCTGCGGCCCCAAGCCAGCCACGCTGAGATCACCCTGCACTGGCAACCACCCGCGGAGCCTGCTAGTATCTCGGCCAATCCCATCGAACTCGGCCACCTCGTTCATAACCTGATCGCGAACGCGATTGAAGCTGCGGGGCGTGGCGGACGGGTCGAAATCAACCTGGTACGGTTCAGTGGCGGCTGGCGGTTGCAAGTCTGCGATACCGGCCCCGGGCCGCTGGCGGCGATCGCGGAGACGCTCTTCGAACCGTTTGTCACCGGCCGCGAGCAGGGGATCGGCCTCGGCTTGGCCGTGGCCCGACAAATCGCCGAAGCGTATCGGGGTCGGATTTTCTGGGAACGCCGCGAAGAGTGTACCGTCTTCATCGCCGAATTCCCAGTCGAGTCGTCCCAGGAAGTTCCCTGTTGACGCACACTTAACGGTGCTGAAATCATGAATTTAATTGTAGATAATTCCGGTAATATCCCCGGAGACGAGGCATGGACCCCTTTCTTGAGTATCAACGGGAATGCACGCGGCGACAGTTCTTCGGCCGAGGGGCTACAGGTGTCGGTTTGGCCGCATTGGCGAGCCTGTTAACGCGTGATGGAGCCGTCGCCGCCAGCAACGATCCGTCACCCGTGAGCGGAAAGGCAATCGACAAAGCGGGGACGCCGCCAGCGAGCAAAGGGCTGGCTGGCTTACCGCACCACACACCCCGCGCCAACCATGTCATTTATCTCTTCCAGAACGGTGCCCCAACGCACACCGATTTGTTCGATTACAAGCCGCTGCAAGTGCTGCTGCACGGCAAGCCGGTTCCCGAATCATTTGTCGCCGGCAAACGATTCAGCACGATGACTGGCGATCCGCAGGGAAAATTGATGCTCGCGCCGGTGGAACCGTTCCGGCAGCGGGGGCAATCCGGGGCCTGGGTCAGCAACTTTTTGCCGTACACTGCCGCCAACGCCGACAAACTTTGCTTCATCAAATCGATGTACACTGAGCAGGTCAATCACGCCCCGGCGATCACCTTTTTCCTCACCGGAGCGGAGTTGCCCGGCCGGCCGAGCATGGGGGCCTGGCTGACATACGGTCTGGGGAACCCGGCCGATAATCTGCCCGGCTTCGTGGTGATGACCTCGATCACGAAGGGAACGACCTGCGGCCAGATTTTCTACGACTTTTACTGGGGCAGTGGCTTCCTTCCCAGCCGGTATCAGGGAGTGAAATTTCGCGGGAGCGGCGATCCGGTGCTGTATTTGTCAAACCCCGATGGGATCAGCCGGGAAATCCGCCGGGGGATGCTGGATGACCTGGCCAAGTTGAATGAGCAGAAGCTGCGAGAAACCGGAGATCCGGAAATCGCCACCCGCATCAGCCAGTACGAGATGGCGTATCAGATGCAGGCCAGCGTCCCGGAACTCACCGATTTATCCCGGGAACCGAAGCCGGTGCTCGACAGCTACGGCCCGAAGGTTCGCCAACCCGGGAGCTTCGCGTACAATTGCCTGATGGCTCGCCGACTGGTCGAGCGTGGGGTCCGGTTCGTGCAGTTGATGCACGCTGGCTGGGATCAACATAACAGCCTCACCACCGAGTTGTATAACCAGTGCGAGGATACCGATCAGCCCTCGGCAGCGCTGGTGAATGACTTGCAACGGCTCGGCTTGCTGGATGAAACCCTGGTGATTTGGGGCGGCGAATTCGGCCGCACCCCGTTCATTCAAGGCAACATCGCCGACCGGCCACGCTGGGGCCGCGATCACCACCCGTATGCCTTCACAATCTGGCTAGCCGGCGGCGGGGTCAAACCCGGAATCAGTTACGGGGAATCCGATGAACTGGGCATGACCGTGGCCCGTGATCCGGTCCACGTCCATGATCTGCAAGCGACCATCCTGCATTTGCTCGGGATCGATCATGAACGCTTAACATACAAATTCCAGGGCCGAAGCTTCCGTTTGACCGACGTTCATGGTAAGCTAATTCGCGGAATTCTTTCATAATTGATAGGCCGGTGATTTACCGCTACTCACCCCCCCACCCTGGTCGGCAGACAATGCTCAGACCACGGCCTTTGTACGGAGAAGTTCATCATGCTGGAAATCGGTTCCTTCAAAGCCCAGTTGCATGGGCGAATCAGTCGGCGAGCCTTTCTGGCGGCGAGCGCTTCCTTGCCGCTAAGCTTCGCGGCCAGTTCCCGGACCAGTGTTGCCGCACCGGATCGACGGAAAGCCCGTTCAATTATCCTGCTGTGGCTTTGGGGCGGCCCAAGTCAGCTTGACACTTTCGACCCGAAACCGAACGCTCCCGCGAATATCCGTGGTCCGTTCAGCACGATTCCCACCCGCACCACCGGAATCCGCTTTACCGAGTTGTTCCCTCGCATGGCCGCCCGTTCGAATCGTTTTGCCTTGATCCGCACGATGAAGAACTTTCATGGCGGCCATCTCGAAGCGGGTACGACTGGATTGACCGGCAGCATCGAATCCGGGCTCGGAACCGGCCCGCTTGCCCCCAACTTCGGCTCGATCGTCGCCAAATATCGGGGCAACAGTGACTTGCCTTCGTTTTTCTCTGTCGGTCGGGGGACGCCCCGCGACATCGTCGGCTTAATGAAAGGATTCGGCGGCGGCACCTGGGGCAAGACCTATGACCCCTTTCCCGTAGCTTGTGCGGCCAGCGGGGAAGTCGACATCCCGGCGCTGAAGTTGCTCGACGGCATGACCCCGGCAGTTCTCGCCAATCGCCGGACCCTCCTGCAGCGACTGGATCGACTGCGGCAAAACCGCGAGGCTCACATGGACAAGTGGGACGCCAATCAACACCGTGCCTACGCCCTCTTGACCGCACCGGAAGCCCGTAAAGCCCTCGATTTATCTCAGGAATCCCCGGCGACCCGCGATGCCTACGGTCACACCGCCTTCGGACAAAGCTGCTTACTGGCCCGGCGGCTGGCCGAGGCCGAGGTTCCTTACATCCAGGTCAACTGGAGCCAGTATGTCGAAGCGATGACCCCGAACTGCGATTTTGGCTGGGATACGCATATCTTCAACTTCGATCTTCTCCCGAATCGCCATGCACCGATTCTGGACCGAGCCTTCTCGGCACTGCTCGACGATCTCCAGCAACGGGGGCTGCTCGACTCGACACTGGTGCTTGCGATGGGCGAATTCGGTCGGACCCCGCGGATCAATGGCAGTGCCTCGCGGGATCACTGGCCTCGCAACTACTTCTCGATCTGGGCCGGATGCGGAGTTCGACCAGGGCTGGTGCTCGGCGAAAGCGATCCCAGCGGCGATGATCCCACGACCGAGCCGATCACCCCCGCGATGGTTGGGGCCACCATCTGCGAACTTGCCGGCATCGACACCCAGGCTCGTGCTGAACTCGGCGTGCTCACCGGTGCCCGGGCAATTCATGAATTGTTCTAACGCCCTTGCGGCCGCGGATGAACCATTGTCCCGGCCAATCTACAGTTCCCAACCTGAATTCCGGGAGAGAGTGTTACCGTGCCTCGCATCATCACGCTTATGACTTTTGTGTGCCTGGCCAAGACAAGTTTCTTGCCGGGCGGGGAACCCGCCGGTCCGGCAGCAGCGAAACTGGTTCGCTTGACCGCGGATGGCCAGGTTAAGGCCGACCCGGTGTTTACCCCGAATGGGGAGGAAGTGCTTTACACCGTTTTCGAGACACCGTCGCAGATGAGTTTAATGCGGTTGCGGATTGCCGACGGTCAGGTCGAGCGGTTGCATCCGGAGGCAACCACCTCGGAATTCGAGATTGCCATACCGCGTCATGGCAACCGTTACGCCTTTGTCCGCAGCCGGGCCAATTTGAATGTGATTTTGATCCTCCGGGACCGGGGCCTCAATCGCGACAGCGTCGTCGATCCTGGAGCCGGATTTACTTCCCTCGGGCATCCAGCCTGGGCACCTGATGGCAGCCGCTTAGCCTATGCCAAGCCGACGGCCAATGGCCAAGAAATTGTCACCGTCGACCCCGAGGGAAAGAACCCCAAGACGCTGGCCGCCGAGGGGCTGAACGCCTGGCCGGCGTATTCGCCCGACGGCCGGCTCATTGCCTTTTCTTCCAGCCGCGACGGCGATTTCGACCTGTACCGCATGAACGCGGATGGCTCGAACGTTCAACGGCTCTTGCGTCGGCCAGGGATGGATGCCCGCCCGGCTTGGTCCCCGGATGGCCGACGACTCGCCTTTCTGGCGAATCAGGAAGGCAATTACAACATTGCCATCATGGATGCGGATGGCAGCAATTTCCGCATCGTCGTCGATCACCCGGAACGGGATGATTACCCGGCTTGGCACCCGAACGGGAAGAAGCTGGTTTTCGTGGGGGAACGGCACGGGAAATTTGATCTGTATCTGCTCGACGTGCCGTGACTCGACGTGCTGTGAGCGGCGGCAGCCGAGACCACCGGGATTGCTCAGTCGGCGTCGGTAGGCGGCGTGGCAACGGGGGGCTTCAAAATCTGAAGCAATAACGGATACATCGCTTCTTTCTCGTCTTCGCCCGGTTGCAGCCGTAAATAGAGACTTTTGTCGTCGACCATTTTTACTCGGCCCTGGCTGCGTCTGGCCAGGGTTTCTGCTTTCTGGGGATTGCGGTAACTGAAGACAAGATCCGGGCCGTCACGGTGCACGCCAACAATTTCCCAGGGCACACAGCAAAGGCGAATGGCCGTAGTTCGCAACAGCCACTCCGCGGGTTCCGGCGGCGGGCCGTAGCGATCCTGCAGTTCCTTCCGGAAATCGTCGAGCGTTTCCAGATCACGAAGCCGGGCGAGTCGGCGGTAGACTTCGATGCGTAATTTCTGACCGGGAACATAATCGCGGGGGAGAAAGGCCGGCCAAGGCAGATCGACATTGACTTCGACGGCGACACGTGGTGGCTGATGTTTCAGTTGCCGGACGGCGTTTTCCAGCAACTGGCAGTACAGTTCGTAACCGATGGCAGCGATGTGCCCGGATTGTTCCGCCCCGAGAATATTCCCCGCGCCACGAATTTCCAGGTCGCGCATGGCGATTTTGAACCCGGCCCCGAGTTCTGTGAATTCCTCGATGGCTTTCAGTCGCCGCTGCGCGTCGGGAGTCAGAATTTTGTTCGACCGTACTATCAGGTAAGCGTAGGCACGGTTTTTTTGCCGGCCCACCCGGCCGCGGAGTTGATGCAGGTCAGCGAGACCGTACGTATCTGCATCGTCGATAAAGATCGTGTTCGCGTTTGGAATGTCGAGGCCGCTTTCGATAATCGTGGTTGCAACAAGAATGTCGGCTTCCTTGCGAATGAAGCGGATCATGGCTTGTTCGAGTTCATGTTCATTCATCTGACCGTGGCCGATGACAATTGTTGCTTCGGGAACGATCGTTTCCAGTTTGGCCGCGACCTCGCGGATATCAAAAACCCGGTTGTGGACAAAGTAGACTTGTCCGCCACGATTCATTTCGCGGAGGACGGCGTGACGAATCAAAGCGTCGTCCCAGCGAATGATGCGCGTTTCCACGGCTTGGCGTTCGGGGGGCGGCGTCTCCAGGTTGGAAATCTCGCGAATTCCCAGGAGGGCGGAATGTAAAGTTCGTGGGATCGGTGTGGCAGTCATCGTCAGCACATGCACGGTGGTCCGCAGCCGCTTCAATTTTTCTTTATGCTCGACGCCAAAGCGCTGTTCTTCGTCGATGATGACCAACCCGAGATCGTTGAACTTCACATCATCGGAGACCAGCCGATGCGTGCCGATGATCAGATCAATTTCCCCGCTGGCCAGGCGTTTCAGCGTTTCCTTCTGTTTGGCTGGGCTTTTGAAACGACTGAGCACATCGACGATGAATGGATATTCGGCGAGCCGCTGACTGAAGGTGCGATAATGTTGCTCGGCGAGAACGGTGGTCGGGACCAGAACGGCGACTTGTTTACCATTGTCGATGGCTTTGAAGGCAGCCCGGATCGCGACTTCGGTTTTACCGTAGCCAACATCACCACAGAGCAGCCGATCCATCGGCCGTGGTTTTTCCATGTCGGCCTTGATTTCGGCAATCGCGGAAAGTTGATCTGGGGTCTCCTGGAATGGGAAATCGGCCTCGAATTCGCGTTGCCAGTCGGAATCGGCGGGGAAGGCAAAGCCAGGAACCGCGGACCGCACCGCCTGGACCTGAATCATCTCAGCCGCCAAGTCGTGAACGGCGGCGGCGACTCGATCTTTTTTGCGACCCCAGGCGGTGCCGCCGAGCTTGCTTAACTCGGGCTGGCTGGTTTTGCCGCCCACATATTTTTGGACCAGGTCGATTCGCGAAGCGGGCACGTAAAGGAAGACACCGTCGCGGAATTCCAAAATCAGGTTTTCCTCGACCGGGGCATTCAAAGACGGGGAATCGCCCGCGCCTCGCAGCGGCTGTTGTTCCGGCAAGATCGTTTCGGAATGCCGTGATTTCTCGAGCATCGTCATCCCACGGAAGCGAGCGATTCCGTGGGCAACATGAACGACATAATCCCCTTCCGTCAGTTCCAGGAAGCTGTCGATGGCCCGGCCTTCGATCCGGCGTGACCCCGCGCCACTCGGCAATTTGTTCCCGCTGGGAATATGATCTTTATGAAAGAGTTCGTGGCTGCCAAGCACCACGACTCCAGGTTCGACAAGCCGGAATCCGGATCGGATATGCCCGGTCACCAGCCGCAAGCGCTCGGATTCCGCGAGTTTGCCAGACTGGAAAACCTGGCTTAACCGTTGCACCTCCGCTTCCGTCTGGCAGGCAATCAAGACTTGATCACTGTTGGCAATGGCGTCGAGTTCATCACGAACTCGATGAACGTTGCCGCTGAAACGCTCGACCGATTCGACCCGGAGATGGACCGTGGCTTCCACCGAGGGCCAAGGCATTGCCGTAACAGTCACGGTCGGCCGTTGCATCAGTTGGGCGAATGCTCCTGCGACCGTAAACAATCCAGTCGGATCAGCAACTCGCTCAAAAAAGCATTTCCCTTGTTCCTTCAGATCCTGGGGCTCAACCAGGATAATCACCGTATTATCCGGGAAATAATCGGTCAGGAACCCGCGATCGACGGAAGGGGCCGTGGGCTGGGCAGCAGCGGCCTCCATGCGGGTCATCCCTAGAAGCCGCAGTTCCGTTTGCTGTTCGAGGCTCCGCTGAGTCTCCGGGGAAAAGCGGCGGATCGACTCGATCTCATCGCCGAAATATTCAAGCCGCAGCGGTTCGGGATAATCGGGAGGGAAAATATCGAGAATCCCGCCGCGACGGCTGAATTCTCCCGGATATTCCACGGCTTCGACCCGGTGATAGCCGCGGGCGATCAGCCATTCCACGAGGCGATCTGGTTCGTGGCTCTCGCCCACCTTCAAAAGTCGAGCCCGACGACGAAATTCCTCGGGTGAAGGTACCGGTTGCAGGACCGCGGCGATCGGGGCCACCGTCAGACGGGGCGGTTCCTTCAACAGGCATTGCAGAGTCCGCAATCGCTGGCTGGTTTCCGGACTGATCCGGCCGCGATCGGGCAAAATCGGCCAGGTTTCCTGGGCGGGAAAGAGGGCGGGGCGAACTTCCAAGAAGCCCCGCAGCTCCTCCAGCCAGCTCGGAAGGTCGGCGGGAGAAGGAATCAGCAGCAGAGCCGGACCGGGTGCGTCTCTCACCACCGCTGCCGAAGCCAGGGCCGCTGAAGAACCCCAGGCTCCGTCGATCACACCGCTGTGCCCCCGCTTAAGCGCAGTACAAAACGCTTCCCATCCGTCCGTTGCCGACAGGAGGGCCGGAAGATCGAAAAGATACTGAACTCGGGCCCGGCGAGCGGCCGATGCGGTCATATTGAACTCTGCTCGGCAGGCCAACTTTTGACAATTCGGCAAGTTATCTTAGCAATTTTAACGGTTTTTCTCCAGACTCACCCACCGGGTTTGTGCAACTCCCGCATTCTTGCCGACTGGCATTGCGGTTTTCAGCTGCCAAGGTGATAACACACTCGGCTCGCCCGGGCGTGATTTGCCTCGATGCGAGCGCAAACATCGTCACAATCCAGCGTTCCAGACATAAACGAAGGCGGCCACGGTCGCTGATGTCCGATTCTCCAGCCATCAGGACGCATCCGCTGCCCTTCGATTGTGGAAGGAACCTGAATCGGCCCAGTGACGGGTGATTGCATCTATGCCTGGCGAAGTCTTCCGTCCCCGACCAGGCCGAATCAGGAGTACTGACTCATGCCCTGTCTTTACCACCTCTTGGCGCAGATTTCGGGATGGTGCGGTCGTCGGAACCGCTCGGCGATTCCCGTATCAGCACCAGCGATCTGTCGGCACAATCGCCCAGCACTCATCGGTAGCCACTTGCACCGCAGCTTCGGTTCGGGAACGACGCGAACATTAGCACTGAGCGATGTCTCGTTGAATCTGTATCAGGGGGAATTGAACTTGTTAATGGGCCCCAGCGGCAGTGGCAAATCGACCTTACTGGCCGTCCTCTCGGCTCTGTTACGGCCTGATTCCGGCACCGTCATCGCCCTGGAAAAATCACTCTGGGGCATGAACGATCGAGAGCGAGAACGGTTCCGACTGCGGCATTGCAGCTACATCTTCCAGGGATATAATCTGTTCCCGGCGTTGACGGCACGTCAGCAACTGGAAGTCGTCCTCCGCTGGGGCGAAGGCGTCGGCGGTTCCGAGGCTCGCAAACGTGCCGAGGCCATGCTTGCTCAACTTGGCCTGGCAAAACAGATGCACCTGCGACCGGCACAACTTTCCGGTGGCGAAAAGCAGCGGGTCGCCATCGCCCGTGCCCTGGTGAAGAATCCGACCTTTCTCTTCGCGGATGAACCAACCTCCGCTCTCGACTGGGAAAATGGGCAGCAAGTGATTGAATTGTTGCAAGCATCGGCACGGGAACGCCAGGCGATGGTACTCGTTGTCACCCACGATCCTCGGTTGATGGCCTTTGCGGATCGCGTGATTGAAATGGCCGATGGCAAGCTGTGCGTACCAGGATCCAGCCCTGCCGCCAACGCGGAGACGGCCACTCGACTACAATTTCGTCCGCCGATGGTCGCTGCGGGATAAACCAAAACGGCAGTAACCTCAGAATGCTGCGTTCTCAAGAGAAATCCGGGCGAATTCGCTACGGTTTGAACGCTCCGTCATCGCCGAGGCTGGCCGATTGCCATCCGGCTTGGCATTCCGCCTGGAAATCCGCAAAGCGTTTGTCACGGATCGCCTGTCGTGCTTCGGCCATCAGTTGAAGATAATATGCCAGATTGTGCAGGCTGAGGAGCGTCGGACCGAGCATTTCCCCGCATGCAAACAGATGATGCAGATAAGCACGGGAAAAGTGTCGGCAACAGTAGCAGGAGCATTTCGGGTCGAGCGGTTGAGGATCCCGGCGATGCCGGGCGTTTCGCAAGCGGACCGGGCCGAAGTGGGTAAACGCCAGGGCATTGCGGCCACTGCGAGTCGGCATCACACAATCAAAGAGGTCGATCCCGGCCGCGATGCCGATCAGCAAATCTTGCGGTCGACCCACGCCCATTAAATACCGTGGCTTCTCGGCCGGAAGCATCGCGGCACAGTCCGGTAATGCCGCATGCATCGCCGCCGGAGTTTCCCCGACGCTGAAACCTCCCAGAGCATATCCCGGAAAGTTCATGGCCACCAGTTCCCGGGCACATTCCTGCCGCAAATCGAGCCGCGTTCCCCCTTGCACAATCGCAAACAACGCCTGATCGCCGCGATGATGATGCTTCTGACACCGTTCCGCCCAGCGAAGCGAGCGGACAATTGCCGATCGTAACACCGTTTCATCAGCGTCGGCTGGCGGGCATTCATCAAGTACCATCGCCAAATCCGAGCCGAGATTCTCCTGAATTTCCACTGCTCGTTCCGGTGTCAGTTCCAGAAGGGCACCGTCGATGTGCGATTTGAACAGCACACCGTGGTCGGTGACTTTCCGAGTCTGGGCCAGGCTGAAGACCTGATAGCCGCCACTGTCGGTCAGGATCGGCCCCGGCCAGTTCATGAAGCGGTGAAGACCTCCCAGTTCGGCAATCAGCGAATCCCCAGGACGCAAGGCGAGATGATAGGTGTTGCCGAGAATGATCTGAGCGTTGAGTTCCTGGAGTTGCTGCGGCGTCAACCCCTTCACCGTTGCCGCCGTGCCCACGGGCATAAAGATCGGCGTTTCCACGCTGCCATGCGGGGTGCTCAGCACACCATGCCGTGCCGACTGTACTTGATGGAGAATCTGGAAGCGGATCGCCATCGACGCTGCCGGGGGGAATCTGAGAAATCGTGCCGAGCACAAACAGGAATTTCCCCACGCAAGCCGCTGGCACGGGCACGGGTGAAATTCCCCGGCGGAATGAAATTAATCGCCCCGAAGCTTTAAGCCATACTGCCGCAATTTTTCTTTCACTTCGTTGAGCGAGGTGATGCCGAAATTTTTCGCTTCCAGAAGTTCATCCGTGGTTCGCTGGCAAAGATCACCGAGGGTATTGATATTCAATCGCAGCATACACTTCCGAGCACGGACCGACAGATTCAAATCGCTGACCGGTTTGGCCAACAATGCCTGTTCTTCCGGGGAAAGATTCGTTTGTGGCCGCTGCCGGAATTCATACTGCTGCCCTTGCTCTAGCGACTGGCCAATTCGCAGTCCCTTACTTTCCATGATGGCGCGAATTTCATGAAGCGAAGTTTCTCCGAAGTTTTTGCTGGCCAGCAGTTGCGATTCGGTCACCCGGGTTAAGTCGCCGAGCGTGCGAATGTTCATCCGCTTCAGGCAATTTCGGCTGCGAACCGACAGTTCAAAATCGGTCACCGGGATTTCCATCACCTGCCGGAATTGAACATTGATTTGCTCATCTTTCGGATCATAACGCATCGACAAGCTTGCTTCGGTGTCTTTACAAAACAACCGAGCGCGCTCATCCAGCGGATCGGCTTTCTGGAGGCGGCGAAAACACTCCACCGCTTTATCGTATTGATTGTTATCTTCGTACAATATTCCGAGATTGTAGAGAACACCTTTGCCGACCGGCGGGTATTTCAAGCACTTTTCGTAATAGCCAATCGCTTCATTGTCGTTGCCGGCCAGATCATTTAAAAAACCGAGCCGGAACAAAGCCCCGGTATGCGACGGATCAAGTTCGACGGCACGTTCGTAACTCCGCGCTGCCCGCGGAAGATCCCCCTCGGCCTCGGCCAATCCGCCTTCTTGATAATGATATTCGGCATTATGCGTCGCCATATCTTTCAACTTGCTCAGAATCGCCTTGGCTTCACCGAGTTGATCCTGATGTCGCAACACCCCGGCACGCTGCAATTGCACCTGCTGGGCGGCGTAACCCAATTTTTCGGCTTTGTCAAAAGCCGCCAATGCCTGTTCGTATTCGCCGCGGTGCGCATACGCCCGGCCAAGATAAAAGGCGGCAAGCGGCCCGTCCGCATGCTGAAGGTGTTCGACCGCCGCCGCCATTTTGCCCAGGAAAAACTCGACAACTCCCAGCTTCAAATGCAGCTTCTTTTGGGCCGAGGGAGCCGCGCTGGCCAACCGCTTACTCAAAATCTCGTGGATTTCCCGGAGATTGCGGATTTGCGACGCACCCTGAGCCAGCCCCTCGCGAAGCTTGGACACCATCGAACCTTCAAACTCTTCCCGTTCCACCAACAAGGCACGCAAATCAATCAACGGTTCCGACACGGAATTATCTCCAGCAACCGGGCCTTACCGCGTGTCGGCTGGTCACGCGAGAGCCGATCATGCAAGATGCGAGCCGAACGAACGGTTACTTTAGCAATGGGCCGTGGATCTCGGCAAGACCTAGCGATACTAGCAAGGCGATATGTTCGGGAAAAGACAATGCCGGTACCCCAGAACAAAGAATTGTCTCGGGACGCGCCGGCAATTGCGAATGCTGCTGGGATTTCAAGCCGTATTCGATGGCCGTTATTCTTTCAGCTTCGTCAACTTCTGGTCGATCTCCCGGACATACTCCCAGTCCTTTTGATAATTCACTTTGACGAATTTTGCCCGCGTCGGATTTGTTCCAGGGAATTGATAATTCAGAAACACATCATCGATCTTGGCTCGGAGTTCCGGATGGAGGGTGTGAGGAACGCCGAAGCAAAGCGGGGGAAATTCCTTGGAAGTATAAATCGATCGGTACTGTTCCTTTTTGATCCGGCCGGCGGCAACTTCCCTAGCCAGCAGGTCGCTGGCCACGCAGGCAACATCGTATTTGCCACCAAGATTCTCAGGAACAAATAGCTTGATTTCCTTCGTTTCCGGATTGGTCACAATCCGTGCATTCTTACCGACGCAGATGCCGAGTATGGAAGCAATATGATCTCCGCTCATCAAATAATCGTAATCCCGGCCGGGAAGCAGTCCGGCCGCCTCTTTCAAGATCACCATCGGCGCTTTGGCCCCCGAGTTGGAAGACATGGCCGTAAAGGTGATCGTCTTTCCTTTCAAATCGTTCAGGTCTTTGATCGGGCTTTCAGCCGGGACAATGATTTCCATGGTGTAGGCATATTTTCCGTCTTTATCGGCCGGGCAATACAGTGGCACAAACCCCGCTTCATTCACTGCCCGAGGAACCAGCCCGGTATTAAAAGCCGTGACATGCAGTTGACCGGCCTTCACCGCTTCAATCTGTCCATCCGTACCGATCGCGATCGGACCTTCCGGAACCGGGGACGGTTCTTCCGGCTCTTGACCTTCGTCACCTGGGCGTGGTTCGGGCTTGGCGTTCGGATTCATCGGAGGGGGTTGGACCGCCAAGTAGACAACCTTTTTCCCCGTGGCGTTAGCGAGCTTCTTGATCAGGTCTGACCAGCGGGATTCGGCTTCCACTGGGTCATCAGTACCGACGACCGAAAAGGCAATGACCTCGGGATTCACCCATTTTGTTTGGTCGGTCGGAGGATCCGCGACCAGATCATTGTCGGCATCGGTGTAAGCTTCGGCGAGTTTGGCGTACATTCCTTGATGTTTCAGATACTGATCGAGCTGATTCGTTGTGCTCGCGATCGCAGGAACTTGATTTTGATAGTAGACGACTCCGTAAGCCACCGCCGCCACTGCCACAAGGCCGAGACTAATGATCAGCAATCGACCGAAGTTCGTCCGAGGGGCGGCAGGAGGGGTAGTAGAGACTGGTGAGGGTGGCACGTTTTCACTCATCGAAGTCGGCTCCCAATTCCGTATTTTTGAGGGATTCCTGGCGAATTTGTATCCAAGTTAACGTAAGAATTTGTGGAATTTTGGCGAAGAAGATTTGATGAAGTTCGGAGATGCGCCGAAAAATAAGAGTGTTGAGTCAAAATCTTCCACTGCTGCAGCGAGCTCAGAAACTGAGGCTTTGCTGCAGAGCCGTCTGGGAAATGCTGAAGCCGATAAAATCACGGTGCTGATTAGAGCAATTCCGCAATCGGCTGGCCGTAGGGCAGAATCGGCATCGGCCGGCCGGTGCTATCGAGAAATTCGGTGGTGTTATAGTCAATCTCGAGATGCCGGAAGACAGTCGCCCAGAGATCGTTCGGTGTTAACGGCCGATCCTTCGGCTCTTCGGCCTTACTCGTAGTCGAGCCGACGACCTGGGCCGTGCGACAAGCTCCGGAAACGAGAATCGACATGGCTTGCGGCCAGTGATCCCGACCCGGACGGCCATTGCTGTAATTGATTTTCGGGGTACGGCCGAATTCGCCGGTAACAACAACAAGCACACGGCGATTGAGACCGCGAGCATAAAGATCTTCAATCAGGGCAGAAATCGCCTGATCGAGGAAGCCGAGTTTGTACTTCGTATCTTTGAAGATGTGGCAATTGACTGCATGCGAATCCCAGTTGTAACAGTAATCCTTGTCGGGGAGCCCGGCGTTCTCGAGAACCATGGTGACCCAGCTGGCACCAAATTCGACGAGTCGACGAGCCAGGAGCGCACGTTGGCCGTAGCGATGAATGCCGTAGCGTTGCCGTAACGCCTCGGGTTCACGTTTCAGATCGAAGGCGTTGCGGGCGGTGTCGGTGGTCATCAATTCGACGGCACGACCCCGGATCGCGGCCATGGCAGCGGCACTTCCTGCCCGATCGGGGCCGGATAAAGGCCTATCGAATTGCTTGAGCAAGTCCAGGCGATCATCAAATCGCCCTTGATTGCCGGAGGTCAGTGAGAGATTTTTGACCTCGAATTTCTCATCCGCGGGGTCGCCCGGCACCAGGAACGGATGCGTACTCGGGCCGAGATACGCCGAACCGAAGCTGAAGGTGTCGATTGCTTGGCGGCCGTTATCCATACCGGCAATATAATTCGGGACGCCGGCACAGCGAGATTCCAGGACTTTGGCCGCCATCGAGCCTACCATCGGGTAATCGTTGACGAATCCGACCGGGGACATCGGATCGCGGCCCGTGAGGAAGCGTTTGTGGCCGCCGCCATGATCACTGAAGGTGTGTGCCACCGAGCGGATCAAGGCATATTTGTCGGCGATGCTCGCCAGTTTCGGCAGATGCTCACAAATCTGAATTCCGGGCACATTTGTTGCGATCGGCCGGAATTCACCGCGATATTCTTCCGGGGCCTCGGGCTTCAGATCGAAGGTTTCCTGATGGGGCGGGCCACCCGGCAACCAGATGAAAATGACGGCTGGATCGTTGGCGCTGGTGTGGCCTGCCTGCCCCGATCGGGCAAATGAGTGGATGCCACTGAGCCCGGCGGCCATCAACGATACCGAGCCAAACTTGAGGAAATCGCGACGATTTGGGCCCTGGCAGACCGTGGGAGCGGGCATGATTACAAGCCTCGGCGGGTCGTAAGCAATTGTGATTAGACTATTTTAACTCGGAGAAAGTCAGCGGTCAAAGCACGAATTTGTCGATTTAAGTCGCTCAAACCGGGCGAGTCAAGGGGGAAGCCCGTGGCAACCCCGAGAAATCACCCGGTGTATGACTGTTAACTATTAATGGCGGAAAAGGAATTCTCGGGTGTTGATCACGGCCCAGAGAATGTCTTCCCAGGCTTTGCGTTGATCGCTTGCTTTCTGGACATGCGCCAGGGCGGCTTGCAGTTCCGCTGCTTCCGGCGCGCGGGACAATGCCGCAAAATAAATTTCTTCGAGGATTTCCGCGTCGGATTTTTTCGCTGCCAGCAACGCCGAGAGACGATTATTCGGGCTACGAACTTTATCGTTGACGGTCGGGCCGTTGATGAGCTGGAGAGCCTGGGCCAAATTGCCATCGCTTTCTCGCTCACATTCGCAGGCCAATTCGCGGGCCGGTTGACCGAATGTTTTCAGGAACGGGTGATTGATCTCGCCGTCGGGAAGTTGAATGGCTCGAGTCCCCGGCGGCAGACCCGCGAATTTTTCGGGCACGCCAGTGACATCGCAGAGGGCATCAAGAAGTTGCTCGGCGGTCAGCAGCTTGGTGATCGCATGGGAAAAATATTTTTCATCAGAACGGTTCGTCTCGTTCGGCTGTGCCGAAAGTTGATAAGTCCTTGACTTCATGATCGTTTTGACGAGGTGGCGGAGATCATAGCTGTGTCCGGAGAAATCCGCAGCGAGAGCGTTAAGCAACTCATCGTTGCATGAAGGATTGCTGTCACGGAAATCATCGACGGGATCAACAATGCCTTTGCCCAGCAAGTGATACCAGACCCGGTTCACCACCGATTTTGCAAAGAAGGGATTCTTCGGGTCGGTGAGCCAAGCGGCGAGTTGTTCGCGGCGGTCGGCATCTGGGCGAACGTCAACATCGCCTTCGCCGAGTTTGCGGGGCTTCATGATTTGCCCGGTTCGCGGTTGGCTGACTTCACCGTCTCGGGCGAGATAAACAACTTCCGCGGTATTCGCCGGCGCTCGGCCATTGACTGCCGGATACGCTGGATCTTGCTTGGTTTTGACGCGGGCAAACCAAGCCGAGAAGCCATAATAATCATCCTGAGTCCAGCGTTCAAACGGGTGATTGTGGCATTTAGCGCATTGCATCCGCACGCCTAGGAACAGTTGTGCGGTCGATTCCGCCAGGCTTTGTGGATCCTTGGCGATCCGGAAATAATTCGCGGGCGGATTGGCAAAGGTATTTCCCGTGGCCGTCAGCAATTCCGTGACAATGTCGTGCAGGCCGACATTGTTGGCAAGGCGGTCCCGCAACCAGACCTGGAAGGCGTAACTGCCTTTTTGCTGCAGGGTTTTCCGGCTGGAACGGAGCACATCGGACCACTTCAGTGCCCAGAAATCGGCAAATTCCGGTAACTCCACAAGCTGATCAATAAGCCGATCACGTTTATCGGACCGGGAATCGGCCAGAAACGCTTTGGCTTCTGCAGGTGTTGGCAGCCGACCGACCGCATCCAAGTACGCCCGGCGAATAAATTCCGAGTCGCTCGCAAGGTCAGACGGCAGCATCGTCATTTGTCGCAGCTTCGCGAACACATGCTTATCGATAAAATTATGCTCGGGTGGATTGTTCCAGATGAAATTTTGCCGGGGTTCGAGGTAGGTCAATCGCACCGGCACAAGTTCTTCGAGATAGCGGGCGAGAATCGCGACTTCACCGGCTTGTTTGAATTCCACCAGGCCGTTCATGTCGACATCGGCAATCGCCGGATCGCTGCTGCTGAAATTGCAGAGTCGAGTGACATCACGACGACTGCCATCACTGTAGGTAACGATCACTGCCAGTTGCTGCCACTTTGCGGGGTTGATTTGAATTCGCCCGCTGCCGGGAAGCACTTGCACGTTTTTAACCGTCGGCAGCGACGGGGAATCGTTACGCAGTCCTTCCTGCAGCCATGCAGAAATCATCTCGACGGGGTAACTGCTGGCACTGAACCGAGCCCCGCCTTCATGGGGAACGCGACCGAGGCCTTTGATCAGAATCAACGCCGCCTCGGGGTTGTGCATATCCGAGCGGCGGCCAAACTGATCCCGGGTCAGTTGTAAGTAATCCGCAGCCGGATCGAAACCTCGCAGGCTGAGTTTGAAGCCATTTTTCCCACTCGGGGTACCGTGACAGGCCCCCATGTTGCAGCCACCCACGTTCAAGGCGGCGATCACATCATGGCGAAAGCTGACTGGTTTCGGCTGAGCCATTCCGGCGACGGTGACCGGGATGCTGACGGATTTCCCTGCAGCCGAGATCGTCAGGTTCCCTTGGCCGTCTTTCACACCTCGGAGAAACAGCCCCGGAGCGATGGTGACAAAGTCGTTCGAAGCGGTCACAGAAACGACGTGTGTTAAATCACGGACGGTGCCATCCGCGTAACGACCAGTGACAACCAGTTGCTGGACATCGCGTGGGCCGTTCAATGCGACGGCCGATGGTAGCACTTCGATTGAAACAGGCTGGCCAATCAGCGAGGCTTTGAATTCAGAATCGTTTGGCGGTGCCGCTGCTTGTGTGTCGAAATTGGCAAGAATCGCCAGACAAACAATCGCAACTGGCCACGCAGAATTGAACAAGATCCGCAGATGATGACGCATAGCAGATGCACTCATAACGATCCTCACACACCACTGGAAGGTTCTGTGCTACGAATCGCAGCAAGGTGGGAGAACCTGGGGGGAATCACGCCAGGAAGGTACTATCATTTCTATCTAAGATAATCACCAGACGCTCCTGTTGCGAGAGAAAATCAGAAATCCTCCAAGCAGAATTTTTCCGATGATACCTTTGATCCTGGCCGCACAGCTTCTCGTGTCACCGCCAGCGGAGACGCAACCGGCGGGCTATGAAATCATTCGGCGAATCCCCGCCGTCGAGGCGACCCAGGCGGCTGCCGCGGATGAGCGGAGTTTTTATGCGATTTCCAGTACAGCCGTCGCCGAGTACGATCGGCACACCGGTAAGCGGCTCCGGGTGGTGACAGCCGAGGGAACACAGCATTTGAATAGCGGATTTTTCTGGGAAGGAAAACTCTATTGTGCACACAGTCATTACCCGAAACAGCCGGATCGGTCTGACATCCGGGTGTTTGATCCACAAACCGGGAAGCTCACGATTTTTCACACATTTGAACGATCTCCGGGCAGTCTGGTCTGGTGTGTGCGGCGGAAGCAGTCCTGGTGGTGCTGTTTTGCTCATTATGGCGCGGACAATGCAAAAACCGTGCTGGTGGAGTATCACGGGGAGTTTCAGGAACAACGCCGCTGGACCTTTCCGAACGAGGTTGTCTCCGAGTGGGATGGGATGAGCGCCTCGGGAGGCATCTGGCTGGAGGACACGTTGTTGACCAGCCACCACCACGATCGCGTCCTGTATCGCTTACGGCTTCCGCAACGGGGGTCGGTCCTGGAACTGGTGGAGCGACGGCCCGGCCCGTTTCCCGGGCAAGGACTCGCCATCGATCCCGTGACAGGCGGGTTGATCGGAATTGATCGGGCAAAACGGGAAATTGTTCTGGCCAGGCTCTGCGACTTGCGGAAGTGATCAGCCGGGTCGGGCAGAACTCGGTCGTTTGAAGAACAGGACAATGACTTCTCCACCGGCCATCGGACTGAGATACTTTTCTGTCGAAACCAGTTCCCAGCCGTCCGCCCCGTACTGGTTAATAATGCCGTTGTAGGTGTCGTTCGTTGCAGAGTCTTCGAACCCCGAGGCGACAATCTGCAGCGTGGTGTATTCCCAGATCATGGTTTACTCCACCAGATACAGACCGCGTCCGCAGTTCGGGCAACAAACGAACGCCCCGCCGAGCAGGTTATTTCGAGCCTGTTCGGTAAGGGTGGTGCGGCAGTGCTGGCAGGTTCGCCCCTGAACTGCCGCCAAGCCATCCGGGCCGTAGCTTTTGATCAGCCGTTCGTATTGCGGAAGGATGGCCCGCGGCAATTTGTCTTCGGTTTCCTTCAGCAATGCCTGAGCGGCTTTTTGATCCGTTATCAACCGTTCAAGCCGTTCTTGGGCTTCCTTCTGAAAGGCAGCAAACTCAGCTTGTACCGTGCTCCAGCGCTGATCGACTTCCGGAAGTTTGGCCGTCCGTTCCTCGATTTCCGTCATGGCGAGCAAAATCCGATCTTCGAGTTCGCCTTTCTGAGTCTGGGCAAACTGGATTTCCGCAGATTTTGCATCGAACTCTTTTTTCGACGCTGCAGAATGAATGTCGGCCTGGAGTTTCGCCAACCTTTGCTCGATTTGTTTCAGAGTTCCCTCATCCTCTTTTTGCTGCAGTTTTAATCGTTTCAGTTGATCATAAGCATCACGGTGGGCTTGTTCCTCTGCTGCCAGTCGTTGTTGCCGAGTTTTCATAATCCTCGGCCCTCGATCGATTTCGTCTTGAAGAGCTTGAATCTGTTTGCGGATCCGGTGCAATTCGCGCAGCAGGGCGGGAACCGACTCGGTCATGGCGGTACACCCCAGCAGAGAAAAATTGAAGTCACCTTATTGTATTCACCGAACGAGCAACATTCTGAAAAATGCAAAAGCCTGGCGGCATGTCAGCCTCAGGCTTTCTGGCGGCTTTTCAGCTCCAGGCTTTAGTGACAGCAAGACCCGGAAACTCCTTTTCAACCGTCGCGGCGGCTCAGGCCTTGATGATGTCGCGGACGGTCATTCCACTCGGAATCATCGGCAAGACATGTTCCTGGTGGGGCACGTGAACGTCGAGAACAAACGGACCTGCAGCATCCAACATCGCGATGAGAGCGTCATCGAGATCATTCCGCTTCGACACACTCATGGCTTGGATGCCGAATCCCTTGGCAATGGTGACAAAATCTGGGTACGGGTCTTGATCGGGGCCGGCACCAAGGTAGGTGTGGGCCCGGTTGCCGGCAAAAAACCGATCTTCCCACTGAACCACCATGCCGAGATGCTGATTATTCAGCAGCAAGACCTTCGGCGAAATTTTCTCGGCGTGGCAGCAGGCCAGTTCCTGAATATTCATCAGGAAGCTGCCATCGCCGTCGATGTCGATGCAAAGTTTGTCGGGATGTGCCACTTTGGCCCCCATGGCGGCGGGCAGGCCGAATCCCATGGTCCCAAGCCCGCCACTGGTCACCCAGTGCCGTGGTTGATTGAACGGGAAAAACTGCGCGGCCCACATTTGATGCTGACCGACGCCGGTCGTGACAATCGTCTGATCGAGGAGGCCCCGATCCCGGAGAATCTCATGGAGCCGCTTAATCGCCACTTGTGGGAGAATCGCGTCCTCGCGATCCGGACAGCGTAACGGGTCGGCCTCCCGCCAGGCATCGATCTGCCGCATCCACTCGGGGTACCGGCCCCCGGCCACCAGATCCGCATTCTCGTCTTCCCGGAGCATCGCACAAAGATCGGCGAGCGCATCCCGAAGATCCCCGTGAACAGGAATATGTGCAAATTTGTTCTTGTTGATTTCCGAACTGTCGATATCGATGTGAACGATTTTACCGTGCTTGGCAAATTCGCTGAGCTTGCCGGTCACCCGGTCATCGAAGCGGACCCCGAAGGCCAGCAGCAAATCCGCATCGTTAATCGCATAATTGCTGTAGACCGTGCCGTGCATGCCCAGCATGTGCAAACACAGGTAATGATCCGCCGGGAAGCCGCCAAGGCCGTGCAAGGTTAATCCCACCGGGATTCCTGTTTTCTCGGCAAATTCCTTAAGCAGCGGCGCGGAATTGCTGTGAATCACCCCGCCGCCAGCATAAATAAATGGCTTTTTACTGCTGCGGATCGCTTCGATCACCGGGACCAGTTCCGACCGGGGCGCTCGGCGGTACGGCCGATACCCTGGCAAATT
>Ga0209017_10000428_pt1 | contig 42103 bp, 34 predicted proteins | sample YNPBryunderm2012_FD_185812 | JGI IMG/M metagenome (GOLD analysis project Ga0209017, IMG submission 185812) | Anoxygenic and chlorotrophic microbial mat microbial communities from Yellowstone National Park, USA - YNP Bryant MS undermat 2012... ...
AAGACTTAAATAGTTCGAGGTCCATCTGAACAATGTGGGATATAAAGATGACTTTATTACAAAAGGTAATGCTATATTGCTAAGGTCCATCTGAACAATGTGGGATATAAAGATCCAAGATCAGATAAAGATTAAGAACCAGCAACTAGGTCCATCTGAACAATGTGGGATATAAAGCAACTCGAGTGCCAGCAAGCAAATGCTTCTCGTCCCGGTCCATCTGAACAATGTGGGATATAAAGTTCGACTATAAGTGGACTACTGAGAAACTGATGAAAGGTCCATCTGAACAATGTGGGATATAAAGATATCAGGGGAACTGTATGTGTCCTAACTGTTACTGGTCCATCTGAACAATGTGGGATATAAAGTGGGACTTATGAGGTTGGTGTTTGGCGTGAACATATGGGTCCATCTGAACAATGTGGGATATAAAGTTCAAAATTGCCAGATTGTCGTTTGACTATGACTACGGTCCATCTGAACAATGTGGGATATAAAGATAGCAGTATTGTCGGTTCCTGTTGTATTGGAGTAGAGGTCCATCTGAACAATGTGGGATATAAAGTGCTTTTTAGCCTCCTGCACCTCTACGTCTCTCTTCGGTCCATCTGAACAATGTGGGATATAAAGTCTGTAGACCTAAATAATTAGCTAGAAATATACTAGGGTCCATCTGAACAATGTGGGATATAAAGGCTATATATTCGTCTATAGTTACTACGGCAGGTTTCGGTCCATCTGAACAATGTGGGATATAAAGTCAAGACTGTCAATATCGCTTTCTGCAGTCGCCACTGGTCCATCTGAACAATGTGGGATATAAAGATGGCAACTATTGAGAAGTTAGCAAAAGCACTAGATGGTCCATCTGAACAATGTGGGATATAAAGAAAGTTCAGTATAAATTCCGAAGCCAAAATTAATTTGGTCCATCTGAACAATGTGGGATATAAAGCTTGTTCAATTTAAAATTACTGAGTCACAAGCTTTAAGGTCCATCTGAACAATGTGGGATATAAAGTTTATCAAAATTCAAAATAACAGTTCTTAATGCACCGGTCCATCTGAACAATGTGGGATATAAAGCAATTTAAGATATAAGGAGGTGTAATATGATTACAGGTCCATCTGAACAATGTGGGATATAAAGACATTCTGACGAGATTGTAAATGATGTGAGAGATTGGGTCCATCTGAACAATGTGGGATATAAAGCTTAAAAACTTACAAGATTTAAAAAATATCTATATACGGTCCATCTGAACAATGTGGGATATAAAGCCATATTGGGCTCTATAACCACGATGTCCCCCTCGGGGTCCATCTGAACAATGTGGGATATAAAGCTAAGATTGATACCGTATGGTTTTTTGTCTATACTAGGGTCCATCTGAACAATGTGGGATATAAAGCGGACAACAGTATTCACAAACTCAGATCCGTTCCCTGGGTCCATCTGAACAATGTGGGATATAAAGCTGACAAGGACACGCTTTTCAAAGTAGTAGTCATAGGGTCCATCTGAACAATGTGGGATATAAAGTCATCTGTACTGCCTGTTCATCGTCTTTTCTCATCTCGTTCCATCTGAACAATGTGGGATATAATTCTATATATCTTATCATAGCTTTAAGTCTATTTATCTCTTTGATAAGTGCTAGAAAGCTTTTATTTAATTCTTCTTTTTCAGTATCTTTTGCTCTATCCAGTTCGCTGGATATCTTTGAGAGCTGTACTTCTAGCAGTAGTATCTTATCTTTGATGTCGCCATCTTTAAGTCTGGATTTTTTGAATAAATAGTACTCATAATCTCCTGGATAGACTGTTATCCCACAATTCTCTATCTCCCAAATAGTATCTGCAACCTTTGAAACAAAGTATCTATCGTGAGATACAAATATCAAGCTGCCTCTATACCATTTTAAAGCCTCTTCTATAACCTCTCTAGAATTTATATCTAAAAAATTGGTTGGTTCGTCCATAAGTAATATGTTAAATCCACCAAGAATTAACTTTGCAAGAGTTACCCTTACCTTTTCTCCCATACTTAACGATTTTATCGGCTTTAATACTTCATCTTCAATAAATAGGAGGCATCCTAACAGAGTTCTTATGGTTGTTATATTGGATTTAGCATCTCCTTTTACCTCATCTATAATCGTATTCTCGGGATTAAGGAGATTAATCTCCTGTTCGAGATATCCTATCCTAGCTGATTGAGATATCCATATACTACCAGCGGTCGCTTTTTCCTTACCTAAGAATATCCGGAGTAAGGTAGTTTTTCCTACTCCGTTATCACCCAATAGGGCGATCTTCTGGCCATTTTTCGTAGATAGATTAACATTTTTAAAGAGTAGCTTATCGCCAAACGATTTGACTAGGTCCTTACATTGTATTATAGTATCTGGAATCTCATCTGATGTACTGAAATCTACCTTTATATGTTGTTCCTCAAATGGTTTCTCCTTAACCTCTAATCTCTCTATCCGTTTTTCTATAGCCTTACCAACCTTTGCTATCTTGGATGCCTTTTTCCCATAGAAGTCCTTTCCGTATCTACAAAATGAATCCTTCCTTTCATTTACCCTACCTGTAGATATCGCTCTTTCCTTAGCTCTTCTACTGGCTTCTTCCAGTCTTTTTCTTTCATTAAAGTAATCTTCATACTCTTCCCAAGCCCTCCCCAGCTCTTCCTTTTTCTTTTCAGAATAGTAAGTATAATTCCCCTTATATATGCTTATTTTTCCTCTGTCTATCTCAATTACTTTATTGATGGCCTTATCGAGAAGGAATCTATCATGAGAAACTATTAGAAGCGTTCCGTCAAATTTTCCTAGTTCCTCTTCAAGAGTTTCTATTCCCCTCATATCTAGATGATTAGTTGGCTCATCTAATATGATGATTGATGGTTTATCTTCTAAGATCTCTATCAGCTTCAACTTTATCTTTTCTCCACCACTTAAAGTTCCGCAGGGAGAATCGAATATATCCTTTCTTAGATTCATCCTTCTTAGAATAGGACTTGGTTCTGAGATTTTAAAATATTCTTTAACCGGTATATCTTCAGGTAAGATAAGATCCTGCGGTAAGTATCCAATTTTACCAAATATTTCGACGTATCCTTTATCAGGTTCTAAGTCACCAATTAGAAGTTTTAGGAGAGTGGTTTTGCCAGTTCCATTTGGACCGACAATCCCTATCCTATCTCCAGTATAGATGTCCATCGAAAAATTTTCAAAGAGGACTCTATCTTCGTAAGACTTGGAGAGATCCCTGATCCTTATTGTTATCAAAATATTCACCCTATATGTTTTAATACTTACTATTATTCTTAAAGCCTTTACAGTATAACATCTAATATCTGTTTACTTCAATAGCTAGATGACTCTATAAACTTCTGCATAGATTATTCCAATTCTGACTGTCAGGCTAGAAGTTCGAATAATTATTCTTAAAGGACAGACAAGATGTTTAGCAATATTTAGAAACTTATTTACCGCAAAATAGAATTAAAAAGACCTGTTGAGATATATTAACTAAAGACATTGTAAATGGGGCAGAGGGTCACCCTGCCCCATTTATAGCTTAGCTCTCTAAGATCTTCATACTCTCTTCATAGTCCATATCCATCACATAAGGAAGTCCAGTGACTTTTGCTGCTTCTTCAGTTAGACATATTAAGTCAGTCCTATCTATATATTCTAAACTGAACTTCCTGACCCCAGCCATAAATTGTTTCAAACCTGTAGCTAGCCTGTCAAAATAGGCATATACCCCTAGGGCTCCTGTGGGTATCCTCTTCCAGTCTTCACCGTATACTTTTTCAAGGTCTGCTACCGCAGAAAAGATCTCCTGGATATCCTCGCCATATTTCTTGTATTCCTGAGGAGTCTTACCTTCCTTAATCAGATTTCCAATAGTCTTTCCAACCATAGCAGCAGTCAGACTAGATCTTCCCATAGCTACTAACTTTACAAATGGGGCTCCCAGGGCTAGTCCTTTAAAGATATGATCTTCCAGTACAAATCCGCCTGCTATAGCTATAGGTGGTACGTACTTACCCTTTTCTTTAAGTATCTTTGCATATTTATATACAAGGGATTCTAGATATAATGTAGGTACTCCCCACTCATTCATCATCCTCCATGGACTCATCCCTGTTCCACCGCCAGCACCGTCTACAATGAGAAGATCGATCTTTCCTTCAGAGGCGCATTTGAGAGCTAAAGCCAGATCTCTGGGTCTATAAGCTCCTGTCTTCAAAGATATATACTTTGCCCCTTTACTTCTTAATTCTTGTACTCTCTTCAAGAAACCTTCTAAGGAAGCCATACCCAATCTAGAATGTCTTTCGAATTCCTTGATACCGCCTTTTCTGTAGATCTCCTGTATAACAGGATCGTCTGGATCTGGATGAACTATGTAACCTCTATCTTTAAGTGTCTTAGCCCATTCTATGGCAGGAAGCTTTATCTCTCCTCCAATATCTTTTGCTCCCTGCCCCCACTTTATCTCTACAAAACTTACTCCCAAGGTATCTATGACATACTCTAAGACCTTTAATCTTGAATCTTCTACATTCTCCTGAACTATAATCTCCCCATATCCGTCTTTCTGCCACTGTTTGAATAACTTCACTCTTCTTTCCATCTCCGGGGAATGTATGACATAGCCATTCTTAAACTTGGCTTCTGGGTCTACCCCACAGACATTTTCTCCGATACCCACCATTGTTCCAAATAGGGCAGAACCTATGGCTACACCTTCCCAGTTATCCCTGGCTATAAAGGTAGAACCTAATCCAGTGGTAAACCACGGAGCTCTAAGTTTTATTCCTCCCATCTTTGTCTCTATATTGACCTTGGGGAAGGTCGCCACATCCGGGTCTGGATCTACGCCATAAGCTCCTACACATGTTCCACTTATGTTTAAGTGAGAAAAATCTACTGGATAATCCTTTTGAGACCCAGCAGTTATCTTGCCATAAGGTTGAGGATATATGTACTCTCTTCCTCTTATAGCAGATCTGCCTATCTCACAGTATCCTGGGCATCCATCTAAGCATGTTACACACATCCCACTAAAGGGAGAATAATCCTTTTCCCTTAACCTTGTAAGGGTCGCATCTGACGCATTAGGTCTGGAAAATGACATTACTTAATATACACCTCCTATACCGGAATTAATTTATAGACAACATACCCCTCTTTGGGAATCCGCCATCGGATAAGAATGCAGTAAGACACCGTTGTCTTGAACTGCAGGATATATTATAGAAATAGAAAGTGAACCTTGTCAATAGAATTACGAATCTGTGTGACTGTTTTATTAATGGTAGATGTATACCATTACTTCTCTATCGGAGCTACCAGCCTCTCTTCCAAGCTATCGGCATCCTTCTTCCTATACCAAAGGCTTTAGTAGTGATCTTTAAAATGGATGCGGATTGTCGTCTTTTATACTCAGCCAGATCTATCCGCTTTATCACATTTTCTACTAAATCGCGTTCGAAACCCATTTCAACTATCCTATCTGTAGGTAGATTATCCTCCACATAAGCCCTAATGATTGGATCAAGTATGCTGTATGGGGGTAAAGAATCCTCATCTTTCTGATTAGGCCTTAGTTCTGCAGATGGAGGCTTTATGAATACTCTGCTGGGAATTATTTCTCTTTCTCTATTTATAAATCTGGCAAGCTCATAAACTAAGGTTTTGGGGAGATCTCCTATAACTAATAGCCCTCCTGACATATCTCCATATAGTGTACAATAACCCATTGCCAATTCTGATTTATTCCCTGTACTAAGTACGAGATATCCTTCTCTATTAGAAATAAACATTATAATGTTTCCTCTAATCCTTGCCTGGAGATTTTCCTCTGCCATATCCATAAGAGGTCTATCTTCTGGATTGAGTAGTTCTATAAAAGAAGAGAATACTTTTTCAATAGGGACTACTCTGAATTCGATACCAAGATTTCTTGCCAATATCTCTGCATCTATAACACTTTCCTTAGATGAATATCTTGAAGGCATACTGATTCCAAGCACATTTTCTGATCCTAGCGCAGAAACAGCCAGACATACTGCTACTGAAGAATCTATTCCCCCGCTTATTGCTACTAAAGCTTTTTTAAAACCTGTTTTGGCAAAATAATCTCTCATCCCTAACACCAGAGCCCTATAGATATAAGAGATATCTTCTTTTATATTATCTGGAGTTTCTTTAGATGTTGTATCTTGTGTAATATCTATAGTGCCAAAATCCTCCTCAAAGGCTTTTCCTCTCCATAATATAAAGCCGTTTTTATCTACTACCAAACTTGATCCATCAAAAATTAGCTCGTCATTTCCGCCGACCTGATTTACATAAATTATCTCCTTCTTATACTTTTTTGCTATATGTGTTAGCATATCTAGTCTGAGTGAACATTTCTTGTAATAGTATGGTGAGGCAGATATGTTTATAATGAGGTCTATCCCTTGAGATATAAGTTTTTCTACAGGATCGACTTCGTAAAGTCTTCTGTTCCAGTAGTCCTTGTCATTCCATATATCTTCACAGATAGTTATTCCTAACCTTAATCCTCTAAATGAAATAGTGGAGATATCTTTAGCTGGTTTAAAATATCTTGTTTCATCGAAGACATCATAGCTTGGCAGTAGTGTCTTATCTTGCCTGAAGAATAATCTGCCCTTATAGAAAAATAGAGCAGAATTATATATACTATTTCCATCATAAGAGGGGCATCCAAGAATAATACCGATATCATAGCTCGTTGGGGCAATAACATCATTAATGATTTTTCCTACTGCTCTTGCCAGATCTGGATTATAGATTAAATCTCTAGGAGGATAACCTATTAATGATAGCTCAGGGAATACAATAAGATCAGAAGATAAATCTTTTGCCTTCTCAATCTCTTTAATGATCTTTTCTGTATTACCTCTTAGATCCCCTACCGTTGGATTTATCTGTGATAATGAGATCTTCATAATCAATGACTTAGCCAGGGCAACTAATCGCCCTGGCTGACCTTTAAACTATAGTACTGGTAGATATGTTTCTAATTCGTATCCTGTTACCTGTCTCCTATAGTTGTCCCACTCTATCCTTTTGTTTTCTATAAAATTTGTAAAAACATGTTCTCCTAAAGCCTTCTTTACCAACTCACTCTTCTCGGTGATCTCTATAGCTTCTATGAGACTTCCAGGAAGACTTTCAATCCCTCTTGCTTTTCTCTCTTCGTCACTCATATGATAGACATTTTCTTCGACTGGATCTGGGAGAGGATATTTCTTCTCAATTCCTTCTAGACCGGCTGACAATATCACTGCAAAGGCTAAATATGGGTTACAGGCAGGGTCTGGAGCTCGATACTCTATTCTAGTAGCTTCTTCTTTACCGGGCTTATACATAGGGACTCTTATAAGATCCGATCTGTTTCTGAGAGCCCAGGAGATATAAACTGGTGCCTCATATCCTGGCACTAATCTTTTATAGGAATTTACCCACTGATTAGTAATGAGTGTTATCTCTTTAGCATGTCTCATCAAGCCTGCTATAAAATGTTTGGCTATAGAGGAAAGGTGATATCTATCATTCGGATCAAAGAAAGCGTTATTTCCATCTTTAGATAAGCTCATATGTACATGCATACCGGAACCATTCTGCCCAAATAAAGGTTTAGGCATAAATGTAGCATAAACGCCATTCATATAGGCAACTTCTTTTATCACGAGCCTGGCAGTCATAACTATATCAGCCATAGTTAGAGCATCCCTATATCTAAAGTCGATCTCATGTTGAGATGGTGCTACTTCATGATGTGTAAACTCAACATCTATACCCATATTCTCTAATATAAGTACGGTTTGATGTCTTAAATCAATCGCTTCGTCCCTCGGTATTAAGTCGAAATATCCTCCCCAATCTAGTACTTCAGGATGTGAATTGCTGATTCTTAGATAAAAATATTCTAGTTCTGGCCCTACATAATAAGTGAAACCCATATCCTGAGCTCTCTTTAGAACCCTTTTAAGTACGTATCTAGGGTCACCTTCAAATGGTTTACCGCTTGGTTCTAAAATAGTAGCGAACATCCTGGCTACCTTTTTCTCCTTTGGTCTCCATGGAAGGATGGAGAATGTAGCCGGTTCTGGGAAGGCTATCATATCACTCTCGTCTATCCTTGTATAACCTCTTACTGATGAACCATCAAAACCTAATCCCTCTTCAAAAGCCTTCTCTAATTCATGAGAAGTTATAGTAAAACTTTTAAGATACCCTAAGATGTCTGTGAACCAGATCTCTATAAAGTATACATCATTATCCTTTATATACTTAAGTATATCTTCCTTCGCCTTCGGATAATTGCTCAAAGACATAATATTCTCCTCCTTTCAATATCTTAAATGGATTAACGATAGACCTACGCTGGGAAGCTCCGACATTGGATGGAGATAAAAGTTTAAGACTTCATTGTCTTAAACTACTGGCACATATTATATATCCGATATAATGCTCTGTCAACAGAAAAAGGTATTGGGCAGTTCTCTTGACAGGGGGAAATTTTTCACTATAATTATTCATACAATTCATTGAATACTCTAGACGATGATGTCTAGGGTCAATATCTAGATGCGGTGTTCGCTCTAGCCAAAGTCGGCATATCCTTTATATCCCAATGGCGGTAATATTTTAGGTGCTTTTGTATTTATACCTTAAGGAGGTAAAGGCAATGAAAGAAATAACTCCTAGACATATAGAGGGGGAAGTTAGGATACCTTCAGCTTGTGGACTTTTGGGATATATAAATAAAAAGGGGGAACTGACTGCCGGCTACCATATAGTATCAGCTATGAGTGTAATGAGGGAAAGAGGTAATGGATTAGGGGCAGGTTTTGCTGGCTATGGGATATACCCAGATAGAGAAGACTATTATGCCTTCCATTTATTTTTTGAGGATATCAGTGCTAAAGAGGAAGCTTCTTTCTTGCTATATAGATATCTAGATGTTGTGCAGGAGGAGAAGATTCCTACTAGGAAGGTAAGAGCAATAAAGAATTCCCCTTTGATATGGAGATATTTTGCAAAACCTAAGGAAGAGTACCTAGAGGATGAAGAAATTACAGAAGAAGATTTTATAGTGGATCTCGTTATGAAGATTAATAGTCAGATTAAGGGGGCATATGTTTTCTCCAGTGGAAAGAATATGGGTGTCTTTAAAGGGGTTGGATACCCTGAAGATATAGGAGAATTTTATAAACTTGAAGAATATTATGCTTACACCTGGATAGCTCACTCTAGATTTCCAACTAATACTCCAGGTTGGTGGGGTGGTGCCCATCCATTTTCCCTCTTAGATTGGACAGTAGTGCATAATGGAGAGATATCTTCCTATGGAACAAATGTAAGATATGTAGAGATGTTTGGTTATAAATGCACTCTTAAAACAGATACCGAAGTTATAGCGTATCTTGTGGACCTTCTATTGAGAAGACATAAGTTACCATTAGATATAGTTATTAAGATTCTAGCTCCGCCATTTTACAGTATTATTGACAGGATGGATGAATCGGATAGAACAAAGTTAAAGGCTATAAGAGCTGTTTATCAGAGTTGTCTATTAAATGGTCCATTTGCTATTATTGTCGGTTTTAGAGATGGTATTATTGCACTTAATGACAGGATAAAGCTTAGACCCTTAGTTGCTGGAGAAACTAGAGACTTTGTTTATGTAGCTTCAGAAGAATCTGCGATAAGGGCGCTGGCTCCAGAACTCGATAGAGTATGGATGCCTAGAGGTGGAGAGGCAGTTATAGCTACTTTGGAAGAAAAGGGTGTATTAGTATGAAGACCTTGTATGAGTCTGATTTCCTTGTAATAAGAGATGAAACTAGGTGTATAAGATGTAAGGTATGCATAAGACAGTGTGCTAACGGTGTGCATCAGTATGATGAGGAAGATGATAAGGTTTTATCAGATAACTCTAAGTGTGTTGGATGTCATAGATGTGTGGCTCTGTGTCCTACAAAGGCTATAACTATTATCAGGAATCCACTAGAATTTAGAGAAAATTATCAATGGACAGCCAGAACTATAAAGGAAATATATAAGCAGGCTGAAACCGGAGGGATCCTTCTTACCGGTATGGGAAATGATAGAGAGTATCCCATATACTGGGATAGGCTTTTGATAAATGCAAGTCAAGTGACAAATCCTTCAATAGATCCTCTAAGGGAACCTATGGAACTTAAGACTTTTATAGGGAGAAAACCTGAGAAATTGGAATTTGATAGATATGGGAATTTACTAACAGAAATACCTCCTCAATTAGAACTAGAGGTTCCAATAATGTTTTCTGCTATGTCCTTTGGTTCTATAAGTATTAACGCCTGTGAGTCATTAGCCAGGGCTAGTGTAGAGGTTGGGACATTCTGGAATACTGGAGAAGGTGGATTTCATAAAAGATTGTATCCTTATAGGCATCGCGCCATTGTTCAGTGTGCATCGGGAAGATTTGGGGTTGATGTAGATTATCTGAATATAGGATCTGCGGTTGAGATAAAGATAGGGCAGGGAGCAAAACCTGGTATAGGGGGACATTTACCTGGAGAGAAAGTAGGGGAAGAGGTTTCTAAGACCAGGATGATTCCTATAGGTACAGATGCTATTTCTCCTGCTCCCCATCATGATATATACTCCATAGAAGATTTAAGACAGCTTATTTATGCCATAAAAGAGGCTGTAAATTATAAAAAACCGGTAGGTGTAAAGGTAGCAGCCGTTCATAATGTTTCTGCTATAGTATCGGGTATAGCTAGAGCAGGTGCAGATTTTATAACGATAGACGGATTTCGAGGAGGTACAGGTGCTGCTCCAACCAGAATAAGGGATAATGTGGGAATACCTGTAGAACTGGCGCTGACATCAGTAGATACTAGGCTGAGAGAAGAAGGTTTAAGAAATCAGGTGTCTATTATTGTAGCTGGCTCTATCAGAAACAGCGCAGATGTAATTAAGGCTATAGCTTTAGGGGCGGATGCTGTTTATATAGCAACATCTGCGCTAATAGCTCTGGGGTGTCATCTCTGTCAGAGTTGTCATACAGGAAGGTGTAACTGGGGAATAGCTACTCAAGATCCCAATCTGGTGAAGAGATTAAATCCAGATATAGGTGCTAGAAGAGCAAGTAATCTACTAAAAGCCTGGGTGCATGAGATAAAAGAGATGTTAGGCGGAATGGGTATAAATGCATTAGAGAGCTTAAGAGGAAATAGACTTATGCTTAGAGGGATAGGATTAAATGAGAGAGAGCTTGAGATTTTAGGAATAAAACATGCAGGGGAGGGAATGTAAGATGGAATTAAGGACAAGAAAGAGGATATATCCTAAAGAAGAGGTATGTATTGGGTGTCATCTATGTGAGATATATTGCATCTTGGCTCATTCCGGAACTACCGATTTGGTGAAGGCATTTAATAAACTAAATAAGCCGTCGCCTAGGGTAATTGTAGAAGAAAAAGACGAGTATTATGTGACCTTTGCTCTGCAATGTCGCCACTGTGATGATCCTCTTTGTATTAAAACTTGTATTACAGGGGCTATGCACAGGGATGAAAAGACCGGATATATCATCTGTAATGAGGATAAATGTGTGGGTTGCTGGTCGTGTATCCTGGTTTGTCCGTATGGGGCTATCAGAAGAGACAAGAATAAGAAGATTGCTTCCAAATGTGATCTATGTATAGAACTTGGGAATCCGGTTTGTGTAGAGAATTGCCCTAATGAAGCTCTGGAACTGAAAGAATTGGAGGAATTAAGATGAGATATGTTATTATTGGTAATTCGATAGCCTCTGTAGGATGTATAGAAGGGATAAGAAAAGTAGATTCGGTGGGAGAAATAATAGTTATATCTAGTGAACCCTATCATATATACTCTAGGCCTTTAATCTCGTACTGGCTTGCGGGAAAGATTAAGGACATATCTTATCGTCCTAGGGACTACTATGAAAGATATAATATAACGCCGATACTTGGCAAAAAAGTTACTAGTGTAGATTTTGATTCCAAAAAGATTATACTGGAGACGGGTGAAGAGATAGAGTATGATAAATTGCTAATTGCTACTGGAGGAAAGCCCTTTATTCCTAATATTCCAGGAACCGATAAACAAAACGTCTTTACTTTCATAAGATTTGATGATGTGAAAGAAATAGATCGAGTAATATTTGATGGAGCCAAGGTGGTAGTTGTAGGTGCAGGGTTAAGTGGGTTAAAAGCAACAGAAGCTCTTTTAATGAGAGGGTGTAATGTTACAGTTGTAGAATTGGCAGGAAGGATTCTAAGCTCTATTCTGGATGATGAGGGGTCCAAGATTGTACAAGGTGTTTTTGAAGAGAGAGGTGTAAGATTCTATCTGGAAGATTCTGTAAGAGAAATTCTTGGCAATAACAGAGTAGAAGAGGTGATATTAAAATCCTCGGAAAGGCTTACTGCAGATATCATCATCTTTGCTATAGGGGTAGTGCCTAACGTTGATATATTTAGAGGCACCATCTTAGAGATAAATAAAGGCATCTTGGTGAATGAGAGGATGGAAACAAACATAAGTGATGTATATTCCGCAGGTGACGTTGCAGAAGCTTTGGATACTCTGACTAATGAAAAGAGGGTGATCCCTATATTCCCAAACGCATATATGCAGGGAGAAGTTGCAGGACTTAATATGGCTGGAAGAGAAACAGTATACAGTGGAGGCTTTCCTATGAATTCTATAGGTTTCTTTGACATCCATATTATGTCAGCTGGCTTGATAAATCCTAATTTTGAAGTGGAAACTTTAAGAAGATTAGATATGGAGGAGATGATATACAGGAAGATATATGTTAAAGATGGCAAGATTCTAGGCTTTATGTTTATAAACTCTATAGACAGAACTGGGATGATTCTAGAACTTATGAAAAGTGGGATAGATGTCTCCAGCTTTAAAGATCACCTACTATCTGATAATTTTGGATTCCTAGATTTACCCGGGGAATTTAGAAGAGAAAAACTTACAGGAGTTTAATATGGGGAAGGAAAGAGGATTAAAGATCATATCGGCTAAAGAATTGCATTACAAAGAACTCAATGAACAGATAAGGAAAACATTAGAGGAGGGCTATCAGTACATTAAGATACTCGAAGTAAATGGCCATAGGTACATAGGTGATGGACTTACCTTTCTAGAAGGGGTTTTAGAGGTATATGGGACTCCTGGAAATGACCTCGGAGTATTTATGAATGGTTCTACTATAGAGGTATTTGGAAATGCTCAGGATGGGGTAGGTAACACTATGAATGACGGTAAGATCATCATCCATGGGAATGTCGGAGATCTTATGGGTTATGGGATGAGAGGGGGAAAGATATTTGTAAAAGGTTCAGCCGGTTATCGGGTAGGAATACATATGAAGGAGTATGAGAATAAAGTCCCCATTATTGTAATTGGAGGTAGCTGTGGAGACTTTCTTGGAGAATATATGGCAGGGGGAAGGATCATTGTTTTGGGGCTAAATGAGCAGAATGACGAGATCATAGGGTACTTTTGTGGTACAGGGATGCATGGAGGTATTATCTATGTTAGGGGAATGGTTCCAGACTATAAATTAGGCAGAGAAGTTAAAGTCTTAGAAACAGACGAGAATGATATGAATTTTTTATATGAACAGCTATTGGATTTTTCCTATTACTTCAATATAGAAATTGATGAGCTTATGAAACAGGTATTTTATAAACTTATCCCGTACGATAAAAGGCCATATGGCAGGCTATACGCCTATTAGTTTATCTCATAAAAGAGGCATATAGCAGATGCTATCTCCTTCATAGACTTTCCCGTATCCATACTCTTTTTCTGTATGAATCTATATGCCTCTTCTTCATTCATCCCTTTGTGTTTCATCAAAATCCCCTTAGCCTTTTCTATCAGTTTTCTGGTCTCTAATGCTTCTTTAAGTTTTATTACTTCCTCTATAAGCTGACTACTTCCGACAGCAATTGCTGCATAATTGGCTAGAGTCTGTACTATGTTGACCTCTTCCTTTGTAAAACTGTGCTCTTCCGATGTGTATACATTTATTACCCCTATTATCTTTTCCCTGAAATACATAGGGACAGATAACATAGAAACTAGACCTAACCTCTTTGCAATATCCCTGTAGAAAAACCTTTGATCTTCTCTGATATCTGATACTATAATAGGATGTCCTTCTTTTACTACTAATCCGCTTATTCCTTGATCTAACTTTAAGTTTGGTTTATTTTTATACTCCTCATCTAAACTCTGAGTGGCTTTAATCACAAATTCCTTTCTCTCTTCGTCTATTAACATTATAGAACAGATCTTTGTATTTAAAAGCTCTGCGGTTATTGTCACTATAAGATTAAGTATATTATCAACAGAACTAAGTTGTAACGCTACAAAAGATGAAATTTCAACTATCTTGTCAAACTCAGCGTTTTTCCTCTCTAATTCACTTCTTAAAAGAGATATCTCCCTATCCTTTTCTTCTATAATCTTTTTTAATTCTCCAACACTTATCTTTGGCATAATTCCATCACCCTTCCATAATGAGTTAATGGATCATAAAACAAATAAAAGTCAGATACAATCTTTGGGAATCCGCCATCGGATGAGAATGCAGTAAGACACCGTTGTCTTGAACTGCAAGATATATTATAGAAATAGAAAGTGAACCTTGTCAATAGAAGTTCAGACGAAGAATATTTTTATACGGATTAATGTCTTTTTATCTCATATATCTAATTGGTGATCTAGGTTACCACTTTTTCTGCTTGCCCTTCCACTTCTCTTCTAGACTCTTCTTCAGATCTCCAAGTCTTTCATTGCTCTCTTTTAGAAAGTGGGATAGTTTAAATTCGAACTCCTCTAAAGACTTGAGCCTCTTTATGGAAACTTCCAGATCTCCCTTTTTATTGTGCCCTATTACTACTGCCTTTACCCTATCTCCCTCGTGGAGATAATCGCTAACCTCCTTTACATAGGAGGTATCGATCTCTGAAATGTGCAAGAATGCCTCTCTGCCATCATTAAGTGTTAAAAAAGCCCCAAACTTCGTGATCTTCTTAACCTTTCCCTCTACGATCTGACTATTTTCTACCGATTTTGTGTTGGAATGCACAGAATCTCTCCAGGTTTTGTCCATCCTAACTCCTCTCTTATTAGAATTTCTATATATTTGTCATCATACTTAAGTCTATATATCTTTTCTTCTAAATCTTTGTTTTTTTCTCTTAATCTGTTCAGTTCTTCTTTCAATTGCAGGATTCTAGCCTTACTTTCATTTATACGATACAGGACAATAAGGGTAGACCTTGTTAAAACTACCAGATAGGCAATTATAAAAGCTGAGAGTATGATCTTACATAATCTATTCAAACCTGATGCACCTTAAGGAAGTTTGTTGTTCCCCCTATTCCTACCGGAATACCTCCTGTAAGTATGACGGTATCCCCCTTTCTGATAAATCCAGCCTCCAAGGAAGCCTGAACAGAAGCCTCTATCATTTCATCCGTTGTCTTGTATATTCTTGTTGTTAATGGATTAATCCCCCAGAATAGAAGCAATCTCCTCTGAACCCTCTCGTCTGGGGTAACCGCTATGATCGGCTGAGCAGGTCTATACTTAGCCACCATCCTTGCAGTATATCCTGATTGGGTAGAGGTAATTATTGCCTTCGCCCCAAGTCTTTGGGCTATCTCACAGGTAGCATATCCTATAGCATCGGTGGGAGAGTTTGTAGAAAACTCAGCCCTTTTCCTGAGTATGTCGCTGTATTTTAACTGAGACTCTGTATATTCAGCTATCTTAGCCATAGTCAAAATAGATTCTACCGGATATTCACCTATAGCGGTTTCCCCAGAAAGCATAATAGCATCTGTTCCATCAAAGATCGCATTGGCTACATCTGAGACCTCTGCTCTTGTAGGCCTAGGATTTCTTATCATAGAGTCTAACATCTGTGTGGCAGTGATTACCGGTTTGCCCAACCTGTTACACTTTTCTATTATGGTCTTCTGCACGATAGGGACTTCTTCTAGAGGTATCTCTACACCCAGATCTCCTCTGGCAACCATAACTCCATCCGATGCTAGAACTATATCGTCTATATTTTCTACCGCCTCATGTTTTTCGACCTTTGCTATTACGGGGATATTTACCCTTGAAGCCTCTAGTATGTTCTTCACCTGCAATACATCTGCTGCTTTCCTTACAAAAGAGACCGCTATAAAGTCTACCCCTAACTTTATACCGAACATTATATCATCAATATCCTTTGAAGTCACAGAAGGGATATTGATAGTGATATTGGGAACATTTATTCCCTTCTTACTTTCTAACTTCCCTCCATTTACTACCTTGCAGAGGACCTCATTATCTCTCTTTTCTAAAACTTTTAACTCAATAAGACCATCTGCAAGCATCACAGAGGCGTTGGGACGAAGTGCATCTATGAGCTCCTTCTCTTTTATTGGAATAACTTTCGGATCATCACTCTTTTCTGCAAGTTTCAACAGCACCTCGTCCCCTTTTGAGAGCATTATTCCTTCCTGTGCTAATATTCCAACTCTGAGCTTTGGACCCTGTAGATCCTGAAGTATAGCTACAGGTTTCTTTAAGGAGCTGGATATTTCTCTTATAAGATTGAATACATTCGCATGATATTCCTGATCTCCATGAGAAAAATTCAGTCTAAATACCTCGACTCCTGCCTGTATAAACTTTTTGATGATCTCAGGAGAATCGCTAGCCGGGCCTATTGTAGCTACTATCTTAGTCTTTCTCATATTTTTCTGGAAAAAGCCTTTACCCCTAGGTAGCTGGCAGTTGGACCAAGATCTTCCTCTATCCTTAAGAGCTGATTATACTTTGCTACCCTATCTGTTCTAGAAGGTGCACCTGTCTTTATCTGCCCGCATCCAACTGCTACAGCCAGATCTGCTATAGTGGTATCTTCTGTTTCCCCTGAACGATGTGAAATAACACTGGAATAGCCAGCTCTTTTAGCCATCTCCACCGTCTCCAGGGTTTCACTAAGTGTCCCTATCTGATTAACCTTTATAAGAATCGAATTAGCCACCTTCATCTCAATTCCCTTTGCCAGGCGCTTCACGTTTGTAACAAACAGATCGTCACCTATCAATTGAACCTTATTGCCCAACCTTTCTGTGAGAAGCTTCCATCCATCCCAGTCGTCTTCTGCTAATCCGTCTTCTATAGAGATTATTGGATATTTCTCAAGGAGTCCTTCGTAATAAGATATAAGCTCTTCTACTGAATACTCCTTCCCTCCAAAGCAATATTTTCCGTTTTCATAGATATTACTTGCAGCAACATCTAATGCTACAAAGATATCTTTACCAGCTTTATACCCTGCCTTTTCTATAGCCTCAACTATGGCTTCTATTGCAGATTCATTAGTCGACAGGTTCGGAGCAAAACCGCCTTCATCGCCAACATTCGTATTGAGTCCTCTATTCTGGAGGACCTTCCTCAATGTGTGGAATGTCTCTGCCCCCATTCTCAATGCCTCCTTAAATGAAGGGGCTCCTGCTGGGACTATCATAAATTCCTGGAAGTCCAGTGGATTATCTGCATGCTTGCCGCCATTTATTATATTCATCAATGGCACCGGAAGTATGGAAGCATTTGTCCCACCAATATACCTGTACAGAGGCATCTCCAGGAAATTGGCTACTGCCTTGGCTACCGCAAGGGATACTCCAAGTATGGCATTTGCTCCAAGCCTGCTCTTATTAGGAGTTCCATCGAGTTCGATGAGGATTCTGTCTATGTTTTTCTGATTTAGGGCATCTCTTCCAATCAGTTCAGGAGCTATAACCTCATTTATATTCTTTACAGCGTTTTTAACTCCCCTTCCCAGATATCTGCTGGGATCTCCATCTCTTAATTCGAGTGCTTCGTGAACCCCTGTGGAAGCTCCGGATGGGACACTTGCTCTTCCCATATGTCCACTTTCTAAATATACTTCAACCTCAACTGTCGGATTTCCTCTAGAATCCAGGATCTCTCTTCCTCTTACTTCTGTAATAATGCTCATTATTTTTCCTCCATACTAGTTTAATTAATTCTTAGATGGTTAAATTTTAATTAATTACCTACCTATTGTCAAGAGTAGATAAGAAGAGTAAAATTGAACTAATAAAATTGTTTAGGAGGATAAAATTGGTTTTATGGGAAGAAGGGCTTTGTTTATAGATGGTAATAATCTATATTTTGTCCAGAGGAAATTAAAATGGAATATAGATTTTGAAAAGCTCCTCAATTATTTTAAAGGGAATGAAAACTTCTATAATGCATTTTATTACTCAGGTTATGATACCAGTGATCAGAATCAGGAGAACTTTCTTAAGGCACTGACCCTGATAGGATACACTGTGAGGAAGAAGCCTCTAAAGACAATATCATCTGTAGACAATGAAGAAAAACAGAAGAGTAATATGGACGTAGAGATAACCCTGGATCTTATACTCACTTCCAGCCACTACGACGAGGCTTATCTCTTTTCTGGAGATAGCGATTTTGAAAGTGTTGTGGAGTATCTTAGAATGGTAGGGAAAGAGATAGTTGTGGTCTCCACTCTTGGCCATGTAGCTATAGAACTCAGAAACGCAGCTGACAGGTACGTGGATCTGGCTGACCTGAGACAATATCTAGAGAAGATTCATACATAGCAATGGGGTGGATCCTAAATACTCAGGTCCACCCCTATCCATTTATTACCCATTCGAGAGCCATTCTAGACCCATTTAACAGGTAATTATCTGTAACCACAGAAAATTATAAGATATATATTTATTTAAGTCAAGGGAGCGAATATTTATGGAGAAGGAGTTTGCCTTTCAGTGGCATATTACAGACCTGTGTAACTTGAGATGCAGGCACTGTTACCAGGATAGGTTTGATGATAAGAGGGATATGCCTATAGATCTTTGGAAGAATATCTTGGAGAATATATGCTCTTCTCTAAAGATCAGAGGCTATAGTAGTATAAGTATTAATATTACTGGAGGAGAACCTCTGATTTCTCCAATCTTTTCTCCTCTTATGGGACTCTTAGAGGAAGAAGACCTTATAAAGGAGGTCAATCTAATTACAAATGGGATTGGTTTGATGGACTTTTACCCCAGATTAATTCCTTATAAGAAGCTAAGGTACATCAAGGTCTCTCTTGAAGGTCCTAACCGGGAGACTAATGATCTTATAAGGGGAATGGGAAATTTTGATAGAGTAATCGATAATATCCAGCATATCTCTGAAAGAATAATACTTATGTTTACCCTTACTAGAATCAACTACGATAAGATAGAGGATATGTATAAGCTAGGGACTCAGCTAGGTGTTAAGGGTATCATACTTGAGAGATTTGTCCCTCTGGGGAAGGGTAGGGATATCATAGATAAAGTATTGTGGACTAAAGAGTGGATGTATGTCCTTGAATGTATAGGAGGTCTTTTTGATATAACTCCTGAGGACCTTCTCCCTTATAGAGCCTTCTTTTTAGACATAAATGGAGGAGAAATCTTAGGCGCTCTGTGTAATCTGGGTGATGAGAGTATGTGTCTTATGCCAGATGGTCTTGTATATCCCTGCAGGAGATTACCAATCGTCCTTGGAGACCTGAAGACTGAGGAGTTCTATAGTATCCTTGATAGACTTGGAGATTTCAGGAATAGAATAACAAAGGACCTTCTAAAGGGAAGATGTCATCAGTGTGAAGTAGAAGACTGTATAGGGTGTAGGGCATTGGCTTATGCACTCACAGGGGATGTTTATTCGGAAGATATACAGTGCCCTAAGGATATTTATGCTAGAATATCTGAGGATTCTAAAGAGAAGTCAAGATTGGAGTGATTGGCGATGGGGAATCTGGACTATAGATCTGCTGGAGTGGATATAGATAAAGGTTTGGCTTTTGTTGATATTATAAAGAGGAAGACTTCTAACAGACCTTCATATGTGCTGGATGGAATAGGTGGGTTTGCTTCTTTAATCAGTATCTCCCAATATAAAGACCCTGTACTGGTTTCTTCTACCGATGGTGTTGGTACCAAACTCCTTATAGCTCAGGCAGTTAATATACACAATACCGTAGGAATAGATCTTGTGGCGATGGGGGTCAATGATGTTATTGTGTATGGTGCCAAACCTCTATTCTTTCTGGATTATATAGCCTGTGGGAGATTAAATCTGGAGGTGATGGAGAAGGTTATAGAAGGGATAGTTGCTGGTTGCAATGAGGCAGAGTGTCCGCTTGTAGGCGGAGAGACTGCCGAGATGCCTGACTTCTACCCTGAAGATAGATATGACCTGGCTGGTTTTGCTGTCGGTATAGTGGAGAGGGATAGTATAATTGATGGTAAAAATATAGAGGATGGAGATGTCATAGTAGGTATTCCTTCGTCTGGCCTTCATAGTAATGGGTTTTCGCTAGTTAGAAGGTTTATCAGAGATAAAGGGCTCTCCCTTGAAGGTGTCTATCCACCCCTCGATAAACCTCTATACGAAGAATTACTGACACCCACGAGGATCTACTGGAGACAGATAAAGACATTATTGGAAAGTGGAGTTAAGGTTAAGGGGATAGCTCACATAACCGGAGGGGGTATGGTAGACAATATACCGAGGATACTCCCGGAGGGACTTTATGCCCATATAGATAGTAAGGCTATTCCTTTACCACCAATCTTTACTTTTATCAGTGAGAGACTAAAACTTCCAAAAGAAGAGATGTATAGGACGTTTAATATGGGGATAGGAATGGTTCTTATAGCTGATAGAAAAGAGGCGGATAAGATTGACTCTATCTTGAAGGAAACCATCATAATCGGAAAGATAGAGTCAGGTAAGAGAGGTGTTGTAATTGAATAAAAAACTTAGACTTGGAGTCTTGGTCTCTGGCAGAGGGACTAATCTGCAGGCTATCATAGACAGTATAAATGAAGGGAAACTTCTGGCAGAGATAGTCATAGTGATAAGTGATAATCCCAAAGCGATGGCTCTTGAAAGGGCAAAAATCGCTAATATACCTACCGCATATGTAAAACCCGGAAAGAAGAGTGAATTTGAGAGAGAGATTATAAGGATCCTGGAAGAGAATAAGGTAAATCTTATAGTCCTTGCAGGTTTTATGAGGATCCTCTCAGCAGACTTTGTTAGTCGTTTCCCATTAAGGATAATAAATATTCATCCTTCCTTGCTTCCAAGTTTTCCCGGTCTTGAAGCCCAGAGACAGGCACTTGAATATGGGGTGAAGATCACCGGGTGTACTGTCCACTTTGTAAATGAGATAGTTGATGGGGGACCGATAATCTTACAGGAAGCGGTCCCTGTTTACGATGATGATACAGTAGAGAGCCTATCTGCCAGGATACTGGAAAAGGAACATAAGATCTTAGTCGAAGCCATAAGACTTTTTGGTGAAAACAGACTTAAGGTTGTAGGAAGGAGGGTCTTTATTGATAAAGAGGGCATTGATCAGTGTTTATGATAAGAGAGGGGTAGTTGATTTTGTCAGGTTTTTAGCCTCCAAAGGTATAGAACTCATATCTACCTCTGGCACTGCCAGATTATTGAGGGACAATGGGTTAGAAGTAATCGATATATCCGCAATAACAGGTTTTAAAGAGATACTCGACGGAAGGGTTAAGACTTTGCATCCAGCTATAATGGGCGGAATTCTTGCCAGAAGAAAGGATCAGCTGGAAGAACTTTCATCTCTGGGAATAGCGCCCATAGATCTGGTGGTGGTAAATCTCTATCCATTTGAAGATGTAATAAACAGAGGAGCAGGTTTAGAAGAGGCATTAGAAAATATCGATATAGGTGGGGTAACTCTGATAAGGGCTTCCGCGAAGAACTTTGCTGATGTGGTAATTATTACTGACCCTGATGACTATACCATAGTAATGCAAGAGTTGGAAGAAAAAGGGGATGTAGCTTATGAGACAAGGAGATCTCTAGCAATAAAGGCTTTTGCTATAACATCAAGATATGATGCCGTAATATCCAATTATCTGGATGGTTCTAAACTGCCAGGATATTTTCTTGTTTCCGGGAAAAAGTTCTTAGACTTGAGGTATGGAGAAAATCCTCACCAGTCTGCTTCTGCATATATTACTAAGGGTAACAGCGTACTGATGGCAAGACAGATACAGGGTAAAGAACTCTCCTATAATAATATCCTGGACCTGGATGTAGCATGGAGTCTGGCTCGTTCTTTTGACAAGCCTTGTGCTGTAATAATAAAGCACAATGTTCCCTGTGGAGTAGCGGTAGATGGTGATATTCTATCTGCATTTATTAATGCCTGGCAGGCAGACCCTGTATCCGCCTTTGGAAGCATTATCGGTATAAATAGGGAACTGAATGAAGCTCTTGCTAAGGCCATGGATCCATATTTTATTGAATGTATTATATGCCCAAGTATATCAGATAGAGCTCTTGAGATTTTAAAACATAAGAAAAACCTCAGGATATTAGTTCATCCTGAATTCTTTGAACCTCCTGTGGGTTTAGAGATAAAGGGCATACAGGGAGGATTTCTAGTGCAGGACTGGGATACAGAGGATATAGAGGAGTTCAAAGTCGTTACTGAGACCCCTCTAGATGATTCACTGAAGGATGATCTGATCTTTGCCTATAAGGTAGTGAAGTATGTTAAATCAAATGCAATAGTAGTTGCCAAAGGTGGAAGGACTCTGGGCATAGGTGGAGGGCAGCCCAACAGGGTCGACTCGGTGAGATTGGCTATCTCCCGGGCTGGTAAAGATGCCTGTGGAGCAGTCCTTGCTTCTGATGGCTTCTTCCCGTTTTCAGATTCGGTGGAGGAGGCTGGTAAGGCTGGGATAAAAGCCATAATTCAGCCTGGAGGATCTATAAGAGACAGAGAATCCATAGAGATGGCAGATAGATTTGGAATAGCTATGGTATTTACAGGTATGAGACATTTCAGGCATTGAAGATGGACATTCAAATTTCATCTGCTCTCAGACATTTAAAGGTCAGAGAGAATCTTCTGTCGTTGTCTTTGGAGAGATTGTCTTCAGGATTAAGGGTTAATAGGGCAAGTGATGATGCAGTCAGCATATCCATATCTTCGAGGTTAAGGTACCAGTTAAGTGCTATCTCTACAAGCATAGACAACTTAAACGATGGGATATCGATACTCAGGACCATAGATGGAGCTCTATCGAAAATAGGTTCTCTTCTGGCAAGGGCAAGAAATCTTTCGCTGAAGTTAAACGAAGATACTAATACAGAGCTTGATAGAGAAGCATATAGAGAGGAGATAAAACAATCTCTTTTAGAGATAGAGGATATAGTTAAAACTACCAGGTATAACAATAAGCCTCTGCTTGCTGCTCCCCCTAAGGTCCTTTATATCGAGGGGAAAGAGTATATAGAGGACTTTTATATATCATCATCTCTCCCGGCAGGTACATATATTATGTCCATACTGTCTGCGGGCAAAATGTCTGAAGTTGCACTACCTTTGAGGACCATTCAGGATATATCCCCTTCAACCTCACTCTATTCTGCACTGGGAGAGTCAGTTTCTGATGGCTATATAAAAACTATTTACATAACGAGCGATGGAAAGATCGTTGAGGTTCCCTTAACCATATCCCCTGTTAATGGAGATACAGTCTCTTCAGCGGTGGATAAGATTAATAATGCCCTGAGAGAGAATGATCTGAATATTGTTGCTTATTATGATTCAGAGGGTAAACAGATAGTTCTCTCGTCCACTGAAGCCGGTACCAGATATGCTATAGATATCTCTGAGGTAAATTCGATCGAAGGGGCAAGATATTTCTCTTCCATCTCAGAGGTAACATCATTAGAAGGACCTGAAGGCTTATTTACTTATAGGAAGCTGACATATATAGAAGGGTACAGAAAGGGACCTGGAGTAACTGGAGGGACATTACTTAGAGATTATTTCAACTGTACGGGACCTGTAACATTTGAGTTTACTGGTTTTGGTGGCAGATCCGTCAGCTTTAGCATCTCAAGTACATATACCCTGGATTATGCAAGTTTACTTATAAAAAACCGGCTGAGGAATGAGCTTGGAATAGATGTAGGTGTTACATTTAACTCTACAATAGATAGATTTGTTTTTACCTATTCTAACCCTGCTGAGAGACTTGAGGTAAGTATAACAGGTGGAGTTCATAGTGAAGGATACGAGATTATAGAGGCAAGAGAAGACACCCAGCTGGGCAATATATTGGACCTACAAGGGTCTCTTTCTCTCACCTTCCTGGATGAAACGGGTCCTGTTGCTACTTTAATCTTGAATGAATCTTCCACAATTGGTGATATTATAAATGCTATAAATAACCTTAACATTGGAATCCTGGCTTCATACAGTGATGGAAAGATAAACATCGATCAGAGTAATAGAGTAAATAAGATTTTTGAAGTAGTTCAGGAAGGCTCTGCGGTTTTCAGTATAGGTAAAGAAACCGTTAATACTGGATATCCTGTATTGAGTCCTCCCGAGGATATAATTTTCTCTTTTAATGACAAGGTATACACTTCTAACTGTAGAGAATTTAGACTGGAGGGGATAAGTTTTACTTTAAAGAAGGAAGCTCTTAGTCTGCTTCCGCTTATCCGTTTTCAAATAACCCCGGAGCCCTTTATTATATCTTTAGGCAGGGAAAGGATCACTTTTGCCTTGCCAGATGTGAGCCTTTCAAGCTTGGGATTAGACGATCTGAATCTATCTGATACAGACCTTTTGCTTAGCAAGATTGAGGTCGCCGTAGATAAAGTTTCTGGTGAAAGGTCGAGAATTGGAGGCTTGGAAAATATATTCAGGGATATTCTGTTAACACAGGACATCTATAAACAGAACCTAGAGGAAACTGATGCCAGGTTACTATTAACAGATATAATTCAGGAGGTCTCCAATCTTGGCAGAGAAAAAGCACTACTCCTTTTAGGGACATCCCTGATTGGGGAGATGAGTAATATCCTGAGGGAGATTAAACTTGCAGGTTACAATATAGGTAGATAAGTCTTTAATTCATAACTGGTTACTTGTTTTCGATAGTTATCCCATTCTATTCTCTTGTTATCTATGAAGTTCCTGAAGACATGTTCCCCCAGAATTCTTTTTACAAGTTCACTCTTTTCTGTGATCTCTATCGCCTCTATAAGACTCCCCGGTAGATTTTCTATGCCTCTGGCTCTCCTCTCTTCCTCTGACATAAAGTAGACATTCTCTTCTATAGGGTCGGGCAGTGGATACTTCTTCTCTATACCTTCAAGTCCTGCACCAAGTATTACCGCAAATGCTAGATATGGGTTACATGCAGGATCAGGAGCCCTATATTCGATCCTTGTAGCCTCTTCTTTGCCAACTTTATACATCGGTACTCTTATTAGATCCGATCTGTTTCTGAGAGCCCAGGAGATATAAACTGGTGCCTCATATCCTGGCACCAATCTTTTGTAGGAATTTACCCACTGATTGGTGATGAGTGTTATCTCTTTCGCATGTCTCATAAGTCCAGCTATAAAGTGTTTAGCGATAGGAGAGAGATGATATTTATCATCTTTATCAAAGAAGGCATTACGTCCATTCTGGAATAGGCTCATATGTACATGCATACCCGAACCGTTGTACCCTGAAAATGGCTTAGGCATAAATGTTGCATAAACACCATTCATATAAGCAACCTCTTTAACTACCAGCCTTGCAGTCATAACCGTATCAGCCATACTCAATGCATCATTGTATCTGAAGTCTATCTCATGTTGAGATGGCGCTCCTTCGTGGTGGCTTGATTCCACCTCTATACCAAGTTGTTCTAGCATAATCACTGTTTGATGTCTGATATCTATAGCTTCATCCCTCGGGATAAGGTCAAAGTATCCACCCCAATCAAGCACTTCCGGTTCTATAGAAGGATTCTTTATGTAGAAGTATTCAAGTTCAGGACCAACATAGAAGTCAAAACCCATATCTTTAGCCTTTCTTAGAATCCTCCTGAGGACATTTCTGGGGTCCCCTTCGTATGGTTTTCCATTCGGCTCTACTATCGTGGCAAAGACTCTAGCTACCTTTCTCTCCTTAGGCCTCCAGGGAAGCACCGCAAATGTCTCTGGCTCTGGAATAGCCATCATATCGCTCTCGTCTATCCTTGTAAATCCTCTTATTGAGGACCCGTCAAAACCCAGCCCTTCTTCGAATGCCTTTTCCAGTTCATGGCTGGTGATGGCAAAACTTTTTAGATAACCAAGTATATCTGTAAACCATATCTCTATAAAGTAGATATCGTTTTCTTTAACATACCTCAGTATCTCTTCTTTTGTGGTTGGAAAACTCTCTAAAGCCATCCTATATCTCTCCTCCTGTATAATAAAAAATTAACGGGCATAACAGCCCGTAATTATAACACAGAGTTTATGAGAGAGACAAGCAAAATTTGTTTTATAACTCTAAGGGCTCTGGCTTTTGTGCGGAATGGGGATGTTCGTTTCCAGTGTAAACCTTTAGCTTCTTAAACTGCTTTTCTCCCAGGGAATTATGGGGTAACATACCCCTTACTGCATGCTCTATAACTTTAGTTGGGTCTTCCTCCATCATCTCTCTAAATGATTTTACTCTAAGTCCCCCAGGATACATTGTATGGTGGTAGTATAGTTTCTGTGTATACTTTTTACCGGTAACTTTAACCTTTTCTGCATTGATAACTATGACAAAGTCTCCTGTATCTACGCTGGGAGAAAAGCAAGTCTTATGTTTTCCTCTAAGTATACTGGCTATCTTACTAGCCAATCTACCCAGAGGCTTATCGGTTGCATCTACAACATACCACTTACGCTCAACTTCTTCTTTTTTAGGTAAATAAGTCTTCATAGCGTATTTTAGCCTCCATTTTCCTGTAGTTTCAGGTTTAAGTAAAAAGTCTAAAACCTTATAATAGTATACATACTTTGACTAAAAAATCAAGCCCCACAGGCTTTTGAATTATCAATAGTTTACGGACTCTTATTACTTCGTTATATACTTGATTATTCTGAAACTCTGTGGTATATATCTTTAGGTTTTGTTAAGCTGGTTATTTAGAAGAGGTGTCCATTAGTATGGGAAGAATCTTGTTAATGAAGGGTATTACCAAAAGGTTTGGTAATATAGTGGCTAATGATAGGGTAGATTTTGAACTTAATAGAGGGGAAATACATGGACTTTTGGGAGAGAATGGAGCGGGTAAGACCACTCTGATGAATATCCTCTATGGGATTTATACTCCAGATGAAGGAGATATATACATAAATGGTACAAGGGTTAATATAAGGTCCCCATATGACGCAATAAGGTTTGGCATAAGTATGGTTCATCAGAACTTTAAACTTGTCCAGTCACATACCGTAGCTGAGAATGTTGCTCTTGGTTTGAAGGATACAGGGTTCTTTTATCCGACCAGATCGGTTGAGAGAAAGATAGAAGAATTTTCTAAAAGATATGGGTTTAAGATAGACCCGAATACTCCGGTATGGCAGCTTTCTGCTGGAGAAAAGCAGAGGGTGGAGATAATAAAGGCATTCTGCCGTGATGCCAAGATCTTTATATTAGATGAGCCTACAACTATGCTTACCCCTATAGAGATTAAGGAACTCTTCAACCTTCTAAAGTTACTCAGAGAGGAAGGGGTATCTGTTGTTCTTATCACTCATAAACTTGATGAAGTTATGGATGTTTGTGACAGGGTTACCATACTTAGAGGTGGTAAAAGGGTAGATACTGTAGATACCGGTAAGGTTGATAAGGAAGACCTTGCAAGGATGATGTTTGGACAGGATATAAATCTAAGACCCAGGACTCAATTTGTAAGCAGTTTTGAGAAGGATGTAGTCTTGGAGGTAAGAGACCTTACAGTCCTTAATGATAAGGGACTTCCGGCGGTTAAGGATGTCTCTTTTGATATACATAGAGGAGAGATCTTTGGTATAGCTGGGGTTTCTGGCAATGGGCAGAGAGAACTTATAGAGGCTATAACTGGACTGAGAAAGGTAGCTAGGGGAAGTATAAGGATACTTGGTGAAGATGTGACGAATATGAAGGTAAAAGAGATACTTAATAGGAGGGTGGCTCATATCCCTGAAGAAAGAATGAGGTTAGGGATAGTTCCATCTATGAGTCTTGAGGATAATGTAATTCTCAGGAATTATGATAAATCACCCTTTTCCAATGGACTATTGTTAGACTACAATGTGATTTCTGATTATGCCAGAGACCTTATAGCTGAATATAGAATATCTGCCCAGGATTCAAAGGTGCCAGCTGGTACTCTGTCTGGGGGAAATATACAGAAGCTTATCCTTGCCAGAGAACTATCTATCTCTCCAGTTCTTATAATTGCCAGCCATCCAACACAGGGGTTAGATGTCAGGTCTTCACAGCAGATACATAATCTGCTAGTGAAAAAGAAAGAAGAGGGATGCGCCATACTTCTGGTCTCTGAAGACCTTCAGGAACTTTTAGATCTGAGTGACAGGATCGCAGTGATGTTTAATGGAAGTATAAGGGGTATAAAGGATATAGAAGAAGTAAGTATAGATGAGATTGGCTCCTTAATGGTGGGTGTATAAACAGATGCTGACAAAATATAAAAGCTTATGGCTTTCTATACTGGTGATAGCTCTTGGTCTTCTGGCTATAGATCTGATCTCTGGTATTAGACCAGACATTATATTTAAAAGCATAGTTATATCTGCCTTTGGCAGTATCTATGGGCTCAGTGAGACATTAACAAAATCTATTCCCCTGATGCTGTGCGGGTTAGGATTATCTCTTGCTTTTAGGTCTTCTGTATGGAATATAGGAGCAGAAGGGCAGTTATTGATGGGCGCTATAGGTGCTACCTGGGTTGTCCTTTATATTATGCCCAATGCCCCTGGACCCATACTTATACCAGTTATGTTTCTGGTAGGGGCAATATTTGGAGGGATATGGGCTCTTATTCCTGCAATCTTGAAGGTAAAATTTAATCTGAACGAGATTATCGTTTCTCTTATGATGAACTATATAGCCATAGAACTCGTAAATTATCTGGTTTATGGACCCTGGAAGAGTCCATACGAGTGGGGTTTCCCTTACTCGACAAAATTTCCACTATCTGCACAACTACCAAGGATTTCAAATACCAGGATCCATTATCCAACACTTATAATAGCGGTGATACTCGCTGTTGTCTTCTATATCATTCTGAATAGGTCAAAGTTTGGATATGAGATAAGAGTTGTTGGTGATAATATGGAAGCGGCAAGATATGCAGGCCTGGATATATCCAGAGTAATTCTACTGGTTCTTATATTGAGTGGTGGATTAGCCGGATTGGCTGGGGTAGGGGAGGTAGCAGGCATACATTACAGGTTGAGGGTTGCAAGTGGTATATCACCAGGTTATGGTTATACGGCGGTAATAGTTGCCTGGTTGGGGCGTTTAAACCCCCTCCTGATCATTATTGTCTCTTTCCTCTTTGGAGGACTTCTAGTTGGTGGAGATGCCATTCAGGTCTCCTTGGGACTGCCAGGAGCAACTATAAACTTTATAAATGGACTTATACTTATATTTCTTCTTGTTCAGAGCTTCTCAAGAGGGAGAGCCTCTCTTACTAGAAAGAGGAGAAGCGAGGTATGAATATTATTGTAGACATTCTAAAGGCTACCATACCTGCTGGAACGCCCCTTCTACTGGGAGCACTGGGGGAGATATACGTGGAACGTTCTGGAATCCTGAACTTGGGGGTGGAGGGGATGATGATTATGGGTGCAGTTTCAGCATTTGGAGTAACAGCTATAACCAATAATGTATGGCTCGGTATATTGATCTCATCTATAGTCGGTGGAGGGATGGCTTTTATTCATGCCTTCAATAGCATAACTCTTAAGGCTAATCAGACACTTTCTGGTTTATCACTTACAATGTTAGGGTTGGGATTAAGCGGACTTATAGGTAAGAGATACATAGGAATGCCTCTACCTGTTAAGCTTTATAACCTTCCTCTTGGGGCTCTAAAAGATATACCAATTATAGGTCCTGTGCTTTTTGACCAGGACCCTATTGTTTATATGTCCTATATATTGGCATTTGTCTTTTGGTTTCTTCTCTTTAACTCAAGATTTGGGATTGAATTGAGAAGTGTTGGAGAGAGTCCAGATGTGGCAGATTCTGCAGGGATCAATGTGTCCAAGATTCAATATCTGGCAGTCATCATAGGAGGTATGATGGCAGGACTTGGTGGCGCCTATCTTTCAGTGGCATATGCTCCTGCTTGGATAGAAGGTATGACTGCAGGGATGGGATGGATAGTTCTTGCTATAACCATCTTCTCTCTATGGAGGCCAGAGAGAGCTATTATCGGCTCTTACCTTTTCGGGGGTATAAGAGTCCTGCAGTATAGACTCCAGCCTTTTGGGATCTCTCCAAGTCTTTTGAATATGCTACCGTTTATATTTACCATACTTGTACTGATGATTGCTTCCAGAGAGATTTCCAGGAAAAAGATATCTGCCCCCTCGAGTTTGGGGGTCCCTTATTTTAGAGAAAAAATACTGTAGAAGGAGGTTCGATATATGAAAGGTAAGTTTCTGGTAGTCTTAAGTCTGGTTTTACTGGTTTCTCTTGTTCTAAACACCGCCTATGGGGTAGGAGCAGAAAAGAAACTGAGGGTAGCATTTATCTATGTCGGTCCTGTTGGGGATTATGGCTGGAGCCATGCCCATGAATTGGCAAGACAGTATCTTATCAAAAAGCTTCCCTGGGCTGAATTTCTACCGCCAGCAGAAGCGGTACCAGAATCTGATGTCGCAAGGTTTATAGATAGATTCGTAAGGGAAGAAAAGGCTGATGTCATCTTTACAACCAGTTTTGGGTATATGGATGCTACTATAGAGGCTGGTAAGAAGTATCCTGATAAGATATTCTTCCACTGTTCGGGTTATATGAGGAGTAAGAATGTCGGAACCTACTTTGCAGAACTCTATCAGGTCTACTATCTGAATGGACTTATAGCAGGAGCTCTTACAAAGACAAATAAGGTTGGTTATGTTGCTGCCCACCCAATACCTGAAGTGATAAGACATATAAATGCCTTTGCCTTGGGAGTTCAGGAGGTAAATCCAAAGGCAACGGTCGATGTCCGCTGGCTCTTTTCCTGGTATGATCCATCCAAAGCCAGAATGGCTGCTGAGAGTCTGATAGCCGATGGATGTGATGCTTTAGCCTTTACCGAGGACAGCCCAACAGTGGTAACAGTCGGTGAAGAGTATACCAAGAAGGGGAAGCAGATTTACACATTTGGTCACTATAGCCCAATGCAGAAGTATGGTCCAAACTCCTGTGTAAGCGGACAGTTAGTCCATTGGGAGGTCATCTATAAAGATATTCTGGAGAAGATAAGACGGGGAGTCTATACAAATACTAATCTGGAAAATGTGGACTACTGGTGGCTGTTAAAGGAAAAGGCGGTCGAACTCGGTGGAGAATTCGGAGTTCCTATAAATCCTAAATTCGTTTCTGCGCTCAAAGAGAAGAAAGTTGTAGACCCTGTGTTTGGCAAGATAAGTGTCTATGATCTGATTATGAAGAGATTATCTCAGATGAAAGCAAATCCAGAAAAGTTTGATCCATTCACAGGACCGATAAAGGATCAGACTGGAAAGGTAAGAATAGAGGCAGGGAGAAGAGCTACTCACGATGAACTCTGGAATATCGACTGGTTTGTCCCGAACGTGATAGCTAAGATCCCCAAGTAGAGTCCAATTATATTTCTTATTAAAGGGATAGGAGATAAAGCTCCTATCCCTTTATTTTTTCCAGTAGATAAAGGACGTTGGGAAATGGTGTTCCGTCCCCGTATATCTCATAGTAAGACCTTAAGGCAAAGATATCGGTCATACCTGCTAGATAATCCCCGATCCTTCTTACAGTTTCTTCTTTACTGTAGATATCTAATCCTATGCGATCAGGATTAGACTCGTAGAACTTAAACAACTTCTGTATGACCACTTTTGCTCCAGTCTCCCACCGTCTTACATCTGGGTTCTTGTATACTTTCTCGTAGAGAAAATCTTTTAAATCGTCCAATGCCCTTACTACTTTTAAATCCATATCAAAGAAGGGTTTATCCAGAGAGGCAGATACCAAACTGGTTACCATTGTATTTACCCTTTCGGATCGATTTCTACCAAGTACCTTTACTATCTTATCGGGTATCTCTTCCTCTGATATTATTTTTGCCCTTATTGCATCATCCACGTCATGATTTAGATAGGCTAATCTATCGGAGATAAGCACCACATGAGCCTCAAAAGTAGATGTCTTGGAGGGGTAACCCAGGAGGCTCTCCAGGTTCTGGGAACCTTTAGAGTGATTCTCTATCCCTTCTATTACTTGAATTGTAAGATTTAGTCCCCTCTTCTCTCCTTCAGGGGTAAATCTACTTTCGAGAAATTCTATAACCCTTACACTCTGTTGGGCATGGTGAAATGGTTCCCCCAGTTTTTCCCTGTATATAGCATCCAGGACCTCTTCCCCTATATGTCCGAAAGGGGTATGTCCCAAATCGTGACCCAATGCTATAGCTTCTACAAGGTCTTCATTCAATCTTAATGCCCTTGCTATCGTCCTTCCTATCTGAGCTACCTCTAATGTATGTGTCATCCTTGTACTGAAGTGGTCACTCTCAGTGGGGAAAAACACTTGTGTCTTATGTTTTAATCTCCGAAAGGCTTTAGAATGTATTATACGATCTCTATCTCTCTGGAATGCAGTCCTGAGAGGACAGGAAGGTTCTTCTTCCTTCCTTATGGCGTATATACTCTTTGTGGCATAAGGTGAAAGTTCAATCTCCTCTAACTTCTCTATAAGTTCCCTTACTGACATAGTCTATCCTTTTATGACCCCTAGGGGTTTCATCCTTGCCACCCTCTTGGATATCCCAGAGCCCTCTACTATCTCCACAACCTTTTCTACATCCTTGTATGCCTCTGATGCCTCTTCTGCCAATCCCTTTATGTTATCAGTCCTTACCATAATACCTTTCTCTGAAAGTTCCTCTATAACCTCTTTTCCTGTTATCGAACGTTTTGCCCCAGCCCTGCTCATCACTCTACCTGCTCCATGACAGGTAGAACCGAACGTATCCTCCATAGCCCTTTCTGTCCCTACAAGTATATAGGATGCTCTTCCCATATCTCCTGGTATAATAACTGGTTGCCCCACTTCTCTATATACCTCAGGTATCTCTGGATGAAACTTTGGGAAAGCCCTGGTAGCTCCTTTTCTATGGACACACACCTTCACCTTTTCTCCATCTATGTTATGGATCTCTATCTTTGCTATATTATGAGCCACATCGTATAGTACGTTTAATCCTAATTTGTGAGCCCCTTTTCTAAAGACGACCTCGAAACTTTCCCTGATCCAGTGAGTTATGCACTGTCTATTAGCCCAGGCATAATTTGCTGCACATACCATAGCTGAAAAGTAGTTCTTCCCTTCAGGGCTCTCTATAGGGGCGCATGCTAGCTGTCTGTCAGGTAGGGATATGTTGTATTTCTTGATTGCATTCATCATAACTGATAGATAATCAGTACATACCTGATGGCCAAAACCTCGAGAACCTGTATGTATCAGTATGGTTACCTGATCTTCGAATAACCCAAAGACCCTGGCTATCTCAGGATCAAAGATCTTCTGGACTCTTTGTATCTCTATAAAATGGTTACCTGAACCTAGTGTACCTAACTGTGGCGCACCTCTCTCTCTGGCTTTTCCACTGATAACATTAGGGTTAGCCCCTTCCATAGCTCCGTTCTCTTCTATCCTTTCCAGGTCTTCCTCCCATCCATATCCTTTCTCCACAGCCCATCTGGCACCTTTTATCAGGACCTCGTCGAATTCTTTCCCCTTTACCTTTAGCTTCCCTTCTGATCCTAGGCCAGAGGGGACATTGGCAAATATCGCATCTAATAATGCGGATAGTTTAGGTTTTACCTCATCTACCGTGAGATTTGTAAGTATAAGTCTTGTGCCACAGTTTATGTCATATCCAACACCACCAGGAGAGATTACCCCATCCTCCACCCTGGTAGCAGCGACACCTCCTATGGGAAAGCCGTAACCCCAGTGGATATCAGGCATAGCAAGAGAATATTTTACTATTCCCGGTAAAGTTGCTACATTTGCTACCTGCTCCGGAGATTGATCCTGACAAACTACTTCGATCATCTCCTTATCTGCATATATAATGCCTGGAACTTGCATCCCTTTCTTGTATTCCTTGGGAATCTCGTATCTATAATCGTCTAGTTTTTTGAGTGGACCTGACCATTTCTCGCTCATAAAACATCACCCCTTTTTTCAATTATAGCATAGTATTTGGTATACTTATACTTGGGGAATAAATTTAAAAGTTTTGCCAGGAGGGTATTATGAAGTTCTCTGAATTGGCTGATTATTTTGAAAAGTTAGAGGCTACCACCAAGAGGAACGAGATGGTAGCTCTATTGGCTGAGTTATTTAAAAATCTATCTCCTGAAGAGGTAGAGAAAGTTGCATATCTATGTCAGGAGAGGTTAGTCCCTAACTATGAAAAGATAGAATTCGGTATGAGCGAAAAATTGGTTGCCAAATCCCTAGCCAAGGCATTATCTAAAGACGAAGAAGAGATTTGGTCTCTATATAAAGAGATAGGGGACCTGGGAGCCTTAGCTCAGAGGTACATTGGCGAGGGTAGGGGCGAACTCGAGATCTTAGATGTCTATAACAGACTTATGGAGATCGCTACCACTACAGGAAAGGGTTCTATAGAAAAGAAGACGGATAGACTGGCTGAATTATTTTCTCACGTGTCTGGTAAAGAGGCTAAATATATAAGCAGGATAGTCCTAGGGAGACTGAGACTTGGAATTGGTGATCCTACTATATTAGATGCATTCTCTTATGCATATTCAGGGGATAAAAGCCTCAGGTCTGTTATTGAGAGAGCGTATAACCTCTGCTCCGATTTAGGACTGGTAGGATTTACACTTTTTAGCAAGGGGTTAGATGCCCTTAGAGATTTTAAGGTTCAGGTTGGAAAGCCTATAAGGATGGCTTTAGCAGAGAGGCTTCCTTCCGCTGAAGAGATTATCTCCAAGATAGGGAAGTGTTCTGTTGAACCTAAATTTGATGGGTTCAGGTGTCAGATACATAAGGATGGAAATAATATAAGGATATTTTCAAGAAATCTTGAAGATAATACAGAGATGTTTCCAGATCTGGTTGAAGGTGCCAGAAAGCAGATAGGTGCAGAAAGGGCGATAATAGAAGGGGAGGCATTAGCCTTTAATGAAGAAGCCCAGGAGTTTTTCCCATTCCAGGTGACTGTTCAGAGAAAGAGGAAGTATGAGATAGAGACTGTTATGGCAGACTTACCTCTCAAGTTATTTGCTTTTGATCTTTTATATGTTGATGGTGAGGATTATACCCCCAAGCCTTATATAGAAAGGAGGGAGAAGCTTAAGAGCCTGATACTTCCCGGTGATGTTATTATGGTTGCGGATTCTATCATAACAGAAGACCCAAAAGAATTGAATCTATTCTTTGAGAATGCTATAGGGAGCGGACCTGAGGGTATAGTTGCTAAAAGGCTGGATGCTACTTATCAGGCTGGGGCTAGGAATTTTAACTGGATAAAGCTTAAAAGGAGTTATAAGGGTGAACTTACTGATACGGTAGACCTGGTTATTCTCGGTTATTATGTTGGTAGAGGGGCAAGGGCAAAGTTAGGGATAGGTTCTTTACTTGCAGGTGTATACGACCCTGAGAGCGATACCTTTAAGACTGTGGCAAAGATAGGTTCTGGACTTACCGAAGAGGAATGGATTAAGATGAAGGGACTTTTGGATGAGATAAGAGTTGATAATAAGCCCTCAAGGGTGGTTTCTATCTTAGAGCCTGATATCTGGGTAGAACCTAAGTATGTCGTAGAGGTAAGGGCTGATGAGATTACCAGAAGTCCTGTACATACAGCAGGTAAAGACGAGGGTGAATTGGGTTATGCCCTGAGATTCCCCAGGGTGGAGAAGTTTGTCAGAATAGATAGAAAACCTGAAGATGCTACTACTGTTAAAGAGATACTGGAGATGTATAATATGCAGAAGAAAGTTGAGGTTAAGGAGTGATATATGGCTAGTAGATTTTTAAGAGAAGACTTAAGTCTATTTTCTCCTTATTCAGTCACTTATTCCCCTGATCTTATAAAGCTTGATGCTAACGAGAACCCTTTTGAACTACCAGATGAGGTGAAGGAAAGGATAAAAGAAGAATTTACGAATTTACACCTTAGGATCTATCCTGATCCTACAGCTTTTGAGCTTAGAAGACGTATTTCTTCATTTATAGGTGTTGAAGGATTAAATGAGAGTAATATAGTCCTAGGTAATGGCTCGGATGAGATACTTCAGTATATATTTATCGCCTTTCTGAATAAGAAAGATCCTGTGCTCTATCCTAATCTATCCTTTGAGATGTTCTCTATACTTTCACAGATAGCTGGAGCAAGAGATATAAGGTTAGATCTGAATGAATCATTAACCCTGGATCTATCTTCTTTGATTGATGGTTTATCTAAATATAACCCCAAGCTTCTTCTTTTATGCAGACCGAACAATCCAACTGGATGGGCTATGCCTGAGGAAGAACTCCTTGTTATATTAGATAAATGTAGAAAGCTCGATATACTAGTAGTTATAGATGAAGCCTATACTGAATTTATGGGGGAAAGTCTTGCGTATCTCGTGAGAGACTACGATAACCTTATCATACTGAGGACATTTTCTAAGGCATTTTCTCTGGCAGGCTTGAGGCTTGGTTATGCGATCTCCAATGAGGAGATTATAAGGGACCTTATGGCTGTTAAACTTCCATATAATGTGAGTATATTTTCTCAGATGGTAGGAAGGGTCGTGCTGGAGTATAGGGACATAATACTTTCAAGGATAAAGATTATTGTAGAGGAACGGGAGAGGGTTTACAGAAAACTTCTGGAGCTTCCAAAGGTAAGGGTATTCCCATCGAGTGCAAACTTTTTATTCTTCTACTGTGAAGAGGAGAATCTGATGGATAAACTACTCTCATACGGTATCAAGATAAGGAGGTTTGAGCCGAGACAACGTCTCTTGGAGAATGCATATAGAGTTACTATAGGAAAGAGAGAGGATAATGATAGATTTATTAATGCTATGGAGGAGATACTTAGTTGAAGCCAGAGATCATAGTGTTTGATATTGATGGAGTCCTGATAGATACTTCCAGATCTTTTAGATGCGCTGTCTCCAGGACTGTCCAGTATTATATGACCGAGATTTTGGGATATAAAGATACAGGAATACTTATAGAACCTGAAGAGGTACAACTGTTCAAATTAGCTGGGGGGTTTAACGATGACTGGATACTATCACAGTCCGCTATACTATTCTTTTTATATAAGGGATTGAAGTATGAACTTGGTGATACGGGTTCTATAAGATTAGCTCTGCCTAGTCTTATAGAATTTACCGGTGCCATATCCTCTTATAAGGATGGAGGGTTAGAAAAGACAAGGAGATATCTTGCAGGTCTGGATGGCGATATTCTTAATAAGGCAGAAGAGAAGCTTGATAGAAGTCTTGTGATAAGAATATTCCAGGAGATATATGCAGGTTCAGATTATGTGGAGAGACTTTACGGAAGTAAGCCCATTTTAGGAAGAGAAGAAGGACTATGGAAAAATGAAAGGGTTATCCTGGATAAGAACCTTCTTCTGGAAGATGTCCTTTATGGTATATATACTGGCAGGACTGCCTCTGAAACTCAACTGGCGTTAGAGATACTGAAACTAGATATCCCATCAGGGGCTATCGTTACTATGGGGTCTTCTATAGCGAAACCTGATCCGAAGGGACTTGAGATTATAAGGGAGTACTATAAGAAAGATATACTGGCTTTTGTTGGAGACTCTATGGATGATGTTTTGAGCGCTATAAACGCAAAGGCTATTCCAGTTGCTATCGCCAATGATAAGATTTCCAGGGAGAGATTCTCTCATCATACAAGTCTTATCTTTAGTGATGTAAACGAGTATCTCAGATACCTCAGAGGTTCAAAATAGAATTTTGGTTTATAAGAAAGTTGTAAATGGTATTGACAACTTTCTTATAATATGATATTATATTTGTCGTGGAAGAGCTATGAGTAAGAGTAAGGAGCCAGTTTACCTTATAAGTGTAACTGCAAGACTCCTTGGGGTTCACCCGAGGACCTTGCGAATATATGAAGAGTGGGGACTAGTAACCCCAAAGCGTATAGGTAACAGGCGATTTTACTCAGAGGAAGATCTGGAAAAGTTGAGGCTCATCACCTGCCTTACCAATAAGGTAGGAATGAGCCTGGCAGGGGTAAGGTTGATAATGCAGATTGAGGAGGAATTGGCTTCACATAACTTGGATAGGGTGTTTATAGAAACACTCAAAGAATTATTAGAAAATTTTTGAAAGGAGGTGTAGGGTATGGCATTAAGAAGATGGGATCCATTTAGAGAGATTGAATCCTTAAGGAGAGAGATGGAGAGGCTCTTTGATGAGGTCTTTGAGAGGACTCCCTTCCTCAGAAGGGAACCTATGATTGAGACTGCAGAGGAGTTTAGAAGAGTATGGACTCCGGCTTGCGACGTCTATGAGACCGACAAAGAGATTGTCGTTAAAGCTAATCTCCCTGGAGTAAGTAAGGACAATGTGGAGGTAATCGTCACAGAAGACTCTATAACAATCAAAGGACAGGCTAAGGAAGAGGCAGAAGTAAAGGAAAAGAACTACTACAGAAGAGAATTAAGCTACGGAGCATTCGAGAGAGTGATTCCTCTACCTGTAGCTGTAAAGTCCGAGGAAGCTAAGGCTACATTTAAGGATGGGATACTCGAAATAAGGGCTCCCAAGCAAGAGGTTTCTCCTAAGGGGAGAAAGATAAACATTGAGTAAGCAGTCCGGGGGCACCTCGGTGCCCCCAAAAGATTTTGAAAAAGAAAGGAGGGAAATAGGATATGTTATGCGATGTTTGTCATCAAAGAGAAGCTACAGTACAGTATACGCGTATAGTAAATGGGAGAAAGACTGTAACCAATCTCTGTAGCGAATGCGCCAGAGAACAGGGACTATTAAGTGGAGGAAAATCGCTTTTTGATTTTGGCTTTGGCGGTTTTCCCGATATCCTTACAAGATTCTTCTATCAGCCAGAATTTGAGCCAGTATCTGATACCGTCTCTGAAAGTGCTGAAAAGGTTCTGGTAAGTGCAGAAGAAGAAGCGAGGAGATTAGGGAGTGGTAGAATAAACCCAGAACATATACTCCTTGGGATAATACAGGAAGGTAATATTGGGGTAAAAATACTCTCAAACCTTGGAGTAAATATAGAAGAGTTAAAGAGGGAGATTGAGGAGAATGCAGTTCCTTCTCCTTTAGAAGGAGAGAGAACAGTTTCTCCTGAGGTGAAGCAGATCATAGAGAGAGCAAGTGATGAGGCTAATTCACTGGGAGATAACTATGTTGGTGCCGAACATATACTCCTTGCCTTACTAAAGGGGAGGAATTTACCTGCACAGATACTTAACAAAAAAGGAGTGACTTACGAAAGAGTGAGAGAAGAACTGTTAAAGTCCAGGAGGACTTCTACCAAGAGATATAGAGGAAAGAGCTCTACACCGACTCTTGATCAGTTTAGTAGGGACTTAACCCAGATGGCAAGAGAAGGCAAGCTAGACCCTGTAATAGGTAGAGAAGAAGAGATAGAAAGAGTAATAAGGATACTCTCCAGAAGGAGGAAGAATAATCCGGTCCTTATAGGTGAACCAGGGGTTGGTAAGACCGCTATTGTCGAAGGATTGGCTCAGAGGATAGTAAAGGGTGAGGTTCCTGAATCTCTTGCTAACAAGAGGATAATGGCTTTAGATATGGCAGCTATAGTAGCTGGAACCAAGTATAGAGGAGAATTTGAAGAGAGACTCAAAAGGGTGGTCGATGAAGTCATAAATAGTAACGGAGAAGTGATACTCTTCCTGGATGAACTTCACACCATCGTTGGTGCTGGAGCGGCTGAAGGGGCTATAGATGCCTCCAATATCTTGAAACCAGCTCTTGCCAGAGGAGAACTCCAGTGTATAGGAGCTACTACCCTTGACGAGTACAGGAAACATATTGAGAAGGATGCTGCATTAGAGCGTAGATTCCAGCCTGTTTTGGTTAGAGAAGCTACTGTCGAAGAGACGATAGAGATTTTGAAAGGGTTGAGAGACAGGTATGAGGCTTATCATAGGGTCAAGATTACAGATGAAGCCATATACAATGCAGCTGTCCTCTCTGACAGATACATTACAGATAGATATCTACCTGATAAGGCTATAGACCTTATAGATGAGGCATGTGCAGATGTGAGACTTAGAAGCGTCTCTCCACCACCTGAGATAAAGAATCTAGAGAAGGAGATAGAAAGAATAGCTAAGGAGAGAGAAGCTGCTGTAAATGCTCAGGAGTATGAACGTGCAGCTACATTGAGAGATAGAGAGAAGGAACTCCAGAAAGAGCTTAAAGAGATCAAGAAGAAGTGGGAACAGGATAGACTTAAGGAAAAGGCTGAAGTAACTGCAGATGATATAGCTAGAATAGTATCTAACTGGACAGGAGTTCCGGTAACCAAGATATCCGTTGAGGAGAGCAAGAAGTTACTTGATATGGAAGACATCCTGCATCAGAGGATAGTTGGACAGGATGAAGCGGTAAGAGCCATATCTCAGGCTATAAGAAGAGCCAGGGCAGGATTAAAAGATCCCAATAAACCGATTGGTTCATTCCTCTTCCTTGGACCGACCGGTGTGGGTAAGACAGAGCTGGCAAGGGCTTTAGCTGAGTATCTGTTTAATGATGAGGATGCATTGATAAGACTGGATATGTCTGAATATATGGAGAAGCATACAGTTTCCAGATTGATTGGTGCACCTCCTGGATATGTAGGATACGAGGAAGGCGGACAACTTACAGAGGCAGTAAGGAGAAGACCATATTCTGTAATACTCCTCGACGAGATAGAGAAGGCTCATCCAGACGTATTTAATGTACTTCTTCAGATATTAGATGATGGTAGACTTACCGATGGACAGGGTAGGACCGTAGACTTCAAGAATACAGTCATAATTATGACCTCCAATATAGGTGCACAACTTATAATGGAGAAGCTAAAGGGAGGGGAAGATCCAAATGTATACAATGAGATAAAGGCTGAACTTACAAAGCAGTTAAACTACTACTTTAAGCCAGAATTCTTGAATAGAATAGACGAGATCATAATCTTCCATTCGCTAACGCAAGAGCAGATAAAGCAGATTGTGGATCTTATGCTAAATAAGGTTTACCGTCAGATAAGGGCTCAGGGTATGAATATGGAAGTTACTGAAGAGGTAAAGGATATACTGGCTAAAGAGGGTTACGAACCAGCCCTCGGAGCTAGGCCTCTGAGGAGAACTATTCAGCGTCTGATAGAGAATCCCCTCTCAGAGTTATTGCTTAGAGGCGACTTTAAGGAGGGAGACACCATACTGGTAACTGTAGAAGATGGGCAGATAACGTTTAAGAAGAAGACCGGTGAACCTGCCACTCCTACAGAACAAAAAGGATGAAAGACAGCCCCCCTAGAATTTCTAGGGGGGTAATTGTTTTACACTGCACTTGATAATATTGTATGAAAGTAGTAAAATGTAACTGCAAATAGGAGGGGACATAATGAGATATCTAATCTATCTCGTAATAGCAATAATAGTTGGGGGGATGGCAAAGGTCTTTCTAAAGGATAAGTTGGTTGGTGGAATATGGGGCCTTATCATCTCTGCCTTTGTTGGAAGCTGGCTGGTAGATATCTTTCTCTCTTCGATCAGAGTCTACAATGTGAATATAATCTCTGCTATACTGGGAGC
>Ga0209017_10000432_pt1 | contig 41745 bp, 32 predicted proteins | sample YNPBryunderm2012_FD_185812 | JGI IMG/M metagenome (GOLD analysis project Ga0209017, IMG submission 185812) | Anoxygenic and chlorotrophic microbial mat microbial communities from Yellowstone National Park, USA - YNP Bryant MS undermat 2012... ...
ATGCGAGGACGACTGACAGGATGCGTGTCATTGGGTTTCCTCTCCTCCAGACAAAGATCGGGGTCAAGATGTGCCCGATCGGATGATTCTAGCACTTCGCGGGCGGGCGACAAGCCCTGTTATGATTAAAGTCGTTTCATCACCGCCCCTCTGTCTCTTCAAACGTTCCTTGTGCAACTCGCCTGCCAAACCCTGAGCTGTTCCCAAGCACCACGGAACGAAACGCCTGCCCTCTCCGGATCCTCCCTTCCGCTCCCATCCTTGGAAGCGACTCTCCGGATTCCGATAGCCGCGGCCTCCCCATCGCCCCCCGTCTCCCCTATCATCAGAAGTTTGAAGCCTCTGCTCATCGGCATTGCGGGACCTTCCTGCGCGGGCAAGAGCGAGCTGGCGCGGCGACTGGGTGCGGTTCTGCCCGCCACCGTGGTCTCCCTTGATCGCTACTACCGCGACTTGTCCCACCTCAGTTTCGAGGAGCGCACGCGCTGGAACTTCGACGTGCCCGACGCCCTCGAACTGGACCTGCTCGCCTCCCATTTGAAAGCCCTGGCCGCCGGCGAGACGGTCGAGATCCCTGTCTACGACTTCACGCAGCACGTACGCAAAAACCAGCGCACCCGGGTGGCGGCTGCCGACTGCGTGGTCTTCGAAGGCCTGTTCACGCTCTACCGGGAAGACATTCGTGCGCTGCTCGATTTCAAGCTGTTCGTCGAGGCGCCCGACGAGGTATGCCTCGCGCGGCGACTGGAACGCGACGTGCGCGAGCGAGGCCGCACGCCCGAGTCCGTCCGCCGGCAGTTCGAGACCACCGTGCGCCCCATGGCGGAGCGCTACATTCTGCCGACCCGGGCCTGGGCCGATCTCGTGCTGGACGGCACGGCGCCGCGCGACGCGCTCGTCGAAGCCGCCCTGCGTGAGCTGGAACGTCGCGGGCTCTGGCCGCGGCGACAGCCGCTACCCCAGTGACACGAGCCCCTCACTCCAGCACGATCATTTCGTGATCGAGCACGGAAGACAGCTCCACGCGCACCCAGCCGTCGCGCCGCGCCAAGGGCAACGAGCGGCCTGCCACACGAGCCAAGGCGCGCCGCGGCGCCGCGCCGTCTCCCAGCCGAACAGAAATGCGTAGCGGTCCCACAGGATAAAAATCTTCCACCGGCGCGCGCCACACCCCCGGGTTCGTCAGGTTGACGATGTGGAGGATCCAGCGACCGGACTGGCGATACAGATGGCAATCGAGCAAGCCCGGGCCTTCCACGGCCAGCGGAATCGAGTCGCCCGCGCACCACCGCACCAGGTTTTCGAGTAACCTTGCGTGATCGGGCAGACGCTGCCGGAAGTAACGGCGGTCCAAATCCGCCGGCAAGAAAGCGACGCGCGAACGGGCGTGCCCGGCAAGAACCAACGCCGGCATGCCGCTGTCCGTGGTCCTCATCCAGGCGAACTCGGGCGGGTAGGTGGGGAACGCAGGCACGAACGTCAGAGGCACGATCGCGCCGGCGGCGACGCGGTGAGGCAGCAGGTCACCGCCGTAAGGGATCAGGTCCGTCTCTTCGAAACCGTTCAGAACAACGTGCCGCGAACCTGCGGGAGCAGGCTCATCCCCGGCCTTGGGGCCGTCAACCCGCGCGCGCCACTGCGGATGCAGGCGCAAATAGCTATGCTCTTCGAACGGCGACGCCCCGGCCGTTGCGGCACGGGCGCCGGGCAAGCGCGGCGCCGCCTGATCCAGACGGGCGCCGAACAACTCCGCCAGCGCGTAATCGGGCCGGGGATCACCCCACTCGTCATACAGCGAGGTAACGCCGGTGGCCAGCACCGAGCCGCCCGCTTTGACGTACCGGCGAATCGCCTCGCACTGCTCGTCGCTGAGCGAACCGAGGTTGGGCAGAATGAGCAGGGCAAAGCGCTCGGGACCCGCGGGGATGTCGTCCGCGTGGACCGGCAGGTACGGGATCCGCGCCCGCACCAGCACGTGCATGAAGCCGTGGTACGGCGCTTCCACCCGATCCGCTGCCTGATCACGCCCGAAGAAATCGGCGTTGCGTTGCGACCACACCAGCCCCACCGAGGCGACCGGCTCGCGCCGGACCAGAAACTCCTGGTTCTCGCGCACCCAGTTCATGACCGGCTCGGCCGTGCGGTACATGCGCCGGTCCTCGTGGTAGGCGCCCACGTAGTGCCACCAGGGCTGGATGCCGCCCGCGATGCCCGCAATCATCCACAGCCGGGCTTCCGCCGGCGTCTTGCTCGCCACACGGAAGTAGCCGGGATGGTTCTGGTACATGGCCATGCTTTCCGGCGCCAGTTTGTCCCAGCCCCCGAGCTCATGGACGCGCTTGCCGAGATCGCCGTTCTGGTGAAACCCCAGTTCGTCCTCGCGCCGCTGGTGATCGAGCATGAGAATGTGCGCCCGGCGCGCGATTTCGCGCAGATCGCGAAAGCTGCGAGCCAGACCTGAAAGCGAGCCGCTGAGCATACCCGACCAGATACACTCCGGGCCGCCGGCCGATTGCGTAATGCGATTGTTGAGATCCCAGATTTCCAGCCGCCGCCGGTAACTCCACAAGATCCAGCGCCGGAAGGCGGGATCGTCCCAGTCGTGTCGCTCGGGCAGCGCCAGACCGCTAGCCGCGCGAAAGGAACGCTCGCAGTAAGTACAGTAACAAATGCTGTCACGGCCCAGGCCAGCCCAACTGTTGTCCGTGAAACCATCGGGATGATAGCGCTCGATGATTTCGACGAGGACGCCGGGAAGATACTCTTCGAAGTAAGGGCTGTTGATGCAGGCCAGGTAGCGATCCCCGGCACGATAGGGATTGCCCTGGCGGTCGCGCGCAAACCAGTCGGGGTGAGCCCCGAAAAATTCCTCGCTGGCGCGGCTGGAATCCATGCGCGCCATGACGTAAATGCCGTCGCGGTGCGCCGCCTGGACGAGTTCGCCGAACAAATCCCGTTCGCCCAGAAAGCGGGCGCGGTAATGCAAGGGAAACTTACTGGGATAGTAAGCCACGATGCCGCCGGCATTGATGATGACGGCCTGCACCGCGGTGCGTTTCCAATGACGGCGCCACCACTCGATGTCGTAGCGCTGCGGGTCCTTTTCGGTGATGTTGGTCTGGCCCCAGCGATATGCCCGGCGGTACCAGGGTTCGGAAGAAGCTGCAACCGCCGGCGCCGCGGCCAGCGCCGCCGATTGCAACAGGGCTCGACGGGAAAGATAGGGCACGGAAACCTCCTCACAGTTACGCGGGATCGCGCCCCGCGGGGCCGAACAGCTCCTGGATGACGCGTTCGATCTCGTCCAGGGACCGGCAGCGATGAACCGTCGAACTGGCGCGCGAATCCAGTGGGGTCCCCTGGAGCCGGTCCGTCCAGCCGCCCGAGCCTTCCCACAGCAGGATGGGGCGCCCGTGAATCCAGGCGAAACAGATCTCCGACAGGGTGCCGGCGCCGCCGCCCAGCGCGATGACAAAATCCCCTGCCAGAGCGGTCAGAACGTTGCGCGCGTGGCCCAGACCGGTGGGCACGACCACGCTGCACCAGGCGTTGGCGTCCTCCAGCCGGCTGGAGGGCACGATGCCCACCGCCAGCCCGCCCGCCTCGCGCGCCCCGCGGCTGACCGCTTCCATCACTCCTCCCAACCCGCCCGTGATCACCGTGATGCCGAGACGGGCAAGGCGCCGGCCGAGTTGCTCGGCCGCCTGGACGACTTCGGCCGGGGGACTCGCGTCGCCGATCACCGCGGCTTGCAAGGGCCGGTGCGCCGGTCGCTTCATCGCTCGCTGCTCCCGGTCCATCTTAGCGGGGAACGGGCGGACGGTGGAGCCGCCCGCCGGCCGCATTTGACATCGCCCGCCGGCTGCGTCATAGTGGCGAGAGAACATGAACGAGCGACCCGCTACCGCGTCCCGCAGCCTGCCCGATCTGGCCGCCTGGCGCCAGCAGCGCGGCCTTTCCCTGGAGCAGATCGCCGAAACCACCAAGATCAGTCTCCGCTACCTGCGCGCGATCGAAGAAAACCGGTTCGAATTGCTGCCGGGCGGAGTTTACGACATCAATTACCTGCGCCAGTACGCGCGCGCCATCGAGTTCGACGAAGACGAGCTGATCCGTCACTACCGCTCCCGCACGGGACAGGCCCCTCAAATGGCGTCCGCCGATACCCAAGCCGGCAAGGAACGCCTCCGGCTGCGCGGACCCGCCTCCCTGCTGCGTGGCTTGATCTGAGCAACCCCTCTGCCGGTAAGCCGCACGGCGGATAATGGGAAATCAGATGGCGCGCAGCCTGCCCCGTTTGCGGAACAACCTGGATTTCATGCCCTCGCCCGTGCCTGACCGGCCCGGCTTGATGATTCGCGATCCCTTCCGCTACTCCGACGCCACCTTGATCATCCCTCCCCCCCTGGTGGAGTGCCTCTCTCTGTTCGACGGGGAGCGAACCGACCTGGATCTGCGCGCGGCGCTGGTGCGCATCACCGGCGACTTGCGCGTCGGCGAGCTGGTGGACCATCTGGTCGGCGCCTTGAGCGAGGCCGGCTTTCTGGAAGATGAGGTGTACGCCCGCTTGCAACAGCAACGGCATCGCGCCTTCGAGATTGCGGCAGCGCGCGAGCCGACGCATGCGGGCTCGGCCTATCCGGCGGAGCCCGACCTGTTGCGGGCCGCTCTGGCCCGCTGCCTGGACGGCGCGACGCCGCGCCGCGAACCGGTGGCGGGTGTGGCGGCCCCGCACGTGAGTCCCGAGGGCGGATGGCAGTGCTACCGCGAAGCGTACGGTTGCCTGGATCCTCAGCAGCGCGACAGCGTCTTCGTCGTGCTGGGTACCTCTCACTTCGGTCAGCCGGACCGTTTCGGCCTAACGCGGAAGCCCTATCGCACGCCCTTGGGTGAAACCAGCCCCGCCGTGGAACTGGTCGAATGGCTCGCCGCGCGCGCTCCGGATGCCGTCGTACGGGAGGATTACTGCCACGCGGTGGAGCACTCCATCGAATTCCAGGTCATCTTCCTCCAGTACCTTTATGGCCCCGCCGTGAGATTGCTGCCCGTGCTGTGCGGTTCGTTCTCCTGCGGGGGTACCGGCGGGCTTCCTGAAGACGAGCCCGCGGTGGCCCGCTTTCTGGAAGCCTTGCGCGAGCTGGGCCGGCAGCAGGGTGACCGCCTGCGCTGGGTGCTTGGAATTGACCTGGCGCACGTGGGCCGGCGCTACGGCGACAGCTTCTCGGCCAAGGCCCGCCAGGGGCGCATGCGGGCGGTGGAAGAACAGGACCGGCGCCGACTGCAGCGAGTGGAGGCGGGCGACGCCGAAGGCTTCTGGAGGCTGGTCTGGGGCGAACCGGATGCGCTGAAGTGGTGCGGCGCTTCCGCCTTGTACGCCTTGCTGCGCGCGGCCCCGGGGGTGCGTGGGCAGGTGCTGCGCTACGAACAGTGGAACATAGACCGGGACAGCGTGGTCAGCTTCGCCGCCATCGTATTTACGCCCGCTTCAGTTGCCTGAGGGCTGGGCCGCCATCCAGTAGCCGGGTCGGGTGATGATGCGCACGTCGTTGCGACCGCGCACGAGCACCTGAATCTCGTGAAAACCGCCTTCGTCCCGGTTGTTGGGCGTGTAGCTGATGATGTACTGCGAGTGCAGCTCCTCGCCGATACGCCGCACGGCGCGTTCCAGGTGCGCCTGGGTGATGAAGGGATGCTCGGTGCCGCCCGTCCACTTCGTGAACAGCTCCACCGGGTTGTCCACGAAGATATCGCGCACGGCGCGGAAGATCTCCACGAAAACCGGAACGAAGTTGGCTGAATTCGTCGCGTTGCCTCTGACCTGCGCCGCGGTGTGCGGCGTGGCGGGCACGCCCGCTGGCAAGGGTCGCGCCGCAGGCGGGAAAGGATCGGGCCGCGGCGGCTGGGCTTTGGCGGTCAACGTGGTCACCAGCCGGTTGATGTTGAGCGAGTAAATCACGACGTCGGAGAACTGGGCCAGCTCGAGGACGTCGCGCTTGCGCGCCTGGCTCCCGTTGTCGCGCGTTTCACTGACAAGCAGCAGCACGCGGCGGCGGTTCTCCGGCCGGCGGCGCAGCATGCGAATGCCGTGGAGCACCGCGTCCACCATGGCGCTGCTGGTCGAGCCGGGACGGATGTTCTGCAAGGCCTGCTGGATCTTGTCCGTGTCGGTGGTGAAATCCTGCATCAGTTGGACGCGGTGATCGAAGGCGATCACCGCCACCTCCCCCTGCTCGCCCGCCACAAGGTAATGCAGCATGGTGCCCATCTTCCGGACCTTGGGCAGCACCGCCTCCACCGCGGAGTTGGCCTGGACGGCGACCACCAGGGAAATGGGGATGTACGTCGTATCCACGCGGATGTCTTGCGGCTTGCCGTTATCCAGCAGGATGAAGTCCTGCCGTTCCAGTCCGTGGACGAAGTTGCCGTCGCGGTCCAGCACGATGGTCGGGGCGACCACCACCTGGACTCCGGCCCGGAACACCGGCTCCTGGTCGGGTTGTGCCCCCAAGGGCGAGGCCGCCAGCCAGACGGCGCAGACCCAACTCCGCCACATCATCTTTGCTGACGTGATCACCGGCCCACCCGTTTCTCGAACGCCGCCGATGCCGGCGCGGCTCTCCCTTTCATCGTAGCAGCACCCGGATCAGATCGCCCGGCTGCCAGGATTCGCGGTCCGCCTCCGCGACCAGGAAACAGTTGCTTCGGACAAGGGCGAAAATATCCCCCGAGCCGCGCCAGGCGAGCGGCGTGACCGTGGCGCCATCTGCGCTCAGGCGCGCCGGCGCCAGGCGCGTCAATCCCGGCGAGTGACGAAACGGCGCCGCCAGCTCCGCCTGCAACAAAGGCAGCAGGGGCTCGTTCTCGCCGGCCAGCAACTGGAGCGCAGCCCGGGCAAACACCTCGAAAGCCACCATCGTGCAGATGGGGTTTCCGGGCAGGCCGAAGAAAAAAGTCCCGCGGGCCCGGCCGAACACCAGCGGGTAGCCCGGTTGCATTTCCACGCCGGTGAAGAAGAACTCGGCGCCCAGACTGCGCGCGGCCGGCTCCACGAGGTCGTACTTGCCGGTCGAAACGCCGCCCGAAATCAGCAGCAGGTCGGCTTCCAGACCCCGCGCCATCAGTTCGCGCGTGGGTTCGAGCCGATCGGGCGCAATGGGCAGGATCTCGGGCACGCCGCCCGCACGCCCGACCTGTGCCGCCAGCGACCAGGCGTTGGAGCTGCGGATCTGAGATTCGAGGGGCTCGCAGTCCAGCTCGACGAGCTCGTCGCCGGTGGCAAGGATCGCCACACGCGGGCGACGATACACGCGCACGCGACGCCGCCCCAGCGTGGCCAGCAACGCGATCTCGGCATAGCCGATGCGATGGCCGACCTCGAGCAATCGCTGGCCGCAGCGCGCTTCGGCGCCGCGCGCCGTAACCCAGCGTCCCGGCCCCACCGCATCGCGCACCGCGACCACGAGCCCGTCCCGCTCAGCGTGTTCCTGCATCACTACCGTGTCGGCCCCGTCCGGCAGGGGCGCGCCGGTCATGATCTCGACGGCTTCGCCCCGCTCGACCCTGAACGCGCAATCCCCGCCTGCGCGAATCTCGCCGATGATGCGCAGCCGCCCCGGGGTATCGGAGGCGCGCACAGCGAAACCGTCACGCAGCGAACGATCCCGCGGCGGGTAGTCGCGATCGGCGCAGACCTCTTCGGCCAGCACGCGCCCCTCGGCGCGCTCCAGACCCACCTCTTCCACAGCCGGCGTGCGACGCGCGGCCAGCACGTTCTCCATCACCGAGCGGCGCGCGTGCCAGAATGAAAGTGAAGGCACCGACGCCATTGTAGCCGAGCGCCCGCGCCGGACGAGACGGACCCAACACCGTCCGCCCGGCGCATGCAGGCATGGGGAGCGAACAAACGGTTGCCCTCCCGCAGGAGCTGAATATGCAAGCAAATTGGTTGCACCGCTACGCGGTTCTGACGGCAGTGAGCGCCTTCGTGCTGATCACCGCCGGGGGATTGGTCACTTCCAACGAGGCGGGGCTGGCCGTGCCGGACTGGCCGTTGTCGTTCGGGCAACTGATGCCCCCGATGGAAGGCGGCGTCCTCTATGAACACACCCACCGGCTCATCGGCGCCGCGGTGGGGTTGCTGACGGTGGCGCTCGCCATCTGGCTGTGGCGAGCGCCGGCCCCTGCCTGGTTGAAGCGGCTGGGTTGGGCAGCGCTCGCTGCGGTGATCGTACAAGGCCTGCTGGGCGGCGCCACGGTGCTGTTGAAGCTGCCGCCCGCCGTTTCGATCAGCCATGCCTGCCTGGCGCAACTGTTCTTCTCCTCGCTGGTGGTGATCGCGCGCGCCACCTCCGCCGAGTGGCAGGCGGAACCCGAAATCGTCGAGGATGCCGGATCCCCGCCGCTGAAAATGCTGGCCTGGGCGGCGCCCGCGGCCATCGTCGCCCAGCTCCTGCTCGGCGCAGCATACCGGCACAAGGTCATGGGCATCATCCCGCACATCGTGGGCGCGCTGGTGGCAGGGGCCATCATTTTCATGACCGGCATCAGCGTGCTCGGCGCGCACGCAACGCACTCCGCGCTGTCGAAAGCGGCGCGGCGCTTGCTGTGGCTGACCGGCATCCAGGTCGTGCTCGGCATCGCGGCATACCTGAGCCGCATCATATGGGAGGAGGCGCTCCAGCCGCATCCCGTCATGGTGACCTTCACCGTGGCCCACGTAGCCGTGGGGGCGCTCGTGATGGCCGGCGGTTTCCTGTTGGCCGCGGAAGTGCAACGCAGCGTGCGCCGGGCGGCTGAGGAAGCCGGGCTGGACAGACTCCAGACCGCCGGATGAGAGACTATCTCCAGCTCACCAAACCGCGCATCACCTGGCTGATCGTGATGAGTGCGGCCGCCGGTTACTACCTGGGACGTACCGGCGGCTGGGACGCCTGGCAATTCGTGCACGCGCTGCTCGGCACGGCGTGGATGGCCTCGGGCACGGCGGCGTTGAACCAGTGGTACGAGCGCAATTCCGACGCCCTCATGCTACGAACCAGGAACCGGCCCATTCCCGCCGGCCGAATCGCACCGGGGCGCGCGCTCGCCTTCGGCGTGGCCATTTCCTTACTCGGTTTCGTGGAGCTGTGGCTGGGAGCCAACCTGGCGGCGGCCCTGTGCGGCCTGATCACGCTGGCCATTTACCTCGGCGCCTACACCCCGTTGAAATCGCGTACGCCCTGGGCCACAGCGGTGGGCGCCATCCCGGGCGCCATGCCGCCGCTGATCGGGTACGCGGCGGCCTCCGGCACGCTGGACGCCCGCGCCCTGGCGCTGTTCGCCATCCTGTGGCTGTGGCAATTCCCGCACTTTCTCGCCATCGGGTGGATGTATCGCGAGGATTACGGGCGCGGCGGCATCCTCATGCTGACGGTGGTGGACAAGGACGGATCACGAACCGCGCGCCAGATCACGCTGTGCAGCCTGCTGCTGATCCCCGCAGGGTTGGGACCTGCGGCGCTGGGAATGGCGGGTAGCCTGTACGCGGCCGGGTCCGTTCTGCTGGGTGGAACGATGCTCGCCTCCGCCCTCCGCATGGCCCGGGGCCGCACGGTGCGCTCCGCCCGCCTCCTGCTGCGCACTACGGTCCTGTACTTGCCTGCGCTCTACCTGCTGATGCTGGCCAACGCCCGCCCGGCGGCAGGCTGAGTCGCGGCCGGCTCAGATCTCCAGCTTGCCCTCGAAAATCATATCCTTGAGGCGGAACTTGCGGCGAATGTCAAGCGGGCCTGCCTTCAGCAAAACCTCGACCTCCTTGTCTTCCAGGACGATCACGGGCGTGCCGTCTTGCTGCCGCGGAAACATCAGGTAGAGATTGATACGGTTTTCGTCCCGTCCTGCTTTCAGGTCCACCGCCTGGATCGGGGGCTTGTCCTTGATGCGCAGCTGGGCCCCGGCTTTGAGCTGATCGGGCTTGATGCGCAGCATCGGCATCGGAACGCCCGCGATCTCGATGATGTGATGCGTTTCCTGTGCGGACAGGAATTTCGCGGCGTCGGGCGAAGTAGCGGCCTCGTCACCGAAGCGGGCGCGCACCAGCGCCTGCTTGACCGGCAAGGCCGTCCGCCAGCGCACGTACACCGTGATGGTGGGCACTGCTTCGGGCATGGGCATGCCGCCGCCACCGCGGCCCATCCCGCCGCCCATCCCTTCATCCGCGCCGCCCATGCTGCCTGCCGAGGCGTCGAAACCGCCACCACCCCCACCGCCCCGGCGTCGCCCTCCCCCGCCGCCGGCGCGGGCGCCGCCCATGGCATCCACACGGATCTCGACGGGCCGGGCCCAAGGCGAATCGTTCAGCATCTTGCGGACCTCTTTCTCGGTCCATTCAGAGAATTTCTTCTTTTCCCAAAACTCGGCCGCGCCAAGCGCCCAGGCGCCCAGCCCGAGCACCAGGAAGAGCGTGAATAATGACCTTCGCATGGGAAACCTCCAGCGGCCTGTCTATGAAAGCATACGCCTGCGCGCTCCCGAGCGCAAGGGGACGGGTCCTGCGGCTCCCCCGGGCCGCCTCCCGCGGTGATTCAATAGATGACGCCATGTCGAGAAGTCTCTTCATCGCTGCATTGGCTCTTCTGGCGCCGGCGGCCCGTGCCGCCACGGTGCGTGCGGTCTTCGATGGTCCGCTTTCCGAGCATCGCTGGTCGCTCAAAGAGATCGCTCCGTCGCTGCCTTCGGATTGGTCTGGCTTTGAATTTCTGGTGCTGGAAATGAAAGCCTCCTCGCCGCAACGCTTCGAGCTTCGCATCCACACCGCCGATCGCACGCTAGGCCGCCGCATCCACCCGCTGTCCGGCATCTGGATTCGGGCCGCCGTTCCCCTGCGTTACTACGCGCGGGTGGAACGCGAGGGTCACGACCTGGCGTCGCTGGGCAACAAACCGCGCGCCGCCTTCTGGATCAGCGCTTCGGGCCCGGTAGGATCCCTGAAAAACGTGGAAGGCCTGGGCGTGGCCATGCAGGATCCGGTCGGGCAACCGACCCTGGAGATCCGCTCGGTGCGTCTGGCCAAGGAAGATCCCGGCGACGCCGTCCTGGAGCCCGGCCCCGTGGTGGACGAGTTCGGCCAGTGGATTCCGGCGCGCTGGCCCGGCAAAGCCGCCGGCCTCGAGCAACTGCGCAAGGAATGGGCCGCCGAGGAGGCCGCGCTCCGTCCCGGTGATTTCCCATACTGCCGCTACGGCGGCTACCGCAACACCAAGGCGAAAGCCACGGGATTCTTCCGCGTCGAGCAGATTGACGGCCGGTGGTGGTTCGTGGATCCGGACGGGCATCTGTTTTTCTCGGTGGGCGCGGACGTCATCACGCCCTACTCGGGCACGCGCGTCGAGGGCCGCGAGACAATTTTTGCCGCGTTGCCGCCCGCGGAACTGCGACCGCCGGCTCGAGCGGGAACCCGCTCGACCCAGGTTTCTTTCTACACCTGGAATTTGCTACGGCGCTTCGGCAACGATTGGCCCCAAAAATGGGTGGATTTCACGCTCCGGCGAATGCAGGCTTGGGGCTTCAACACCATCGCGAACTGGTCCGATCCCAGACTGGGCGCCGCGCAGCGCGTACCCTACGTGGTTACGCTGCGCGGGTGGGGAATCGAAACCGGACCCCTGGGCATGCCGGACGTGTTTTCGCCCGAATGGGTGCAGCAGGTAGACAAAGCCGCTGCGGAACAGTGCGCTCCCCGCAGGGACGACCCCTGGGTGCTGGGTTACTTCGTCGCCAATGAACCGCCGTGGCCGGGCCGCGAGCAGTTACTCGTGGAAATGCTCCTTTCCGGTCCTCCCGGCGCCACCCAACACGCCCTGAAAGAATTCCTTGCCGCCGGGGATACTCCGGAGCGCCGGCGCGCCTTCGTCTATCGCTGCTTCGAGAAGTTCCTGGAAACCGTAAACGCGGCGATCCGCAAGTACGATCCGAATCACCTCAATCTCGGCATACGCTTCGGCGGCCGGCCGCCGGAGGAAGCCATCCGCGCCGCGCGCGTCTTCGATGTTTACAGCCACAACGTTTACGACTACGTCCCGGATCCCGCGCTGTTGGACCACGTTTACCAACTGACCGGACGGCCCATCATCATTGGTGAATTTCACTTCGGCACGCCCGGGCGGGGCTTGGCAGCCGGATTGCGACAAACACGCGACCAGCAGGAACGCGGCGTCGCCTACCGCTACTATGTGGAGAACGCGGCCGCCCACCCGGCGCTCATCGGCACGCACTGGTTTCAGTGGGTGGACCAGCCCGCCACCGGCCGCATGGACGGCGAAAATTATAACATCGGTCTGGTAGACGTTACCGATCGGCCCTATCTCGAGCTTGTCGAGGCGGCCAAAGCTACTCATCGCAGGCTCCTGGCGGTGCACTCCGGCAAGGAGCCGCCTTTCAGCCAGAAGGCCCAGATCCGCTAAACCAACCGGGGAGGTCACCATGCGTGCATGGCGTCCGTTCTTCCTGCTCCTCGCGATTGCGGCCTGGCAGGGGGCTCTTGCTCCGGCCCAGACCGCGGTGAAAGTCTGGGAAGAGGATCTGGCCGTACCGACCTACCTGATCGGACCGCCCGAGCCCAACCCCGTCTTTTTCTTCGGCCGTGCCTCCCAGGGCGCCGAAGGCCGCGTCTATCCTTACCCGCTGTACGATCGCCTCACTTATCGTAAAACCGACAAAACTTCCAGGATCATCTATCTCGAGAACGACTATGTCCGGCTGGGCATCGTGCCGGAACTGGGCGGGCGCCTGTTCGAGGCCATAGACAAGACCAATAACTACCATTTCATCTATCGCCAGCACGTCATCAAACCGGCGCTGATCGGCCTCATCGGCGCCTGGATCTCAGGCGGCATCGAGTGGAACATACCTCATCACCACCGCGCCACCACGGTCCTCCCGGTGCAGTACCGGATCGAAACCAATCCCGACGGCAGCAGGACGGTCTGGGTCGGCGAGCTGGAAATCCGCCACCGCATGCGCTGGGCAGTCGGTTACACGTTGCACCCGGGCAAGGCGCACCTGGAGGCGAAGGTTCGTGTTCTCAACCGCACCCCGCTCGTCCAGACCATGCTCTGCTGGGCCAACGTGGCGGTTCACGTGGACGACAATTACCAGATCATCTTTCCGCCCCGAACCCAATGGGGAACCCACCACCACAAGCGCGAGTTCATCCCGTGGCCCATTGCCCGCGGCCGCTATGGCGGCGCCGACTTTTCCCGAGGCGTGGACGTGAGCTGGTACAAAAACCACATCGCATCGAACTCGATTTTTGCCTGGAATTACGAGGATGACTTCTTCGCCGGCTACGATCACGGAAAACAGGCGGGCATCATCAGCGTGGCCGACCGTCACATCGTCCCCGGCAAGAAACTCTGGACATGGGGCACCGGGCCGCGCGGGCGCATGTGGGACAAGATCCTCACCGATGACGATGGTCCTTACATCGAACTGATGGTCGGCGCGTACTCCGACAATCAGCCGGACTATAGCTGGCTTCAGCCCTTCGAAACCAAGTCCTTTTCGATGTACTGGTATCCGTTCCGCGAGATCGGGGGCGTCAAGAACGCCAATCTCGACGCAGCCGTACATCTCGAAGTCTCGGGCAGTCGTGCGCGCCTGGGCTTTTACACTCCCGCCGCTTATCCGGCAGCCACTGTCTCCCTCACCGCTGCGGGCAAGGTGCTGTTGCGCGAGACCGTTCCCATCGGCCCCGCGCAGCCTTACCGGCGCGAGATCGAACTTCCCGCCGGAACCGACGAGCACAGCCTGCGCGCTTCGCTCGCGGTCGGAGGCCGCGAGCTGATCAGCTACTCACCGGTTCGCCTCACTCCCCAACCCGCGCCCGAGCCGGTCGAGCCTCCGCCGCCGCCCGAGCAGATCAAGACCAACGAAGAACTCTATCTCACCGGTCTGCGCATCGAACAGTTCCATCATCCCACCCTCGATCCGGATCCTTACTGGGAAGAAGCCCTGCGGCGCGATCCGGGCGACGTCCGCGTCAATACCGCGCTGGGCATCAACTATCTCAAGAAGGCGCGCTATGCGGACGCCGAGCGGTTGTTCCGCAAGGCCTTGGAGCGGGCCACCGACAGATACACTGCGCCGAAAGACGCCGAGCCCATATACTATCTGGGCCTGGCTTTGAAGGCTCAGGGGCGGCTCGAGGAAGCCTTCACCGAGTGTTACCGTGCCACCTGGAGCATGGCCTGGCGGGGCCCTGCTTATTACTGCCTGGCCGAGCTCGCTACGGCTCGCGGCGATCACGCAGCCGCGCTCGATTTCACGGAACGCGCTCTCGAAGCCAACGCTCTGAACGTCCGCGCGCTGGCGCTGAGAGCGTCCTTGCTGCGGCGACTGGGCCGCAGCAAAGAGGCCCTGACCGTGGTGACCGACGGTTTCCGGCGGACGGATCCCCTCGACGTTCGTCTCATGGCCGAACGCTGGCTCGCCGGCGGCTCGGCCGCGGCGCGCAAGGAGTTGCTGGAGACGATGCGCGTGCATCCTGCCACCGCCCTCGAAACCGCTGCCGAATACGGGAACGCGGGGCTGTGGTCCGAGGGAACACGCGTGCTGGAGGAACTGGAAGCGGCCGAGAAAGGCAAAGTCTCGCCGCTGGTTTATTATTACCTGGGCTACTTTGCGGAAAAACTCGGGCAAACGGATCAGGCCGCACGCTATTACACGTTGGCCGAAAAGGCGTCGCCCGATTATGTTTTCCCCTTCCAGCATGAGGTGATTGACATACTCGGTCGCGCCATGGAACGGGTTCCCCGAGATGCCCGTGCGCCTTACTATCTGGGCAACCTCCTCTATGACTGGCAGCCCGAGCGGGCGGTCAAGTTATGGGAAAAGTCGGCGGCTCTGGACGGCTCGTTCCCCATCGTGCTCCGCAATCTGGGCCTCGCCTACGCCCGCGCCGCCAAGGGAAGCGATCTCAAGCGGGCCATGGCGTACCTGGAGAAGGCGATCTCGCTGCCCCAAAAGCACGCCCTTCATTTCGCCGAACTCGATGCGCTCTACGAGGCCGCCGGCCTGGAGCCGGAGAAACGGCTGGCGGTGCTCGAACGCAACCACGATGTGGTGGCCGAGCGGGACGATGCGCTGGCGCGCGAGATCAGTCTGAAAGTGGTGATGGGCAAGTACGACGAAGCGATTCGGTTGATGACGGGACGGCGGTTCTCGGTCTGGGAGGGCGGTTCGCTCCACGTCGCCGACGACTGGACCGACGCCCACCTGCTGCGCGGCCACCAGCACAGGGCCGCCGGTCGCTACTCGGAGGCCCTGCGCGACTACGAGACGGCGCTGGCCGTTCCCGACAACCTGCCGGCCGAGCGGCGTTTCGGCGGATCGCGCGAGGCCGAAGTCAACTACTGGATAGGCCTCGCCTGGGAGGCGCTGGGCGAGCTGCCCAAGGCCCGCGCGCACTGGCAGAAAGCCGCCGCTGTGGACCTCCGGCCTGCCCGAGCCGCCGGCGGCGAGCTCGCTGTCCAGAGTTACTATCGCGCCCGCGCCCTCGAAAAGTTGGGCCGGACGCAGCAGGCGCGCCCGATTTACGAGGAGCTGGTGCGCAGAGCCACGCAGACCTTACAGCAGACCTCGCCTGAGATTGACTTCTTCGCTTCCTTCGGCGAGCAACAATCGCAACGCAGCCGCCTGGCTGGCGCCCACTACGTGAAAGGCCTCGGCCATCTGGGCCTGGCGGAAGCGGACAAGGCGCGTCAGGAGTTCGAAGCCGCCCTCCGTTACATGCCCGATCATCTGGGCGCCAGAACCCAACTGGCGAATCTGCGGCGGTGAAGGGAGTCACCCGCGGCCAACCATCCTGCCGTAAAGGCTACACGGGAACCTGTTCGACGACGCGGATGCCGAAGCCTTCCAAGCCCGCTATCCGCCGCGGATGGTTGGTCAGCAGGCGAATCGTGTGCAGCCCCAAATCGGAGAGGATCTGAGCTCCGATCCCGACTTCGTATTGCAGCATCCGCTGGCCGTTCGCCGTGGCGTAATGGGCGAGGTCGCGCGAGTGCGTTTCCAGTCGTCCCACGGCTCCTTCGCGACCCTCGATGCGGATGCCCGGCCCCGTCTGGTGCAAGTAAACCAGAACGCCGCAACCTTCCTGCGCGATGCGCTCCAGCGAAGCACGGATGATGCGATGGCAGTCGCATGCGGTGGAGGCGAAAACATCGCCGTACAGGCAGCGGGAGTGCATGCGCACCAGCACGCCCTCGCGCCCTCGCACCTCGCCACGCACCAGCGCCACGTGCGTTTCCGGGTTCAACGAGGTGGCGTACACGATGGTGCAGAACTCGCCGAACTCGGTGGGCAAGACCCCTTCCGCGACACGCCGGATGAATCGCTCGTGTTGCAGCCGGTAACGGATCAGATCGGCCACCGACACCAGCTTCAGATTGTGGCGGGCGCAGAATTCCTCGAGCTGCGGCAGGCGTGCCATCGTGCCGTCAGGATTCATGATTTCGCAAATCACGCCGGCGGGCGTCAAACCGGCCAGCCGCGCCAGGTCCACGGCGGCTTCCGTCTGCCCGGCGCGCACCAGCACCCCGCCCGGCCGCGCCCGCAGCGGGAACACGTGACCCGGTCGGGCCAGATCCTGCGGCCGCGTCCGCGGGTCAATCGCCACCTGAATCGTGCGCGCCCGATCGTGCGCCGAAATGCCCGTGCTTATGCCTTCGCGCGCGTCAATGCTCTCGCAGAAAGCCGTACCGAACCGGGAGGTGTTGTGCGGCGCCATGAGCGGCAAATCGAGCTCGTCGCACCGCTCCGGAGTGAGGGCCAGGCAGATCAGGCCCCGCCCGTGCGTGGCCATGAAATTGATGATCTCCGCAGTGACTTTCTCCGCCGCGCAGGTCAGGTCGCCTTCGTTCTCCCGATCCTCGTCGTCCACCACGACCAGCATGCGTCCGGCGCGCAGCTCCTCGAGAGCCTCGGCAATGGTGGCGAAGGGCATATCTTGCTCCTATTGTAAGGCACGCAACGGCGCCGCCTTTGCTATGATCTCCTGACGTGAACTATGCCGTGACTCGCCGGAATTTCCTTGCTGCCGGAGCCGCCCTGGCCCTGGCGCCCATGGTGTGCGTCGCCCAGCGCGCACCCAACCTCGTGATCATTTTCTGTGACGACCTCGGCTACGGGGATCTTGGCTGCTACGGCTCTCGCATTCGCACCCCGAACCTGGATCGCATGGCCGCCGAAGGCATGCGCTTCATGCAGCACCTTTCCGCCAACCCCGTCTGCTCGCCCTCGCGCGCCTCCTTGCTCACCGGACGCTACCCGACCCGCGTGGGCGTGCCCCGGGTGCTGTTTCCCAACGACACTGCGGGGCTGCCCAAGGACGAACTTACTCTGGCGGAAATGTTGAAGCCGCTGGGTTACAAGACCATGTGCATCGGCAAGTGGCACCTGGGGCACTTGCCTGAGTTTCTTCCCACCAGTCGGGGATTCGATGAATATTTCGGCATCCCCTACAGCAACGACATGAAACCTACTCCCCTGCTTCATAATACCGAGACCGTGGAGGAGCCCGCGCGCCAGGACACTCTCACGCAGCGTTACACGGAACACGCCTTGCGTTTCCTGAATCAGGCCAAGGATTCGCCGTTCTTCCTTTATTTCGCCCACACGTTTCCCCATATCCCTCTCTACGCGTCGTCGCGCTTTCGCGGGCGTTCGGCCCTGGGCCTTTACGGCGACGTCATCGAGGAAATTGACTGGAGTGTGGGCGAGGTGCTCGGCGCGTTGAAGCAACTGGGCATCGAAGACAGGACGCTGGTGTTGTTTTCCAGCGACAACGGGCCCTGGTACCAGGGCAGTCCCGGGCGCCTGCGCGGCCGCAAGGGAAGCACCTGGGAGGGCGGCGTGCGAGTCCCCTTCCTGGCCCGCTGGCCGGGGCGGATCCCCAAAGGCCGGGTCTCGAACGCTCTGACCTCGATGATGGATATCGTGCCGACCTTCCTCGGACTGGCCGGCGCCCCACCGCCGCCCAAACCCCTCGACGGCATGGATATCTGGCCCATCCTCAGCGGCCGGCGCGAAGAACGGGAGCGCGAGGCGCTCCTGTACTTCGATAACATTCACCTGCAATGCGCGCGATGGGGTCGCTGGAAACTCCATCTGGCCCGCTACAACACGTTCGCCTATAACCCTGCGCCGCCCGGTGGAAGGCACAACCTTCCCGTAGATCCACCGGAGTTATACGACTTGATCACTGACCCGGACGAGAGTTACGACGTAGCTCCCGAGAATCCCCAAATCGTGGCTGAAATCCAGAGGCGTATTGAGCGTTTGATGGCGGACTTCCCCGAACCCATCCGGCGGGACTACGAGGAAACCCGCCGTCGCGGCGGGTCCCCTTACACTCCGGGCGCCCTTCCCCGGCCAACGGTTTGACAAGGAGGTTTTCTCATGCTTTCTGCTCTCACGGCGTTCCTGGTGCTTCAAGCGGTCGAGCCGGGCTTCTCGCCGCTGTTCGACGGGAAATCCCTCAAAGGCTGGATCCTCGTGGGCGGCCACGGTCCGGGCTACGTGGTGGAAAACGGCATCCTGGTCTGTCCCGCCGAGGGCGGCGGCAATCTGTTCACCGAGAAGGAGTACTCCAATTTCATTCTTCGCCTCGAGTTCCGCATGGAGCCAGGGGGCAACAACGGCGTCGGCATCCGCGCGCCCCTGCAAGGCGACGCTGCTTACCAGGGCATGGAAATCCAGATCCTGGACGATCAGCACCCGAAATACAAGGGGTGGCTCAAGCCCGAGCAACACCACGGCTCCATCTACGGCGTGATTCCTGCCCGCACCGGCTTTCTCAGACCGGCCGGCGAGTGGAACGAGCAGGAAATCATGGCCGACGGGCGCCGCATCCGGGTTACCCTCAACGGCGTGATCATTGTTGACGTCAACCTGGACATAGTCCGCGAGCCGGCCGTACTGAAGCGCCACCCGGGGCTGCTGCGGACCTCCGGGCGCATCGGGCTGCTGGGACACGGCACGCGCGTCGAGTTCCGCAACATTCGCATCAAGGAACTGCCCTGAGCAGCGACTTATTCTTTGATCCCGGCCAGATCGAGCAGGAAAGCGTACTCGAAAGCGATCTCGCGATAGCGCTGGTAACGGCCCGAAGCGCCCCCATGCCCCGCGTCCATGCGCGTCTTGAGCAGGAGCCGGTTGTTGTCCGTCTTCATGGCGCGCAGCTTCGCCACCCACTTGGCCGGTTCCCAGTACTGCACCTGGGAATCGTGGAAAGCTGTCGTGACCAGCAAGTTCGGATACGGCTTGCGCTCCACCTGGTCGTAGGGCGAGTAAGACAGCATGTAATCGTAGTATTTCTTGTCGTTCGGGTTGCCCCACTCGTCATACTCGTTGGTGGTCAGGGGGATGCTTTCATCCAGCATCGTGGTGACCACGTCCACAAAGGGCACTCCCGCGATCACGCCGCGGAACAGATCGGGCCGCATGTTGATGACCGCGCCCATCAGCAGGCCGCCGGCGCTGGCGCCTTGCGCGAAAACCCGCTTCGGATCGGCGTACTTCTCGCGGATCAGATGCTCCGCGCAGGCGATGAAATCCGTGAACGTATTTTTCTTCTTCAGTAACTTGCCGTCTTCGTACCACTGCCGGCCCAGTTCCTGGCCCCCGCGCACGTGCGCGATGGCGTAAACGAAGCCCCGGTCGAGCAGACTGATGCGGAAGGGGTTGAAGGATGCCTCCGTGCTGTTGCCGTAGGAGCCGTAGCCGTAAAGCAGCAGGGGATGAGAGCCATCCTTGCGAAAACCCCTGCGGTAGACCAGCGAAACGGGAATCCGCACTCCATCCGGCGCCGTGGCGTACACCCGCTCCGCCTGATAATTCGCCGGATCGAAACCGCCCAAGACTTCCTCCCGCTTGAGCAAAGTCCTCTGGCGGGTGTTCATGTTGTAGTCATACACGGAAACGGGCGTGGTCAGCGAGCTGTAAGTGAATCGCACCAGCGGCGTGTCGAACTCGTAGTTGTCGGTCGGGAAGGCAAGGTAGGCCGGCTCGCCGAAGTCCACGTAGTGTTCGCCCTTCCCGCTCCAGGGCATCACGCGCAGCCGCGTCAGCCCGTCCTTGCGCTCCACGGCCACCAGGTGGTCGCGGAAGATCTCGAAATCCTGAAGCAACACGTCGGCGCGGTGGGGGATGACCTCCTGCCAGTTTTCCTTGCCGGTGCGCGCCAGCGGCGTCTTCATCAACCGGAAATTCCGGGCGTTCCAGTTGGTGCGGATGTAGAAGTGGTCCTGATAATGCTCCACCTCGTACTCGTGGTTCCGCTCACGGGGCAAGAACACCCGGAACGCGCCCTGGGGATTGTCCGCATCCAGCAGGCGGTACTCGCTGCTCAACGTCTGGGTGGAAGCGATCATCAGGTACCGCTTGGACTTGGTCTTGCTGATGAAGCAGCGGAACGTCTCATCCGTTTCCTCGAACACGAGCGTGTCCCGGGAGGGATCCGTGCCCAGCACGTGCCGGTATATCTGGTACGAGCGCAGCGTGGTCGGATGCTGCCGCGCGTAAAAAACGGTCCTGTTGTCGTTGGCCCACACCACGTTGCCGGTCACCTGCGGGATCCGGTCGGGCAGCAGTTCGCCGGTGGCGAGGTTCTTGAAATACAACGTATAGACGCGCAGGCCCACGGTATCTACCCCGTAGGCAATCAGATTGTTGTTCGTGCTGACCGCCGGCCGCGTTACCGAACAGAACTTGTGGCCCCGCGCCACTTCGTTGACGTCCACCAGGATTTCCTCCGGCGCCTCGAGCGACCCCTTCTTCCGGCAATAGATCGGGTACTCCTTGCCCTCCTCGGTCCGCGTGTAATAGTAGTAGCCGTCCCGCAGGAAAGGAACCGAAATGTCGGTTTGTTTGATCCGGGTGCGGAACTCCTGGAAGAGACGTTCCTGCAAAGCCGAAGTGTGTGCCATCACCGCTTCCGTAAAGCGGTTCTCTTCCTCCAGGTATTTCACTACCTCGGGATTGTCGCGCTCTCGCAGCCAGTAATAATTGTCAATGCGAAGGTGTCCGTGTTTCTCGAGTTTCGTCGGGATGACTTTCGCCACCGGAGGCTTCATCGTCGGCGTTCCTTGCGAAGCGCCCGCGTAGCAGGCGCAAACCAGCAGGACCATGAGTGCGCGCATATCGCTTCCCCCTGCAAAGGCGGGCAGCCCTGGCTTCCGCTGCCGCCCGAATCCATGAGTTTAGCGCGGAGCCGCAGCCGTTCGCCCGGGGCCCGCGCCCTCGGCTATCCTGACACATTGGATGCCGATGCCCGACGAACGCTGCTATGCGGTGATCATGGCGGGCGGCCGCGGGACGCGGTTCTGGCCGCGCAGCCGCAAGCGCCATGCCAAGCAGGTCCTGAAAGTTTTCGGAGACCGTTCGCTGATCCGCCAGACGGTCGAGCGGTTGCTGCCCCTGGTCCCTGCCGAGCGCATCTGGGTGATCACCAACCACCATTTGCGCCCGGAGATCGTTCGCCAGTTACCCGAGGTGCCGCCGCGGCAAATCGTCGCCGAGCCCGCACAGCGCAACACCGCGCCATGCATCGGACTGGCGGCCCACATTCTGCGCTCCTTCGAACCCGAAGCCATCATGGGCGTCTTCCCGGCCGATCAGTTGATCACCACCCCGAGGCCGTTTCAGCGCCTGGTGCGCGCCGCCTATCGCGCCGCCGCGCGCGGCCCCTTGGTGGTCTTCGGCATCCGGCCCCGGTGGGCCGAAACCGGATACGGGTACATCGAGTTCCCGAGGGGCTTCCCGGCCGACGCGTTCCAGCCCGTGCCGGTCGTGCGTTTTCGCGAAAAACCCGACCTCGCGACCGCGCGCCGCTACCTGCGGCAGGGCCGTTTCTATTGGAACTCCGGCATCTTTTTCTGGCGCGCCCAGGTTTTCCTCGAAGAGCTCGAAAAACATCTGCCTGACACGGCCCGCCTTCTCGCCCGACTGCCCCGTTTCGGGGACCGCAGCTTTGCCGCACGCCTGCGCCAGATTTATCCCCGCTGCGAAGACATTTCCGTGGATTACGCCGTACTGGAGAAGAGCCGCAACGTGGTCGGCTTTCCCAGCAACGCGATCGAGTGGAACGACGTGGGAAGCTGGAACGCGGTTTACGAACTGCTGCCCCACGACGCCGACGGCAACGCCGCGCGCGGCGAGGCGCTGTTCCACGCCAGCACCGGCAACTATGTGGACGCCGAAAACAAGCTGGTGGCGCTGCTCGGCGTTCGCAACCTGATCATCGTGGACACCCCCGACGCGCTGCTCGTAGCGGATCGGGCGCAGGCCCAAAAGGTGGGTGAGATCGTCAAGGCCCTAGAAAAACAAAACCGGGAAGATTTGCTTTGAGCGACGCGGGGCGCGCCGGCCTCCCGCGGCGCGCCCCGAAAACGTCGGGCGTCTTCAGAAATAAAGCTTCAGCGCGAACTGGATGTTGCGCTCGCCCTGCGCGCTGGTAACCTCGCCAAACGTCGCACTGGAGGCACTGCGATTGGGCGCGTTGAACTGCGGCGTGTTGGTCAGGTTGAAGAACTCCGTCCGGTACTCCAGCCGCATCCTCTCCCCGATGGGGAAATACTTGTGCAAGGACAAGTCAAAAGTCTTCCACCCCGGACCCCGCACCACGCCCACGCCCGAGTTGCCGAGCGTGCCCGCGGCAGGCTCCTTGAAGGCCGACCGATCCAGCCAGGTCTTGGGATACGGTCCCACCTCGCGCGGCCCCTTGCCGTCGCCCAGCCGGTCGGCCCGCGGGCCGCGGGAGCGCGTGCCGGAACGGTCGGTCGCAGTAATGGTGAGCGGAAAGCCGGAGCGGAGCATCAGGATGCCGCCCATCTGCCAGTTACCCAGCAGGCCATTCGCCCACCGGTTCCAGTTCGAACCGAAGCGTTTGTTACGGCCCACCGGGAGCTCATAAGTGTACACGTAAGTCAGCATGTGCGCGGCGTCGAAGTAATTCGGACCCCACTCCGCCTTGCGGTCATAGAGATACTGCCAGTACGCGGACTGGGAAGCTGACTGACCGCCTTCGCCATAATAGCCGATGGCGTCGCTCATACCTTTGGACCAGGTGTAGGAAAGCTGGTACTCCAGCCCGGCCGACAGTCGCTTGCGCGCCGTAACCTGAAGCGAGTCGTAGCGCTGGTTGCCGCAGGACTCCGTTCCCGAAATCTGGGCGATACCGGCAAGAAGCGGGTTACCCGACAGATACGGACTCGGCTGGGTGACGCCGGGAGCGACCAGGCGCCGCTGGAAGTACGGCATGGGCACCACCAGGTGCGTGCCATGCTGGCCCACGTACCCGGCGGTAATGACGGTCTGGGCCGGGAACTGCCGCTCGATGATGAAACTCCACTGCTGCACGTGAGCCGGGCGCACGAACGGATCCCAAAGGCGAATGGTGGCGTTCTTCCACGGGTCCTGCGCGCGCAGTACGGTCAGGCCCTGATCGGTGGTGGAGCCGATCGCCGTCTGGCCCGTGAAGATCGCCTCGAACTCGTAGTTGAAAGGCGGGTTCATGGGCAACCGCAGGTTGGTGCCCGTGCCCTCCATGAAGGAAGAAATGGTGTACGCGCCGCGGATGACCGTCTTGCCTCCCAAGGCACGCGGCGTGTAGGCAAAGCCTACGCGCGGCTGGAAGTCTCGGAAGTAAGGCTCGTACAGCGCCCGGCTGTTGCCGTCCTTTCCGGCCAGCATGAGCCGTCCGCTGAAGGGCTCGAAGTTGGACTGCCGGTCTTTGACCTCCACCAACGGGCTGTGATACTCCCAACGGATGCCGAGGTTCAGGGTCAGGTCGTCGGTCGCGCGCCAGTCATCCTGGAAGTAAAAGCCGAGGATGATCTTGCGGTGGCCCCAGCTACCGGTATCCAGCCCGCGCCCGGCCCACTCCACGTAGCCGAGATAGAAGTCGGCTTCCGCAAACCCGCGCGAGACCGGAGCGCCGGCGTTGGGCCCCGCAGTGTACTGGCCGTTAAAGCGAATCTGGCCCGTCCGGCCCCAGTTGCCTGCGTAGAACGGGTTCATCTGCTGTCGCAAAAGCTGCCCGCCGGTTTTCATCATGTGCCGGCCGCGAATGATGGTCAGGTTGTCCGCGTAATGGAAGGTGTTGTTCGGGAATTTTTGCTGCGTGCCGATGTTGGCGCTGCCGATGGTGCTCGCCAGTCCGCCGGAGAAAATAATGGCCATCAGTCCCGGGCCGCGCTCGTTGCCTTGCCTGATGCCCAGCTTCTCCGCCACGTTGCCCAGACCCTTGTCCTCGCCGCCGTTCCAGTTCATGATGCGGTTGAAGCCGATGCGCAGCTCGTTGACCATCGTCGGGCTGATGGATCGCGTCCAGTTCACCACCGCATTCTGGAAGGGCGCGTGATTGAAACTGTTGAAAAACAGCGGGAAGGTGTTCGTCCCCGGCAATTCCTGCCGACTCCAGGAATACCGGGACGAGAAATCGTCCTTGTCGCTGAACTTGGCGTCGATCTTGACGTCGAATTGATCGGTGATCAACTGGCTGCGCGAAGCGTTGAGTTGATTGAACCGCAGCTCGTTGTTGAGCGGTGCCGGATACAGATCGGGCGAGTTGAACAGGTTGGTCGCCACGATGTTGCGGCGGGCGACCGGAATCTGGTTGTTGGGAAACGGCTGCCGGATGCCCTGGGCGTTGGTGGTCAGCGGATCGTAGAGCTGCGTGTTGCGCTCGGTCAGCAAACGCGAGAAATCGCCCTGGCGAAAAGCCGTCGGAATCACGCTGACCGTACCGATGGAGGGCGGCGTGTAGCGGCGGATCCCCTGGTAGTCGGCGAAATAGAACACCTTGTCGCGTTTGACGGGGCCGCCGATGGTGCCGCCGAAGACGTTCCAGCGAATCGGGGAACGCGGCGCCTTGCCCGTGCGCGGATCCGGCGCCAGCGACCAGTTCCGGCCCCAGTTATTGGCGTTCAGCTTGTCGTTACGGAAGAATTCGAATATCGTGCCATGCACTTCGTTGGTGCCCGACTTCAGGGTCACGTTGATGACGCCGCCCTGGAAGTTGCCGAACTCGGCCGAAGCGTTGTTGGTGATCATCTTGACTTCCTGGATGGCGTCCAGATTGGGCTGGTACGAGGTCAGGTTGTCGGAAGTATGGTTGTTGTCTACCCCGTCCAGCAAGAAGTTATTGGCCTCCTTGCGGTTGCCATGCACGTACGGCCGGCCGCCGCCGCTGGTGCGCACCCCGTTGTTGAAGGCCGCCGGATTGGTCGTCGTCACACCCGGCGCCAGCAGAGTCAAGGAAATATAGTTCCGGCTGATCAAGGGCGTATTGATGATCGAGTTGGAAGTGAGCACCGATCCCACAATGGTGGTCTCGGTGTTGAGCAAAGGCGCTTCTCCGGTTACCTGCACGGTTTCCGTCACGGCGCCGATTTCCAGCCGCAGGTCGAGCCTGGCGCGCTGGTTCAGCTCCAGGATCACGTTGGGATAGGTCAGGGTCTTGAAGCCCTTGGCTTCGACCTTGATTTCGTAAGTTCCCACCGGCAGGCGCGGGAACGCGTACACGCCTTCCTCGTTGGTCTGCGTCGGCCAGACGGTGCCGCGGTTCACTTCGCGCACCGTCACTGTGGCGCCCACGATGGCGGCCCCGCTGGGATCGGTGATCCGTCCCGTGATGCCTGCGCTGACCTCCTGGGCGCCGAGTCGCATCGCGGGCGCCAGGGTCCATGCGAGCAGAAACAGAACCAGCCACCCGCGGTCCAAAAAATGCATCCGCTTCGGCATGCTTGCTTTCCCTCCCGATGCGAGATCGAATCCTGCCTTCATTGTGCGGCCGGAGTTAAAACCAGTCAATGAAAAACTTTCCCGCACTGCGCAAAAGCATGCCTGCGACGCTTTCTGACGCCGCATCTACAGGGAATCCCTTTGTCCATCAAGCGATTGTGCTAAACTGAAAGGTTCGGAAGCAGGCTGGAACAAGGGCAAAGAAAAGGCGAAAACACACCACCTTCGGGGAATTCTTCTGTGAGCGAATCGGAACCAAGCCAACCGCCAACCCCTGATCAACTCCCGCTGGGGCCGCCCGCAGCCGCACACCTGGTCCCCGTCAACATCGAGGACGAGATGCGGCGCTCGTACCTGGACTACGCCATGAGCGTGATCATCGGGCGAGCGCTGCCCGACGTGCGCGACGGCCTCAAGCCCGTGCAACGCCGCATCCTCTACGGCATGCAGGAGATGGGGCTGACCTTCAATCGCCCCACTCGCAAGTGCGCCAAGATCGTCGGCGAAGTCATGGGCAAATATCACCCGCATGGCGACGCCCCGGTCTACGAAGCGCTGGTGCGCCTGGCCCAGCCCTTCACGATGCGGTACCCGCTGATCGAAGGTCAGGGCAACTTCGGCTCCATTGACGGCGATCCGCCGGCGGCCATGCGATACACCGAGGCCCGCCTGGCCAGGATCGCGTCGGCCATGCTGGCCGACATTGACAAGGAAACAGTTGATTTCCGCCCCAACTACGACGACAGCGAGCGCGAACCCGAGGTCCTGCCCGCACGCATTCCCAATCTCCTGATCAACGGCTGCTCCGGCATCGCCGTGGGCATGGCCACCAGCATTCCTCCGCACAACCTGAACGAGATCATCGAAGCCGCCATCGCCCTGCTGGAAAACCCCAACCTGCCCGAGGAAAAGTTACTGTCCCTCGTGCAGGGGCCGGATTTCCCTACCGGCGGCTTCATCTGCGGCCGCCAGGGCGTCCGCGACGCCTATCGGACCGGGCGCGGCCAGATCAAGGTCCGAGCCCGGGCCGCCATCGAACGACTGGGCAAGGACCGCGAGGCCATCGTCGTAACCGAAATCCCGTACCAAGTACAGAAATCGCGCCTCATCGAGCAGGCCGCCGCCCTGGTCAATGACAAGAAAATCGAAGGCGTCGCCGACATCCGCGACGAAAGCGATCGCGAAGGCATGCGCATCGTCTTCGAGCTCAAGAAAGGCGAACCGGCGCAGATCGTCCTGAACAACCTCTACAAGCATACCCAGCTCCAGGACAGCTTCGGCGTAACCATGCTCGCCATCGTCAACGGCCAGCCGCGCGTGCTGCCGCTGGCGGACATGCTGCGCCGATTCCTGGACCACCGCGTCGAGGTCGTCCGGCGCCGCACCGAGTTCGAACTGCGCAAGGCGCGCGAACGGGAACACATCTTACTGGGCTTCCAGAAAGCCCTGGACCAGCTCGATCTCGTCATCGAAACCATCCGCGCATCTTCCGCGCCTAAAGACGCCCGCGAAATCCTGATGGGGCTGGCCCCGCTGCCCCAGCGCGTGATCGAAGAAGTCGTCGTGGCCGAAGACTTCCATTTCGACTTCAGCGAGCGCCAGGCCCAGGCCATCCTGGAGTTGCAACTCCAGCGCCTGACCGGCATGGAGCGCCGGAAGATTCTCGAGGAACTGGCGGAAACCCAGCGACGGATCGGCGAGTACCTGGAAATCCTGGGTTCGGAAAAAGCCCTGCACGGGGTCATCGTCAAAGAGCTGCGTGAGATTGCCAGGGAGTACGGCGACGAGCGCCGCACGCAGATCGTGGACGACGTTGCGGAAATTACCCTGGAAGATCTGATCGCCGACGAGGACATGGCGGTCACCGTCACCCATCAGGGTTACCTCAAGCGGACTTCGGTGGACTCCTACCGCAGCCAGCGTCGGGGCGGTCGCGGGCGCAAAGGCATGGAAGTGCGCGACGAGGACTTCATCGAGCATCTCATCGTCGCATCCACTCATGCCTACCTGCTGGTCTTCACCGACAAAGGCCGCGTCTACTGGCTCAAGGTCTACGAGATCCCCGAAGCCGCCACCAGCGCCAAAGGCAAGCACATCTCGAATCTGGTGGCGTTGCAGCCGGACGATTCCGTCAAGGCCATCCTGCCCGTGCGCGAGTTCGTCCACGACCGCTTCGTGGTCATGGCCACACGACGCGGGGTGGTAAAGAAATGCGAGCTCAGCGAGTTCGACAATCCCATCGCGCGCGGCATTATCGCCATCACTCTCGAAGCAGGCGACGAGCTGATCGCCGCCCGTCTGAGCTCCGGTTATGACCAGATCTTCCTGGGATCGCACCGTGGCAAAGCCGTGCGCTTCCCCGAGGACCAAGTGAGGCCCATGGGCCGTCAGGCGCGCGGTGTCACCGGCATGGCGCTGGCCGAGGACGACCACGTGGTGGGCATGGAGGTGGTGGGCGACGACGACCTCATCCTCAGCATCTCGGAGCTGGGCTACGGCAAACGCACGCCAGTGCGCGAGTACCGCAAGACCCGCCGTGGAGCCCAGGGCGTTATCAACATGAAGACCACGCAGCGCAACGGGCCGGTCGCAGCCGTCCTCGCCGTCAGGGAAAATTCCGAAGTCATGATCATCACCAAGGACGGCAAGATCATCCGGCTGGAAGCGGACAAGATCCGCGAGCTGGGGCGCTCGACGCAGGGCGTCAAGATCGTGACGCTGGACCCCGGAGACCGCGTCGCCGCCGCTTCCGTCATTCCGGAAGAAGAAGCGGGCGAAAGCAACGGGGCCAACGGCAGCAACCAGCCGGAATTGCCGCTGAACTCGGACTCTCCCGTATAATGGCCCTATGAGCGGTTTCGTGGCGCTGGGCCGCCCGGCTGAGCTGGACGAAGCCACGCTGGAGCGCAAACAACAGCGGCTCTTCGAATTGTTACGCGGACTGGGACGCGTGATCGTGGCCTACTCGGGCGGGACCGACTCCGCCTACCTGGCTTGGGCCGCCCATCAGGTGCTCGGAGAGAATGCTCTGGCCGTCACCGCCGATTCACCCTCCCTGCCCGAGTCCCACAAACGCGAGGCCCAGGAACTGGCCCGCCGGATCGGCTTCCGTCACGAGTATCTCGTCACGCGCGAGTTCGAAAATCCCGATTACTTGCGCAACGATTCCGACCGCTGCTTTTACTGCAAGGATGAGCTGTTCACGCGCCTGGAGGAACTGGGACGTAGCCGCGGCATCCCGCACATCGTTTACGGGGTGAACACGGACGACCTGGGAGACTACCGTCCCGGCCACAAGGCTGCCAGGCGGCATCAGATCAAAGCGCCCCTGATCGAAGCCGGCCTCAGCAAAGCCGAGATCCGCGAGCTCTCGCGTCGCGCCGGCTTGCCCACCTGGGATCGGCCCGCCTCCGCCTGCCTCGCATCGCGCATCCCTTACGGCACGCCGGTCACCCCGGAGAGAGTCAAAATCGTCGAACGCGGCGAGGAGGCGCTCCACGCTCTGGGGTTCCGGCAGTGCCGCGTCCGCTATCACGGCGAGCTGGTGCGCATCGAAATCGCTGCCGACGAACTGCCTCGCGCGCTCGATCCTGAGATGGCGCGCCGTTTCGTGCAGATCTTCAAGCCTCTGGGCTTCCACTACGTGACGCTGGATCTGGAAGGCTATCGTCAGGGCTCGCTCAACGAAGCCTTGCAGCGGCGCAGCGCGAGCGAATGAGTGCCCTCAGCGCGGCCGGCCTAGGAACTGCAAGTTGTCGAGCACGCTCAACAGTCCGGGCACGAGCGTGATCACGAAAAGCACCGGCAGAATGAACAATACGATGGGGAACAACATCTTGATGCCCGCCCGGCCCACCGCTGCTTCCGCCCGCAAGCGCCGGCGCGTGCGTAGCGCGTCGGCGTAGACTTTCAGGGCCTGCGCCAGGCTGGTCCCGAACCGCTCGCTCTGGACGATCATGGCCGCCAGGGACTTGATGTCCTCGACTCCCGTACGCCGCACAAGCTGCTGGAACGCCTTGCTGCGCTCCTGGCCGGCCTTGACCTGCATCACCACCGTGAGGAACTCATTCGAGAGTTCCGGATAAATGAACTGCATCTCCTCGGCTACGCGCAGCATGGCTTGATCCAGCGCCAGGCCGGTGCCCAGCACCACGCCCAGCATGTCCACCATGTCGGGCAGCGCTTCCTGCAGCTTGCGCCGGTAGCGACGCACCAGATAATGCAGCACCTGCTGCGGCAACAGCCAGCCCAGGATGGCGCCGGCCACCATCCCCGTCAGATAGGTGATGCCCGTGTTGTGGCGCTGCACCCACGCCATGCCCGCCAGCGCGCCCGCGAAAAACAGCAGGTGACCCAGAGCGTAAATGGCGAGCGCCTCGCGACGGCGGATGCCCGCCTGGTTGAGCTCGCGCTCGGTCCGCCGCAGCCACTCGTCGCCGCCCGGAGCCAGGCTGATGAGAAAGAGGAAGAAGTTGGCGATTCCGCCGCCGGCGCGCCGCCGCGAGGGCCGGGCCGGGCTCACCATCGCCTGGAGTTGCAACTCCTCCAGACGGTCGCGCAGCGGGTCCTCGTCACTGCGCAGCAGCATCCACCCGGACCACAGCAACGCCGCCACGGTCAGGAAGGCCAACACGAAAAAAATCGCCAGCATGGTTCAGTACCGGATGTTGGCGATGCGCCGGATGATCAGGATCCCCACGATCTCGGAGATGATCGCGTAGGTCAGAAACTTGCTGCCCACCGGGTGCGTGTATAACAGTCGCAAGTAATCCGGCTTGACAAACCAGATTCCCAGCGCCGCCACCAAAGGCAAAGCGCAGAGCAGGCCGGCCGAAAAGCGCTGCTGCGCCGTGTGCGCTTTCATCTTGGCCGCCAGCGTCAGGCGCTCGCGCATCAGCACCGCAAGGTTTTCCAGCACGCCGATCAGGTTGGCGCCGGTCTGCCGCTGCAAGATCAACCCGGTGACGAAGAATTTCAGGTCCATCAACGGGACCCGCCGGCCCAGGTTGTGCAGCGCCGCTTCCAGAGGCGCGCCCAGCGCCAGTTCCTCGATGACTTTGCGGAATTCCGCGCGCACAGGATCCAGAGTCTCGGCCGCCAGCGTTTCCAGCCCCGCGTGAATGTTGTGACCCGCTTTCATCGAGCGGTTGAACAAATCAATCGCGTCCGGCAGGGCTTCTTCGAACCTCCGCAAGCGGATCCGGCGCATGCGCAGAATGTAAACCAAGGGAAGGGATCCCAGCCCTGCGGCGAACAACAACCGCAACAGCGCCAGACGAAATCCCAGCGCGCCCAGCAGGACGAAACTGACGGCGCCGATGGCCAGCGAGGCCAGCATCACCTCGGCTGCCCGGTAACGCAAGTTGGCCTGATCAATGTATTCTTGCAGCCGCTGCAAGCCCCCCAACCGGCTGAGAAACCATCCCAGAGCGGCCGCGCCGCCCGCGCGCTCGCGCACGATCAAATCGGCCGGCGCGCGCGAACGACCGCCAGCCTGCGCCCGCACCTCCCGCAAGCGCGCCGCCAGCATCCGGTTGGCCTGTTGTCCGGGCAGCGACCACACCAGGTAGCCGGCCGCCAGCAGGCAGCCCGAAAAAATCAGGAAACTCAGCAAAAAAAACGCAACCGGGCTCACCGGTCCTTCACCTCGTATTCCTCCCCGAAGATGGACGAGGAAAGGTGGATCCCGTACGTCTTCAACCGCTCCAGACACGCCGGGCGGTAGCCGGTGGCGCGGAACTTGCCCACCACCCGGCCGCGGCGGCTCAGGCCGAGGCGCTCGAAAACGAATACGTCCTCCATCAGGATGTGCTCGCCCTCCGCGCCCAGAACCTCCGTGAGGGAGGCCACCTTGCGCGTGCCGTCGCTCAACCGCACGGTGTGCACGACCAGATGAATAGCCGAAGCCAGCATCTGCCGGATCACGCGATCCGGGATGTGCTCGCTGGCCATCATCACCATCGTCTCCAGGCGGCCGAAAGCGTCACGAGGCGAGTTGGCGTGCACCGACGTCATCGAACCCTCGTGACCGGTGTTCATGGCCTGCAACATGTCGAGGGCCTCCGGGCCCCGGCACTCCCCGATCACGATGCGGTCCGGCCGCATGCGCAGCGAGTTGATCACCAGATCGCGCTGCGTCACCGCGCCCACGCCCTCGATGTTCACCGGGCGCGTCTCCAGGCGCACCACGTGCGGCTGCTGGAGCTGCAACTCGGCCGTGTCCTCGATGGTGATGACGCGCTCTTCCTCGGGAATGAAGCGCGACAGCATGTTCAGCATCGTGGTCTTGCCCGAACCGGAACCGCCGGAGACCACGATGTTCATGCGCGCCTCCACGCAGGCGCTCAGAAAGTCCAGCATCCCGGTGGTCAGCGTCTCGTTCTTGAGCAGATCTTCGGTGGAAAGCAGCTTCTTGCCGAAACGCCGGATCGCCAGCACGGGCCCGATCAACGAAATGGGCGGGATCACGGCGCACACGCGCGAGCCGTCCTCCAGCCGCGCATCCACGATGGGCGAAGAATCGTCTATGCGCCGACCGATGTTGGAGACGATGCGATCAATGATCATGCGCACATGGGCCGTGTCCTTGAAGCGCACGTTGGTCTCGATCAGTCGCCCGCTGCGCTCGATGTAAACGTTATCGAAGCCATTGACCAGGATGTCGCTGATCGAGGGATCTTTCAGGAGCGGCTCGAGCGGCCCCAGCCCGAAGACCTCGTCCAGCACCTCCTCGATGAGCCGCTCGCGCTCGGCGACGGTAAGAGGAATGGCTTCCTCGGCCACCAGCTTCTCGACCGCCACGCCGATCTGATCGCGCATGCCGTCGCGGTTGAGCGCGCGCAGCTCCTCCGGGCTCAGCGAATTGAGCAGCTTGCCGTGAATCTGACTCTTGATCTCGAACCAGCGCTCCGTCCCTGTGGATGGCCGGCTCAGAGTTCGGGTCGCCATCGTTCAACCCCTCGGTTTCAACCTGCCTTCGCCAGCGTGGTCCTGGCTCCGGTCGCCTTGTCCACGAAGCCCCGGAAAGCCCGGTCCAGATCTCCCGCGGTCTTGGGCTCGGTAACGAAAGGCCGCGCCCGATTGATAAAAGCCAGCACCGCCGGCGAACTGGGGATCCCGTAGAAGACAGGCTGATTCAGCGTCTGCTGGACCTGCTCCAGTGTAGCATGGTGGGAATCCAAACGCTTGCTGTACTGATTGATCACCACCCGCACCTGGTCCTGCGTGAACCCCATGCGCATGAGATAACCCAGATAACGCTGGGCGTTGCGGATCGCCGGGAATTCCTGGGTGATGACCAGAAAGATGCTGTTGGAGACCTGCAACGCGCCCAGCACCACGTCGTCGCTGATCCAGCGACCGGCGTCAATCACGATGGCCTCGTACTTGTCCACCAGGAAGGCCGAGAACTCGCGGAACATCGGTTCGGTGAAATAGCCCCGGTGCTCGAAACTGTCAGCCGGACTGACCACGAACATGCCCAGCGGGTCCCGCGTTACCAGACCTTCGAACAGCGCCTGGTCCATACGGCTCAGGTTCTCGCCGATCTCCAGCAGCGTGTTCTGCGGCTGCGCGCCCAACTGCATGGCCACGTCGTTGCCCACCCAGTCCAGGTCAATCAGAACCGTGTGCTGGCCCCGCTGGGCCAGCACCGCCGCGAAGTTCACCGCCAGGGTCGTCGTGCCCACGCCCCCTTTGACACCCAGGAACGTGTAGATCTTGCCCAGCCGACTGACGCCTGGCGTTGCCCGCCGCGGGGCCCGCTCCAGCCGCGCCATGGCCTCCCGGAACTCCAGCCGTTTGAACGGCTGCACCAGAAAGTCGTTCGCGCCAGCCCGCACCGCGGCGATCACCGACTCGCCGTCCGCCTGGTAGTTGGAAGCGATCACGTACAGCTCGGGCGCCGCCTGCTTGATCCGTTCCAGCGCCTTCAGCGCCGTCTCCGGATCGCTGGCCAGGTCCATGATCAGGGCCGCTTCCGGGTGACGCTCCAGATCCTGGAGCACGCGAATGTACAGGTTGGGCGTGATCTCAGGATACTCCGCAACCACCTTCGCGTTGGCGATATTCAGCAGGCTTTCGCGCACCATCTCGCGAAAGTGTTCATCGCTGGAAGCGACCAACAGGGTGATGGGCATAGGCTCACAATCTCCTCGCGCTCATGGCGTACACGTGACTTCCTGCTCGCCGGCCACGCAGCCCGCGCTCTCCATGGGCAGCGTCATGCGGAAGTCGGGTAAAGGAATGGGCGGCAGGCCCAGAAAATTGGTGAACCGGCGGAACTCGTAATTGCGCACCCGCACCGTCACCACGTCGGGCACGCAGGCCGTCGAACAATCCCCGCCGTCGCAACTGAACTCCGTCAGCGCACCAGTCTCCGGGTCGCGCCCGTAGTACTCCACGACGATCTCGGCCGGCCCGTTCTGAAATTGCTCGCGGTCAATCATGGGCGGCACGCGGCTGCGCATGTAGTTCAACACGTTCTCCGCTCCCGCCTGCCAGCAGTGCGTGGCCGCATACTGGGCTCCCTCACGCGTGAACTCCACCACGCTGTGCCAGACCCACAGCAGTTGGGCGGTGAAAACAATCATGAAGGTCAGAGGCATCAACACGCCGCCATAGATGAGGGCAAACTCGACGGTGCTCTGACCGCGCTGCCGTCGCATGTCACAGGCCTCCGAAAGGCGCCCGCACCTGCGGTCTGAGCGGGATCGGCGCAAGCGTCAGGTAGGGAATCCGCAACTGAACCGGATAGCCGTCGGGTACGCTCACCACGATGTAGTCGGGGCTCAGACCGCCGCCGGCCACGTCACAGCCCGGCACGCCGCAGGGACATTCGTCCAGTTGGCCCGTGTCCCGATTGTATCGCTCGATACGGATCTGGACCCGATCGGGAGTCAGATCCCGTATCAACGGCTCGCTGCTGCCGTCCTCGCTGCCGGTGAGCACGAAGTTCTTGATGGCCTGCAACACCGCGTCCTGGTCATCGCAGAAGTTGGCGCCCTGCGCCGTGCCCGCCTGGCGCGCCAGCGTGTACAAGGTCTTGTAAAGGCTGTAATAAGTGTACGTGAGGCGGCCGATCTCCACCATCCCCATGAATAGCAATAGCAGCAGAGGCAGGAACAGGATGGTTTCCATGGTCGTGCTGCCGCGCCGCCTCATTGGTGCAACACCACCTTGCCGGGACCGGAGGCCCCGGGCACCTCGCAGCGGTCGAAACGTCCCTGCCGCAGCGGTACGGGATAACCAATGTAGAGAGCCACGAAGCGCCCGTATGGGTCCGAGGGATTGATCGGCACATCCGGCGAGAGCGGCACTAAAAGAAACTGCCGGAAGCCGAGCACGGTCATGTCTTCTGGGCGCATTACCGCTACCGTAATCACACGGCGACCGTTGCCGGTGTACGCCGAATATGCGGGCCAATCCTCACCGTCGGTGTCTGGGTTGTTGGCATCGGCCAAGGACTCGATCTCCGGCACGTCGGCGCACACATCCGGGGGCTGTGCGTTAAAGCGCGCGGCCAACCCACAAAGGAAGACTCTTACCGCTCTTGGCACGGTCGGAGTGCAAAGGCTTGGGTCGGCCGTGGCCCAAATCCCCGGTGCTCGGCCGATCGTAAGGCACGAAAGCTCAGGGTCAGCGGAAGCAGGCAAGCCTCGGGCGCCGATGCGGTAAACCTGCCTGTCGTCTTCGAATATCTCAGCTTGGGGGTTGTTGTGACGCAAGACGTAGGGTATCGGCAGAGCTCCCTCTGTTAAGGCGCCAGGACGGGTCGTGTTCCTGCAGTCATAGTAGAAATTGTATTTCGCACCCACGGAAAAGCCGAAGTTTTCTGGGTCCCCCTCCTGGGGCGCCACGATCGCGATCGGCTCGATGCCGCACGCCGTGCACAACGGAGCGCTGATGCCCGCCACCGCCTGGGCGCGAACCAGCGTCTTGCGCTCGGCGCCTAGCGACAGCAGGCCCCAGAAAGTCAGCGGCGCCTCGGCGCTCACCGTGACCCGCGCATAGCGCGCCTCGGTGCCGCCGGCCTGCGACGCGGTTTCATCACCCGCAAGCGCCTCGTCCAGCGTGGCGAAATAGGCCGGCTGCGGCGTCTCGCTGGCCAGCAGACCCGTGGTTTCGCCCAGCCGAAGCATGCCAAAGTTGTAGCGATTGCCGATCCCGCTGCCCTGATCCAGGGTGAGCAGGGCCATGGCGGTGGCGTTTTCCAGTGCGGCCTCCGTCCCGATCAATTGCTGCGCCGCAGCCAGGGCCATGGCGTTCGCCGCCGTCTTCAGCTCGCCACGGATCAGGTACAGCCGTCCCAGATCCACCGCAAAGCCCATCAGGCCGAAGATGACCGGGACCAGCAGGACCAGCATCTGCACACTGGTGGTGCCGCGCTCGCACGGCGAGCGCCGCCCAACCTCACTTGGGTTCCTGGTGTCCACGAGGTCCTACGAACTCCGGTTGCCGATTCTGGCGCTTCTGGCCACGTCGCGCCTTCTCTTCCGCCGCCGGCGGCAGGAACGGTTCCAGGGTCTCAGGCAGCGTGGCCTTCTCCTCAGGCGTGAGCGGACGCACAAATCGCGGCGTGATCACCACCAGCAGCTCGTTGGCCGTCTTGCGCGTCGAGCGGCTGCGGAACAGATGGCCGATGATGGGAATGTCCCCGATGCCGGGAATCCTGCTCAGCACCTGTTCGACCCGGTTGTCGAGCAGGCCCGCGATGGCGAAACTCTCGCCGTCCTTGAGCACCACTTCGGTCTCCGCCCGCCGCGTCGAAACCGCCGGGATCAGGAAGCCCTGCAAGGTCACCGCGTTGGCGAAATCCAGCGAGCTGACTTCCGGGGTGACGCGCAGGCGAATGGCCCCGGTATCCGTCAGCGTGGGCGTGAACTTGAGCTGCACGCCGAAATCCTTGAACTGCACGGTGACCACCGGTGCAATCGCACCGCCCGTGGGCGTGGTGGTGATCACCGGGAACGGGAACTGGCCGCCTGCCAGGAAGCTGGCCTCCTTGCCTTCGACCGTGATCAGGTTGGGCTCGGCCAGGATCTGAAGCAGATTGCGCGCTTGCAAGGCGCGGATCGTGGCGCCGATGTTCAAGTCGGGCCGGAAGATGAACAGGTTCAGCAAGTCCGAGAAACTGATCGTGGTGTTCTCGAACTGCTGGTCCTGGAACTGGAACTGGCTGAAGCGCGGCTGGGTGAACTGCTGCGTGCTGACCGATCCCAGCGTCTTGACGTGACGGCTGAAATAATTGAATCCCAGCTCGCTCAACGCCACCCGGTCCACGCTGGCGAACTTGACCTGCAACAGGATCTGGCGCGGATCCGGCCGCGGCGGCAGCTTGACCAGATTCTCCACCACGCGCGCATAGGTGGAGGCCAGCGCCACCGCCCGCTTGACCTCTTCCTCGTCGCGCGCCGTTCCCGTGAGGACCATCTTCTCGGGCGTCCCGTCAACCTTGATTTCCGCTTCGGGCAGCCGTTCCTTGAGTTCGCGCCGCAGGGTCTCCAGAAAGGTCGTGTCCTGCAAGACCTGGACGTTGTACTGGACGGGCTCCGAGTTGACCTCCCAGATCACCAGCGTGGTGTGGCCCGGGGTCTTTCCGTTGACCATGATTTCGCGCGGGGAAACCACCACGGCGTCGGCGATCTTGGGTTCGGCCACCGCCACCCGGCTCACCTCGGTGGGGAAGCGCAACAAGCGTCCCCGGCCCGCCACCAGAGCCAGATCGTGCTCGGCGGCCACGGAGGAGCCTGCCGGTTCCTGGGACGCCGCGGCGGCCCATGATAAAACAATGAACAAAAAAATTGTTTCTGCCAGCCTCATGGGAAAATTTCCTGCACGTGCTTGTCCCCGCGAAAGACGTCCACCACGTGTTTGGGCTTGGGCGGCTCGGGCTTGGGCTCCGGTTTGCGCTCGCCGATCAGTCGCCGCCAGGCCTCTTCATCCCGCACGTCGGCCATGCGACCGGGCGTGGGCGGCAAGCCCCGCCGCGCTCTCGCCGTGCGCGCAAAGATCATCGGATCCAGCGCCTCGAAGGTTACCGGCCCTCCATCCGGCAGCCGCGAGCGATCCAGCGGGTTGCGCAGCGCCAGGCTAATCCGGCCCTGATTCTTGGCCAGCTCGAGCTTGCGCGCATCCTCGGGCGTCACCAGCAACGTCGCCGTCGTGCCGCGCGGGGCTCGCGGATCCACCTGACCTCCCGTCTGACCCGGCGCCGTGGCGCGGCCGATGCTCAGCACCTCGACGTCCTGGAGGATGGTGACCGTGGAGGCCTCGGCGACGGATCCGGACCGGGTGAACAGCACGTCCACACGGGAACGCGGCTGGATCAAGCCCGCCGCCCCGCTGGCTTCGGTGATGGGCACAGCCACCGCGCGCATGCCCGGCTCGATCATGGCCGGTATGCCCTCGGCGCCCGTCACGCTCGCCAGCTTGTTGGCGGTCAAAATCTCGTTGGCGTTGACGGGATAAAGCACGGCGCGGTCGAGGGCGGATTTCACGTCGAGCAGTGCGCCCCGTGGTATCGCCGATTGGGGCACGCGCACCAGCTTCACGTCGGTCCTGCGGATTCGCGTGCCGGGCGCCAGCTCGCGCGTCGCCGCGACGGCGAGCGCCTCGACTTCCTTCTTGGGCGCCGCAGTTCTGGCCCACAGAAACCACGTCAGCGCCACAGCCGCCAGCAGAGCCACGCCGAAGATCGCGATCACCTTTTGCCGATCCATTACTGCCCCTTCATCGCGGATCGGGCCCTGCGCCCGATCCGGCGTTCTTTATTAAACACCAAAATCCTCCGGCGGTTCTCCGCCCCCCTTCACGGGCGGACCAGCAGCGTCGCCACCCCGTCGGCATACAGACGCCTCCAGCCGGTCTCTTCCAGCACTCCCAGCAGCGAATAGTCGTTCGGCAACAGGGCGTGCGTGAAACCGAATTCGTCTACCTGTCGCCGCCAGCCCGGGCGCGCCTGCATCAGGCGGCCGTATTGCTTGAGAAACTCGGCCCCGTAAAAGTCGCTGCGCCCGTCGAAAAAGACCTTGCGCGCGCCCGCGAAACGGTAGATCAAGTAACCGCCGAACTTGTCCGTGCTCAACAGCCGCGCCTGCTCGGGTAACTTCTCGATCACCGCCGCAGCCGCCACCGGAAACTGATCGGGGGGGAAACCCGTCCGCGCCGCAGCCGCCGGCGAAACCATCCAGAGCAAGGCGGCGATCGCCACCCCGATGGCGACGAGGCCGCCGTGGTGGTCGCTGTCCAACGCGCGCAGGCGCGCCGAATACTCCAGGAATCCTTGCAGGCGGCGACGCAGGCCGGCCCGCAGCGAGGCGCCCGCCGCCGCGCGCCGCAACGCAGCCGTGACGGCCCCGTTGGTTAGCGGCAATCCGATCAGAGCCAGCAACGGCAGCCCTCTCGCCATCCGCAACGAGGCAGCCAGCAACAGCGAGATCAGCAGGAAGTGAGCGAGCCTTCGCTGGTGGAGAGCCACACAGGCGCCCAGGCCCGCCAGCCCCACAGCGAGCAAGATCTGGCCCGCGCCCTCGGCGTGAAAGTTGAAGCTCTGGAACTCGCCGATGCGCGCCAGCAGCTCGGAGTCCGTCAGGTAGGCGGCCACGTGCCGGTGCAGCCGCCAGCCGTACGGATTCACCAGCGTGCCGGCCAGCGACACCATCGAGGCCAGCAGGAACCAGCGCGCCCGCAATCCTGCTTCGCGGGCGGATGCCTCGTCCTCCTGCCAGAGGCGCGGGCGCAACCAATGCCCGGCCGCGTAAACCAGAGTGATGAACGGGCCGAGGAAAAAGCTGCCGTGCACGTTGGCCCACAACGCCGATCCGGCCGCCACGCACAGTGCGTCCCTGGAGCGAAACCGCAGCCCGCCGCGCTCCGCGTAGCATACGGCAGCCAGCGTGAAGATCCAACCGAACACGTGGGGACGCGCCAGCCAGTGCAGGTTGGCGGTGGATAGCATCGGCGCCGCCATGGCGCAAGCGAGCAGAAAATCCCCGCCTGCCTGCCAGCTCAAGCGAAACCACATCCAGACGGTCGCTGCAATCGCGCATGCGTAAAGCCATGCCACGCCTCCCAGGCCCGCCCGGCCGTGAGCGAGCCCCATCAACACATCGGCGCCCCACTCCCAGGCGATCCAAGGCTGCCCCGCGCGTGAAAACGAATAGGGATCTTCTTTCGGCAAGCGATAGTGCGCGAGGATTCTTTCCCCGGTGCGGATGTGCCACCCACTGTCGGCGTCACGAAACAGCCGGCGCGGGCCGTCCCAGACGACAAGACAGTACGCCAGCGTCACCGCGGCCGCCGCCAGCGCCACGTCGGGGATCAGCCATGCACGCAGACTGCGCACGGCTCACCCCCGCGTCGCCGGCGGTAGGGACAGCCGGCCTGCATCACACTCACTGTTGGGTGGCGCCGATGCTGGACAGGTCCTGGGTGATGCTCGAATACAGGCTCGCCACGCCTTGCGACAGCGTGTTGACGGTCGTGATCAATGCCAATCCCACCGCCGCCACGATCAAGGCGTACTCGACGAGGTCCTGGCCTTGTTCGCCTCGCAGCAATTCACGCCACATCGGATTCTCCTTTCACCAAGCGTGTTCCCAGGAGTCGCGCCCGGCGACCCCCTTTTCACCGCTGCGGGCGCTCTCCCGATTCTTCCGGTCCTGCCAAAACCCTCCACACCGCTGCCCAGAAACGCCCCCACTTGCTGCTTTGGGCCCGGGGCGGCCTGACTGCGGGCGGCTGGCCGTCCAGCTCCGCCAGTAACCTCAAGTTGGCCAGCGCCGCGCTGTGATTCCGATTATATGCTAGCGCGCTCTCCAGCTCCTTGCGGGCCTCCCCGTACCGGCCCTGCTCGATCAACGCGCAGGCCAGATTGTTGTGCGCCGTCGCCGGATCGCTGGTGCGGCGAAACTCCTCCAGCGCCGAGGCCCCGCGCGCCGCCAGCGCCAGTCCCAGGTTGTTGCGCGCTGCCCTGGATTCCGGATTCAAAGCAAGCGCCCGTTCCAGCGCCTGCCGGGCCTCCTCCCGGCGTCCTTGACGCAGCAGGTTGTAGCCGAGATTGTTATAGAGGTCGTCGCGATCAGGCGCCATCGCGATCGCCGCCCGGTGCGCCGCCTCGCCCGGCTGCCATTGCTCCAATTCGTCCCGCAGAATTCCCAGCCACGCAGGGACGTTCGGGGACGCCCGCGGATGCCGCCGGAAAAACGCCTCCAACTCCTCGACAGCCTCGCGGCGCAGCCCCAGCGCACGCAGACCGCGCGCCAGTTCGATGTGAGCTTCCGCAGAATCCGGGAAGCGTTCGACAGCCACACGAGCGTGTTCCAACGCCAAATCCGGGAAGCCCAGCTCCCGATACCGGCGGATCAGCTCCAATCGCACCGCGAGGTTCTGCGGCTCCATCGCCAGCTTTCGCCGCAGCGCGCCAACCGCCAGATCGCCCTCGCCCGCGTCCGTCGCGTTCACCACCTGGCGGTGCATCGTGGTTTGCACTGCGGGCAGCGAGCCGGCAACCGGACGCCGCCCGTAAGGACTCCGGTGCGCACACCCGGCCGCCGCCAGCAAAGCCACGCACACCAGCAGCCCGCCCCTCATACCGCCTTTTCAAACTCGAGCTGATCGCCGACGGCGGTGCCCGTCGCCGCCACCGATCCCGCGGGCAGCTCCAACACCGAGTGCGCCCGCAGGCAGACGGCGATGCGCCCGGGCGGCATCCGCTCCTTGATCTTGACCACCTTTCGCGTCCGGCTCAGGAACAGCACGTCAATGGGAAACTTCATGCCGATTGTGTGGATCGCCTCGCACGGCGTGATCCACAGACCCTCGCCCTGCGGCAGGCTTTCCCGCTTCAGAAGCCCGGTACGCCGCTTCTTGCTGGTGTCGGCGACCTCGACCTCGCTGGCCAGCCACCGGTCCCGGGTGAGATTTCGGATCCTCAGCTTCAGCAAGACGTTATAACACAGATCCCGC
>Ga0209017_10000437_pt1 | contig 41547 bp, 33 predicted proteins | sample YNPBryunderm2012_FD_185812 | JGI IMG/M metagenome (GOLD analysis project Ga0209017, IMG submission 185812) | Anoxygenic and chlorotrophic microbial mat microbial communities from Yellowstone National Park, USA - YNP Bryant MS undermat 2012... ...
ACCTCGGTGCGGAAGTGACGGTAGACGGTTCTCTCGGACTTCGGCAGATTGGGATTGCCCGTGAGGTTGACGCGGCTGTCAATGCCGGCGCCGGAAGCCCCGGTGATGTCGGTCGCCACGACAAAGCTGTAGCCGATGCCAGTGGGCGCCCCGCTGATGAAGGACGTGATTCCGGAGACCTGCCAGCCGTTGAAGAGCCAACGGGCGAACGACTTGCCGCGGATGAAATCCGGCAGCTTGTAGTCATAAAAGATCGCAACGTTGTGCGTGCGGTCGAATCCTGCTTTCCCGTAGTTGCGCATGCGGAAGTTCAGGTAGGGATTCACTGCGGCTGTGTTACTGTCCACCAGGTCCATGGCCTTGGACCAGGTCCAGGTGAAGCCGTAAGTCAGATGCTGGCCGAAGCGCCGGTTGACTTGGGTCTGCATGGAATGATAGTTGGAGGTGGAGGCGAATTCGTAGTAAGTGATGTCGGCGTAGCCCTTGATGGGGCGCAAGAAGTTGACGGGCAGGGGACGGTTACCGGTGAGCGTCGGGTCAATACTGGAAGGCAGGAAGTTCGTGCCGTAGGGGGTGGCGTTGAGGCTGCGTACATGGAGCAGGTGGCGGCCTACCGAACCCACGTAGGCCACGTCGAAGACAGTGCCGAAGCCGATGTCGCGCTGGATGCCGAAGCTCCAGTTATAGACGGTGGGCGGGTCAAATACTTTCTGAATGCCCGAGACGCCCGCCGGACTCAGACTCAGCGGCGTGCTCAACAGGTCCTTGATCGTGGTGTAGTAGGCGGTGGCGGTGTTGACCAGGGGTGGGAACTGTACGAACTGCAAGACGATGTCGTCGTTGAAGCGGTCCGGGAAAATGCCGAAGCCGCCCCGTACGGCGGTCTTGCCGTCTCCGAAGACATCCCAGGCGAAGCCGAAGCGCGGGGCAATCCGGATGGCGGGCGTATCCAGGATGCGCTCGTTGAAAATCCGCATCCCGTTGTAGATATCGCCGGAGCCCAGCGCAAACGTCCCGATCTTGACTTCCGGCACCAGCTCGCCGGTAACCGGATTGCGTCCCAGGCGCGGGCCGGCAGGCGTGGCCCGGTACGGCTCGATCAGTCTGGGCGCTTTCTCCGGACGGTAGTCCGCCAGCCAGAAGGCGGCCAGTTTGTCGCGCGCGCTCCATGTGGGCATGATGCGGTAGAAGCGCACGCCGATATCGAAGGTCAGCCGCCGGTGGGCCCGCCAGTTGTCCTGCACGTACCACTCGATGTTCGTGTAACGGGCATGGGCGTGAGGATGTCTGTCTGCTTCTGTGTAGCTGTTCACATAGCCCATGAGGCAGTTGGCGTAGGCATAGTTCGCATCGAACGGGTTATTGACGTTTCTTCCGAAATCGAAGGTGCCGTTGAAGGCGGAGGCCCGGGCGGCGTTGCGGGTGGTGCGCTCGATATAGAAGCCGGCCTTCATGTTGTGGGGGCCGCGGATATGAGAGAGGTTGTCCGACCAGTTCCAGATGTTATTGGTCCCGAAGAACGGGAAACGCTGTTCGACAAAAAGCTGGGGCGCGTTCTGGACGCCGCCGAAGGTCGCATTGGGAATCAAGTTGTAAGGGTTGATCTGGGGGTGGAACTGGGGCAGATCCAGGCCCAGTTTCCGCCGATCGTTACGGTCCAGGCCCTCCTGGGTCAACGGGTTCACGGTTTGCAAGGCCCGGTTCACGCCAAAGGTGAACTCGTTCACCAGCGTCGGGTTGAAGGTATGGATTAACGTGGAAACCAGGCCCTTGCTCCGGATTTCGTACTTGATGGGCAACTGCGGCCAGCTCGAGGACGCAAGTACGAAGGCGAAATCGCCCTTGTAAGCTTCGTAGTTCTGGATGCCGCGCACGTAGAAGAGCGTCCGGGGCGCCAGGTTCCAATCCACGCGCAGGATCTCCTCGCGCCGGGGCTGATCTACCGTGCTCTGGAAGACGGCGTTGTAAGTGTAGTTGGGATCGAAAGTGTTGGGCAGGGGAAAGACCTTGAGCAGTCCCTGACCGTTCTTGTCTATGCGGTTGGCGGGGACGATGTTGCCCGGGAAGGGCCTGCGGTTGTCGAGCGGGTCCAGGATCGGGATGAGCTGGCGGTTGGTGTCGAAGGTTCGCGAGAAGTCGCCGCGACGCTCCAGCTCGGTCGGAAAAGTCCGGCGCGCCTGGGCGGTGGGGTACTTGCGCGGGAGAAACTCCTGGGACCAGAAGAAGAACAGCTTGTCGCGGCTGGTGTTGATTTTGGGAATCAGCAGCGGCCCGCCCAGGAAGTAACCCGGGTATTCGAAGCGGTAGCGCGGCTTGGGCAGCCCGTCCCGGTTGTTGAAGAACTCGTTGGCGTTGAACATCTCATGGCGCTTGAAGTAGAACGCGCCGCCATGGAATTCCCGAGTGCCGCTCTTGATCACCGCGTTGATCGTCCCGCCCGAGCTCCGGCCGTATTCGGCCTGGTAGTTAGTAAGCAGGACCTTGATTTCGGCGATGGCGTCCAGGCCCGGCGCCAGGTACGGGCCGAGCATGGATCCGGTATCCAGGTTGGAAACCCCGTCCAGGGTAAGGTTGGTTGTACCCTGGCGCCCCCCGTTGACGTAGATCCCGACCAGATTGTTCCAGCCGGGAGCTTCGCGGTTGCGCGTGTCCACCACGCCGGGAAGCAGCCGGAGCAGTCCCATATAGTCCCGGCCTTTGAGCGAGAGGTCCTGAATCTGGGAGGTGCTGATGAGACCGGAACGCTCCGAACTCTGAACTTGCAAGCGCGCGGCTTCGGCCACCACCGATACCGTCTGGGTAAGCTCGCCCAGCTCCAGCCGGATTTGCCGCAGCACGACGCGCTCGGTGGCAGTAAGCACGATATCTCTCTGCTCGTACTTCTTGAAGCCCGGCGCAGTTACGGTGACCGCATAAGTGCCGGGCAGCAGTTGGGTGAAGATGAAGTTGCCCAGGCCGTCCGTGTTGGTCTCCCGGGTCTGGCCGGTGCCGGTGTTGATCAGTTCAACCTTGGCGTTGAGCACCATCGTTCCCGCGGGGTCCTGCACATTGCCTGAAATCTGGCCGGTCAGCCCCTGCCCGAGGGCGGAGGCGGCGAGCATAAAGCCGGCCATCCCGATGAGGAGCAAATTGCCCGTTCGCATCACATCCTCCTTGAAAAGGTTTTTTGCCTGCCATCCCATTCAAAACGCCAGCCGCAGAGCCAACTGCAGGTTGCGCGGATCGTTTGCTTGCGAGGGCGAAACCGTGCCGAAGGCCGCAGATCCTAGCGTCGTGTTCGGCGCACCGAACCAAGGCGTGTTGCAAAGGTTGAACGCCTCGGCCCGGAATTGCAAGCGAAGGCTCTCGGTCAGCCAGAAGGTCTTGAACACGGAGAAATCTACCAGGCCCGGCCGCCGCGTGCGAATGTTGGGGAAGCGCGTGCTCAACGTGCGCAGCGTGAACGGTGGCTGAACCAGGAAAGCGACCGGCTCGTCCGGGCCGGCGCAGTTCTGGCGCACGCCGGCCTGGGTGAGGGTGCATGTGTTGAACCAGCGATTGCGGTTCTGCACGTTGCCAGGCAGTTTGGGATTGACGCCGGTGGCGACGGCGCCGCCGGGCGCGGCCACAGGAAGACCGGATTGGAACGTGGCAATGCCGTTGACCTGCCAGCCGCCGAAGACCTGTCGCACCACGCCGCGGCTCCCTCTGGCAAAGGGCAGCTCGTAACCCCAACTGATGACGGCGCGATGCGGGGCATCCACGGCCGTGAGCACCTTCGCCGTATCCTCCCAGCGATCCTGCGCGTTCAGGTAACCGACGGCCTCGATGTTCTTGGACAGGGTGTAACTGGCCAGCAGGTGCAAGCCGTGCGAGAGTCGCTTTTCCACCCTGAGCTGCATGCTGTCGTACCAGGTGTCGCCGATCGAATGCCGCGCTTCGGTAATGTCGTTGAAGTGCGGGAACGGACGCAGCAGTTGCTCGCGCGGGATCGTGGGGCCGTTGAAGGCCGTGCCCGGTAGCAAACCCTGGAACGGATTGGGTACCGCCGTCAGCAAGTCCGAGCCCAGCGCCAGCTTGTCAGCCGGTACGGCGTTGATGCCCTTGGCGGTCTGCAACATCCGCGTGCGTGATCCCACATAAGATACGTCCACCAGGACACGCCCGGGCAATTCCTGCTGGAATCCGAACGAGTACTGATGAACATAGGGGATCACGCGATTCGGGTACCCGTAGGTGAAGCTCAGGCCGAGCATCGTAGCCAGCCCGAGGGAGCGGCCGTAAGGTTGCTTGATGCCGTCCGGATACGGATTGCTCCAGCGCCCGGAGGGCGTGATGCCGCCGTCCACCGAGGAGACGTAGGGCGTCTCGATGCTGAAGCCGTTGTTATAACCGGTGTCGAAAGTGGGCAAGTAACTCAGCCCGTAGCCGGCACGCAGCACGGTGGTTCGTCGGAGCTGGTAGGCGACGCCCAGCCGCGGCTGCCAGTTGTTCAGGTCACGCTTGAACGGCAACCGGTGCTTGGAGTCCGTGAAGAGGAGGCCGCCGCGGAGGTCCAGGCCGGGAACCTTCAGCGGGCTGGGCGCCGTGGCGTCGAAGCCGCGGTTCTGGCGGTCGAAGCGTTCGCTCAGCGGCGACTCATAGTCCCAGCGCACGCCCAGGTTAAGCGTCAGCCGATTCGTGACGCGCCAGTCATCCTGCAAGAAGGCCACGTAATACCGGTTGCCGTAAGCGGGCTCGGCGTTGATCGGCACCGATCCGCTGGCGGGGATGCCCAGCAGCAAGGAGGCGAACGCGTTGCCCGCGGCCGCCTCGGCCCGCAAGGCGTCGCGCTGGGTGTAGCCCTTGGTGAAGGTGAAGCTCCCGAACGAGGAGGTCGGCAGAGCCTGGTTGTTGAACATCACCCGGAACTCAGCGCCGAACTTGACGGCATGCCGCCCGATGACTTTGTTGACCGTCTCGCTCGCCGACCAGGTGTCGGAGAACGTAAACTCGCTTCCGATCGAGCGCGGCGGCCCGAACGTCGTGTAGTCCGTATAGGCGACTCGCGGGAAGAACTTACGCGGCAGTTGGGCCACGGTGGCGGCCGGGAAACCGAGCTGCGCGGGATCGAAGCCGTCCCCATGCTGCGCGATGCCGAACTGGTGCCGGATGTAACCGGCGCGGAAGTTGAGCACCAGTGTGGGCGAGACGGTGGAAGTCAGGTCGAAGTTACCGCCCTGGTTCGTCCGCCAGTGGTTGTACCAGGGACTGGCAGCATGACGGAAGCCGGCGTCGGAGTTGACTTCGTGCCGGTTGTTACGCACATAACGCGAAAAGAAACGATGGCTGGGGCCCAGGTTCTGGTCGAGGCGGATAATGTGCTGGTCGTATTCGTCGGTGCGCGGATTGGGGCTGGAGATCAGGTTGAAGAAACCGCGGGCGTCCCCGGGCTGGTTCGGGACCGGAATCCAATCGAGCATTTTGACCGAGACGGGGTCGAAACGCGGGGCCGGCACGCGATTGCCGGGGAAGGGTTGACGGATGTAGGCGCCGCCCACCGACTGGGTGGTGAGGGGATCATAAATCAGGATGGGCTGCAAGTTAGCCTGGACGGTTTTGGAAAAGTCGCCCGCCCGCTGCTCGAGAGTCGGTACGGTGTAAGTCTGGGGGAAGGGAATGCTGCTTTTGATTTTTTCCCAGGAGTACATGAAAAAGGTCTTGTTGCGGCCATCATACAAGCGGGGCAAATAAACCGGGCCGTCGAACTGCACTCCCGGCTGGGCCCAGCGGAAGGCGCTCTTGCGCGCCCCTGCCAGATTCGATTGGAAATTGTTGGCGTTGAGTCTGTCGTGACGGAAGTAGTGATAGAGGGCGCCGTGGAAGTTATTGGTGCCGCTTTTGAGGCTGACGTTGATCACACCGCCGCCGGTTCTTCCGTACTGGGCATCGTAGGTGTTGGTCTGGACCCGGAACTCTTCGGTGGCGTCCGGCGAGGGCACGAAGCTCAGGTTGCTGGGCTGGGTGGTCTCGGTGTTGGTGTTGGGGACGCCGTCGAGCAGGAACTCGTTGGTGAACTGGCGCCCGCCATTGATGGAAAAGTTGTCCATGCCGCCGTTGTCGAAAGGACGGCTCGACCGGCTGGCCATGGAGGGCGGGTATTGAACGCCCGTGGAGACCACAGCCAGCATGAACGGGTTCCGGCCCAGCAGGGGCAAGGCCGAGACCTTCTGGGCGTCCACCACCTGTCCTTTGCTGGCCGTAGTGGTCTCGAGCAGCTCCACTTCGCCCAAGACGGTGACTTGCTCGGTGACGCCGCCCAGCTCGAGTTGAAAGTCCACGCGCAGCCGGTCGCCCACGCGCACTTCGATTCGATCCCGCACGGCGCGTTTGAACCCTTCCAGGGCGGCGCTGAGCTGATAAAACCCCGGAGGCACGAAAGGCAAGACGTAAATGCCACTATCGTTGGTTTGGGTGGTGACCAAGGCGCCCGTTTCCAGATTTCGGCCCTCGATGCGGACTTTCGGGATGACCGCTCCTTGCGGATCGGTGACCGTCCCGGTAATGGTGGCCCGGAACTCCTGCGCTGCTGACTCGCCGGCCGGCAGCAACACCCCGACCGCGATAACCAACCAACGGCTGAACTTCATAAGAGGCTCCCCTTATGGACCGCGCCTGCCTGCCCGATCACGAAGGCATCGGGCGTTCAAGTGGTACCGTTCCCCTCGGACTCTCCGAGGGCTCACCCTATGAGGCCGCGACGCCCGTCGCGCCCGTCAAGAAGAATATATGCCCAGCGCGGCTCTGCGTCAAGCAGGAACGGTGCGGCAGGGCGCCGAAGGGAGCGAAATGCAGTGCAAGGATTCAGCGACCGCCGCGCCCGTCGAGCAGCCCCAGCCCCTGCAATGCGAACAAGGCCACGAACCGCGGGTTGTGAGGCAGGTAGCGTCGCCAGAGCCGTCGCGGCTCGGAGAAAAGCCGATACAGCCATTCCAGCCCGCAGCGCCGCATCCACGCAGGGGCGCGGTGTTTGGCGCCGCCCAGCAGGTCGAAAACCTGGCCGACGCCGAGCATCACCGCGGGAATCTTGCCTCGATGGGCTGCCATCCACAGGTCCTGTTTGGGGGTGCCCAGTCCTACGAACAGGAGCCTAACGCTGGACTGGCGGATCTCCTCGACCACCCGCTGGTCTTCCTCCTCGGTCAAGGGCCGGAAGGGCGGGGACCACGCATAGGCGATGCGAAGCCCGGGGAATAGGGCGCGCACGCGTTCCAGCAAGGCGGCGAGGACCTCCGGCCGCGCTCCGTAGAAGCCGACCGGGATGCCCCTTTCGGCAGCGGCTTGAAGCAGGGGTGGCACGAGATCCGGTCCCGCGACACGATCCGCGGTCCTGAATCCGAGCCAGTGCAAGCACCAGACCAAAGGCATACCGTCGGGCGTCGCCAGATCGGCCTGCGTGAGTGCTGCACGGTAGTCGGCGCGATCGCGGGCCAGCATCACGCTGTAAACCGTGGCGAGACAGACGTAGCGGGATTCGCCGCGTGCGGCCCAATCCAAGACCCGCTGCATGACGGCTTCCTGCGTCACCGGAGCGATGGGAACGCCGAGGATCCAACCCGGCTGCGGTTGCCGCTCCACGCGCGGCGCTTGCAAGGCAGGCCAGGCCTCGGCGTGCGCCGCCGCCATCCGCCCGAGGCTGAATCGCTGGGCGAGGGCGACGGAGGCCGCTTCCGCATCCGGCAGCGCGAGAGCGGCCTCCATGGCGCTGGCGAACAAACGCGGGTCGCGCTGCTCGACGATGAAACCGTTCACGCCGGGGCGGACCAGCTCCGCGGCTCCGCTGACCTGTGTGGTGACGATCGGCTTGCCTGAAGCCAGCGCTTCCAGCATCGCATTGGACCAGCCTTCGCCCTGAGAGGCGAAGACAGCCACGTCGGCGGCGTTCAGCCAGAGCGCCACGCCTTCGCGGGATTGGGAGCCCGGGAGCCGGACTGCGCCGCTCAGGCGGAGTCTCTCGACGCAGGAGACGAGCGCGCTGCGGTCCTCGCCATCGCCCACGAAGGCAAGCGTGGCGCGGGGATGGCGCCGGCGGAGATGCGCCAGCGACTCCAGCAGCAGGGGCCAGCCTTTCCAGCGACTCAGCCGGCCGAGCGCTACGAAGAGCCGTTCGTCATCGGGGAGACCCAGGGCCTGGCGCGCCTGGTGCTTGTCGCGGGGACGGAACAGCTCGGCATCCACGCAAGTGGGGAACCATTGCAGGCGGTTGCGGTCCAGTCGCCCGCGGCTGCGTGCGATCAGCAATTCGATGGCTTGCCGATCGGCATGCGCCAGCAACACGGCGGCCTGATGGGCGAGTTTCAGGTGCCGCGCGTCGAACCAGCGGGCTAGCGGCCGCGCCCAGCGGTAGCGGGAGTGGCGGAGCGGATTTTCGACGCCGGAAAAGTGGTAGCAGACTTCCAGGCCCCATCCGTGCACCGCCATCAAGGTTTCCGGGGCCAAGGCGATGGCATGACGCGCTCCGGACGCGAGGATCCGCCGGCGATGACGGAGCAAGCGGAGCCAGAAACGCAGCCGTGCGGGCAGGATGGGGCGCGAGACGCGTGGATCGGCCCGGCCGACGGCGAGGAACGGAATCCTCCTTCCCTCGAACTCCCTTTCGATCCACACACCGACGGGCTCGCCGTTGGTGGCTACGCCGACCAAAGCCAGCCGGTCGCCGAAGGCCCGGATCAGGTTACGGGCGAACGTCAACTGTCCCCCGGGAGGGTACGCAGAAAAATCGCAGTTCTCGATGAGCAGAATTCGCCCGTCCATCTCAATCCCGCGCCAATGCGCAGCGGTAAATTTCCATGAGGCGGCGGTAGTTGGCCTCCGCGGTGTACTTGTCTTCGTAGTGACGGCGCGCGAGGCGACGCATTTCGGTGCGCAAGCCTGGGTCCGCCAGTGCGGCGTCGAGCGCGGCCGCCAGAGCTTGTGCATCGCCGGCCGGGGCCAGCCAACCGGTCTGGCCGGGATTGACCAGTTCAGCCAGACCGCCGCGGTTACTGGCCACGACCGGAGTGCCGGCGGCGAACGCCTCCAACACCGCCAGAGGACAACCCTCGTAACAGAGCGAGGGCGCCACCAGCAGGAGGGCGTCCCGCAACAGCCCAAAAACTTCTTGCCGCGGACGCGCTCCCAACAGCTCGATGGCGTGGCCGGAGGCCAGCTCGCGCAGCCGCTCTGCCAGCGGACCGTCCCCGGCAATCAGCAACTTCGTTCGGCTCCCAAGCCTCTTCCAGGCTTCCACGAGCACTGGGACGCCTTTTTCTTCCGAGAGACGCCCAAGATACAAGACGTAGCCGCCGCGGCCATCGCCGGGGCCGGGATCCGGATGAACGAAGTTCGGCTTGAGCATGAGTTTGCTCTCCGGCAGTCCCGCTCTCCGGAAGATCGCGCGTGCGAAGCGGGAGACCACGATAAAGGCTTCAACTCCATCATGCCATGCGCGGCGCGCACGGCGTACGGCCAGCGAGAGCGCCGCCCAGAGGCTCGCGGCGCGGCTGCCACGATAACAGGCGTGCCGGATGCCCGGCCAGACGAAGCTGCGCCCCACGCACTTTTCGCACGGCGCTGCCTGGCGCAACAGCAGCCCATTCAGGCAGACCAGGCGGAAGTTATGCAGGGTCTGGACGATGGGCACGCCGGCGTCGCGAGCCGCGGCCAGCGCCGCAGCCGACAGCAGGGGGAACGTGTTGTGGAAGTGGACGATCGAGGGCCGCTCGCGCGCAATCAGCGCGCGCAGGTCGCGGTATGCCCGGTGATTCCAGAGCGTCGTTTGCAACAATCGGGCCGTGCTCATCGAAGCGATGCGGGCGTTGTCCTCGAGGTAGCGGATCACCTGACGGCCGCGCGATTCCAGCAGGGCGCATTCGGCTTCGAAGGCAAAGTCTTCCCCGCCGCGATAACGGTAGCGATTGTGCACGGCCAGGATCTTCAAGATGAGCCGGGCCTCTGCGACAAGCATTGTTGGCGGGCGGCTGCGCGCGCAACGAGCACGAGCAGCCCGGTGGTCACCACGTTGCCCGCGCCGTCAATGACATTTTCTGCGCTGAGGCCGAGAACCAGCGCAGGCAAGTAACTCAGCAGAGCCATGGCTGAGCCATCGGCGCGGCGCGACCAGGCGAAGTGAACCAGCCCCCCGAGCATGCCGAGCCACAGCAGGAGGCCGACGCCGCCCAGCTCGTAACCCACGCGCAGCCATTCGTTGTGCACCACCCGGTTCGGATCGAGGGATTCAGTGCGGTACGCGTAAGGAAACAAGCGCTGCGCGACCTGCGCGCCGCTACCCGTGCCGTGCCCGATCAACCAGCCCTTCCAGCCGCCCGTGCGCCAGGCATCCCAAACGCCCTGGTACAAGCGCAGGCGAAAGCGAGCGGTGCCGAGGCCCATCCCGTCGGCGCGATCCTCGCCGCGCACGAGGGCGTAGGCGGTCGCTGTGAGCCGGTTGGGAGGTTCGCCTGTCGGCTGGCGGTGGAGTCCGCGCCGGATGGCGGGCACGCTCATCAGAATCACGATCACGGCGGCGGCGCGGGCCAGATTCAGCCATCGGGGACGATGGATGAGGACATAGCCGCCCAGGGCGACCAGGGCGCCCAAGGTCCAGGTGCGGCTGCCGTTGGCTGCCAGGGCGGCGAAGAGGGCGAGCAAGAGGGTCGTTCTGCGTTTCTCGCCTCCCTGCGGCGTCCACAGGGTCCAGCAAACCATCGCCGCCAGCAAGGCCGCGAATTGCTGGGCGGCGACGAAGCTGGTGAAGCGCTGGGGCATACCTCGCCCCGCGTAACCGAAAGAGCCGTCGCCAAACAAGACGGTTTGCAGCAGGGCCAGCAAGATCGAGGCAAGCAGGAACCACAGGATGGTGCTGTCATCGAGCACGCCGCGGCGGAGCGCCCTTTCCAACGTGACGAGCGCCAGCAGGATAGCCGCCATGCCGGCAGCCAGTTTGAGGGCCGCCAGCGGGTAGGGGCTCCACAGAGCCGACAGGCCGGCCCACGCGGCCAGGGCGAGCCACAATCGGCCCGGCCAGCCGGTCGGGATGACGTTGCGGACGCCCCGCAGCCGCACCATCAGCCATGCGGGCAAGGCAACGGCTTTGAGCGCGTTCAACCATCCGACGGAGGCGTGCGAGGCAACGCCGGAGCCTGTGGCATCGAGGTTCGTCATCAGCAGCCACGCGGCGACGGCCCACCGCAGCGGCGCCGCCAGGACGATGGGCACAAGGGCCAGCAGCAGCCAGCGCGCGAAAACGGCGTCGAGCTCAGAGGACCCTGTCACGTCGCGACACCTTTCTTTCCGTGGTGACCCGTGCGAAGAACACCGCCAGCACCGCGGCCTGGACCGCGTTGCTGAGCAGCATGGTGTAGGCTGCGCCGGTCACCTGCCAGCGTGTTATCAGATACCATCCGCCGGTGAGGACGAACAGGGATGAAATCAGAGAAGCCAGAAAATGGGCGTCCGGACGGGCTGCGCCTTTCAGGGCGGTCGAGAGACTGAGGTCGGAGACGCCGCGAATCAGCGTGGCGACGGCGGCCACCGGAACCAGCGGCGCCAGCTCGGCGTAGCCGCCCGGGCCGTAGAGTGCACGCATGAGCGGTTGCCTGAGCAGCAGCACGCCAAGCAGGTAAGCGCCGATCACCGTGCCGGCCACGAGCATCGCCAGGCGTTGATAGCGCCGCAGGTACAGGTTGCCGTGCGCATGAGCCTGGCCGGAAACCCAAGGAAGCACGAGGAGGCTGAGCGCCCCTGTTACTTGTAAAACGGGCGTGACCAGATTCTCCACGGCGCGCAAACCCGCGGAAGCGGACAAGCCTGCTCCAACGCCCAGCAAGATGGGGAAGGCGGAGTTCGCCAGCCAGTACGTCAGGGAAACCCCCATCATCCACCGGCCGTAACTCCAGTGGGCCGTCAGGACTTCGGCGAGCAAGCCGGCATTGGGTCCCAATCGGGGCCGCAGGCCGCGCGTCAGGATGACTCCTGCCGCCACCGCAGCCAGGCCCGTGAGGATGAACAGGGAGGCAGGGTTGATCCAGCCGGTTGCGCGAAGGACCGCGGCGGCGGTGAGGGCCGTGGTGAAGAAAGCGATTCCGCCGCGGATCGCCATGGCGGGATCGGTCAGAACGTAACAAATCCTGCGCAACACCCAGAAGCTGAGGACCAGGGGCAGGCTCCAGGCCAGACCCAGCAGCGCCACGCCGGTCGCCGGTCCCGGGACGAACAGGGCCGCGCCCGCCACGGCGAGCGCGACCAGGAGCACGGCCACGCCGTGGACGGCCAGTACGCACCAGAAATAGCTGCCGAGGCGCTCCTGAAAGCGTCGTGGCGCCAGCACGCTCATGGGTTCCAGAAGCAGGGCGTGGTGGAAGTTGGCGGCCAGCAGGAAAGCCGACAGGCCGATGGAGACGGCGCCGTACTCGGGGCGAGGCAGCCAGCGGGCGAACAGGATGACCAGCAGGAAATTGGCTGCCGAAATGAGGCCTTGATCGGCGATGCTGAGCGCGCCTCGCCAGAGCCACAGGGCGGGTGAGATCTCGGTAGGGCCGCTCACGGGGACAGGGGATAGCCGTTTCAAGCCAGCTCCAATTTGGACGCCACCAGATTGACGGTCGGGAAGTCCGGCGGTTCGGGCGGCGTCCAAGCGTGCAGGGAACCATCCTCGAACAGGCGGTAACACCGGTAGCCGAACTGCCTCAGGGTGGCGGTGATCGCCTCGGCGGCTTCACCCGCGCGGGAGCACGCGGATACGGAATATTCGAGCAGCCACACTGGGGCCTGGCCTGGCGCCAGCGAACACAAGCGGCGGGCGCCGAGGATGACTTGCCGTTCGGCGCCTTCGACGTCGGCTTTGATGAGGTTGGGAACGGCGCTGTGTTGCTGGAAATACGAGTCCAGTGAGCGGACGGGGACGGTGCGGGTCCGGCGGATGCCCGGCTCCGCCGCCCGGGGGCAAGCCAGCGAAGAGGAGGCCGGCTCGGCGCGCTCCCAGAACTCGGCGCAGCCATCGGCTTCAGCGACGGCACAGCAATTCAGGGCGATGTTTCCCAAGCCCAGGCTCGCGACATTTCGCTCGAGCAGGGCAAACATGGCGGCGTGCGGTTCGAAGGCGTGAACGGCGCCGCGCGAGCCGACGCGCAAGGCGGCGAAGACGGCAAACTCGCCGAAGTGCGCGCCCGCGTCAGCGACGATCATGCCCTGTTGGAGGAAGTCGCCGAGAAAGCGGAGGGCATGGGGTTCGGAGGCGCCCTGGTAGTAAATGAGGGCGCCTGAACCGGTCCTGGCGATGAGGAGTGGGAAACCGGCGGAGGTTTGCACGCGCCAGGGCCGCGAGGTCAGCGCCCAGCGGAGCCTCCAGAGCAGTCGGCGTGCGAGGGCGCGCGCCGGTGAGGCCCGGAAATCGGGGCGCCGGGCGAGGCGTTCGAGCCTGAGGGCCAGAGGGGACACTTGCGATCGTGAGGGCTCACCACCATGATAGTACCGGGGGCCGCAGGAGGGGATCGGCTTGCTTGGAACGGCAATTCCTTGTAACCTAACGATTTGCCGGTGCGCCATTCAGGATGAGGCCAGCGGTCGGCCTTCAGGCGATGCCGGGACGTGGCTTCGGATGCTCGTTGAATTCGAGCTGGTCAAGCGGGCGCGGGAGGGCGATCACACAGCGTTCACCCAGTTGGTGCAGGCGTATCGCAAGCGCATTTTGGGCACGATCGCGAGACTCATTGGGCGTCCGGAGGACGTGGAAGACGTCGGTCAGGAAGTTTTCCTGCGCTTGTATTTCTCGCTGGACCAGTTGCGCAGCGAGGAAGTTTTCGAGCCCTGGTTGTACCGCCTGACGGTCAACGCAGCGTACGATTATTTGCGGCGTCAGAGACGCCGCGGGGAGGCGCGGATGGCGGACCTTTCCGAGCAGCATGTGATGCTGGCGGATGCGGCAGCCGGCAGCCGCGCCCAGCAGGAGGAGCAACGACGGCGGCAGTTGCGCGAGACCGTGCAGACTCTGCTGGCCAACGTCTCCGAGCAGGATCGTATGCTTCTCGTGTTGAAGGAGATCGAGGGCCTGTCGCTCAAGGAGCTTGAAAAAATTTACCGGGTGAACGAGAATGCATTGAAGGTGCGATTGTTCCGTGCCCGGCAACGCGTGTTGAAAGCTCTGGCGGCGGCGCAGGGCGCCGCGGCCCGGGCGAAGGGTAGTGCCTAGGGGGTCACCATGGCCACGTTCGAGCGAGGACAGCCCAGGGATCCGTTGGAGGCGGAACTGGACCGTTTGTTCGCCGCGTATCGGGAGGCCTGTCCGGATCCGGAGCCGAGCCTGGACTTCATGCCACGACTGTGGGAGCGGATCGAAGGCCAGCGTTCCTGGACGCGCGAATGGCGCCGCCTGACGGAGGTGCTTGTCGGAGCGGCGGTGGCGCTATCGCTGTTGCTTGGGGTGGTGCTGGCCCGGCGCGAGCCTCCGGCCTCGTTTTACACCAGCACGTACGTCGAGGTTCTGGCGGCCAACTATTCGCAGGAAGGGCCGCTGGACCCCGAAGTTCTGGCCATAGATCAGGAAATCGCGCCATGACGCGGACCAGGCTTTCGGTCGTTGTCTACCTGCTGCTGGTGTTCTCGAGCGGCGCTGCGGTGGGCGCGCTGGGTCACTGGTACTTCCGGAGGGAGGCTCCGCCGCCGCCGCGGCCCAGCCCGGAGGAGTTCCGTCGCCGCTTCATGGAGGAGATGCGCACCCGCCTGAAGCTGACCGATGAGCAAGCACGGCAGATCGAAACCATCCTGGACGAAACGCGCGAGCGCTGGCGTGCCCACATGCACGCTCTTCAGGAAGAGCAGACGTCCCGCATCAACGCCCTGCTGAACGACGAGCAGCGCGCCGAATACAAGAAGATGCGGCGCGAGCACGAGGAGCGGCGCAAGCGGGGGCACAAGCCGCCGCGCCGTTAAAGAAAGCTGCCGGTCAGTTCTGCTTCGCTGCGGAAGGGGTCACCGCGTTCTGCCCGCCGGCCCGCTGGTACTTGCGCTGGAACCGCTCGATGCGACCCTCGGTGTCGACCAGCTTCTGGCGGCCCGTGAAGAAGGGGTGGCAGCGCGAGCAGATTTCCACGCGGATGTCCCCTTTGTGAGTGGATCGCGTGCGGAAGCTGAAGCCGCATGCACAAAACACGTTGACTTCGTGGTAGGGGGGATGAATGCCTGGCTTCATGGAAGCGTACCCGGGTCTCTTGTCAACCTCATCGAGGAACTAATTCGCTCAAACCCAGTGTAGCAGCTCTGCCTCTTACGATGCCGGACGGCGGTCGGGCAGCTTGTTTGGCGGGACACCGGCGGCCGTGACTTGGGGAGTGAAGGCTGCGGCGAGGGCGGCCGGGGGTGTGCTGCGGCGCCCGAATCGCCATGCGGGGGCGCCGGCTGCGAGTCCGTCACGCTGGAGCCGGTTGCTGGGTACGGGAGGTCCTGCCCCAGTACTGAAGGCAGTTAGCTCGTCTTGACTGATCGAAAAAGATCGCATAAACTGGCGGCTGGTTCTTGGAGTACGAGATCCGAAGGTTTTGATCTCAATGTGCGCGATGCACATCATCAGCGTAGACGCTTCACATTTGGAGGACTAAGGATGAAAGTGATCACCCGCTCGAGCGTTTTGATTTTGTTGGCTATCTGTTTGCCGGTTCTGTCGTCCGCCGGCGTTTTCATGAGCACGGACGTGCCACGGGGCATCCGGGACCACCAGACGACCACGTCAACACTGACCGTTCCGCCCATGGTCATCCAGGACGTCAACGTGCTGATTACGACTCTGTATCACTCGTGGATGGCCGACTTGGTGATGTGGATCACCAGCCCGCAGGGGACCACCGTAGCGCTTTACTCGTACTACGGGGGATCGGCTAACAATATGTTGAATACGATCTTCGACGACAGCGCCACGCTCCACATTTCCCAGGGCTGGCCGCCGTTCGGCGGATCCTACCGGCCGGATGCCCCCCTGTCCGCTTTCATCGGCGAGAACGCGGGCGGCGTGTGGACCCTCTATATCAGGGACGATGCAAGCTGGGACTCGGGCACGTTGGAGGCCTGGGGATTGGAGATTAATGGAGAGGTCATTCCCGAGCCAGCCACGCTGGTCTTGGTCGGTGCCGGCCTTGCTGCGGTCGCGTTGCTGCGCCGCCGCCGCGCAGCTTGAAGCCCGCACCCTGCGTCCATAACCCGCAACAGTAAAACCCCCGCGCCGCGACTGCGACGCGGGGGTCCGTAGCCTGAGGAGTAAACCTGAGGCCGGTGCGCTCCACACGAGGCGACCGGTCCGCAGGAACTGCGGCTCCGTCACTGTCGGAGCCTGAGCTGTGGAACCGTCGCCTTATCCGTCGGCCACCTCGCGTGGTTGACTACTGCCTGATGACATTGCCTGGACCACCTCCTTTCTCAGTGATGTTGTCCATGCTACGACTGTGGCGGTCCGGCTGTCAAATCCGGGCGCGCGGATCCGCGGTACGGGCGGCGCGGCCTTCGCACGGAGTGCGCCCGGAGGGCGCCAACCTCAGAACACCACCTTCAAGGCCAGTTGCCAGTTGCGCGGATCGCCCGCCGTGCTGGTGATCGTGCCGAAGGCCGTGCTGGTGGGCGCTGTGCTTGGCGTTGCGAAGTTGGTCTGGTTCAGGGCATTGTACGCGTCGGCGCGGAAACGCAGCTTGAGGCCTTCGCGGAGCCGGAAGTCCTTGGTGATGGAGAAATCCCAGCTCCGCTGATCGTCCCCGCGGATGCTTGCGAAGCGGGGCGGGAAGGCTCGCCAGTTGGAAGCAAGCTGCTGGCGGGAGTCGCGGTTGAAGCCCGCCTCCGTATTGAACCAGCGGTCGGCCGTGCGCAAGCTCTTGGGCAGCGGGATCTGCTTGATGTCGCCGATGAAGATGATGTTGCCCCAACCCAGCGGCGCACCGCTCTGGCGCGTGACGATGGCGCCGAGTTGCCATCCTCCCAGCACGTGGTTCAGCACCGCCGGCATGTTTGCGCCGAAGCGGCGACCCTTGCCGACCGGGATCTCCCAGATGGCGCTGGCGGCCAGGCGATGCGGGAAGTCGAGCGAGGAAATGACCTCGTACGGCATCGGATCAGCCGGGTTCAGGAACGAGGTAGCCTCCATGAATTTGGAGAACGTGTAAGCCAGTTGCAGCGTCCAGCCCTGGCTGAAGCGCTTTTCGACGCGGGTCTGCAAGGAGTGATACCAGGAGTAGCCCACGGGTTCCTCGGCGCTGATATCGCCGAAATGGGGGTAAGGGCGCAACAGGCCGGCGCGGGAGATATTGGCGCCGTAAACGGGCGCCAGCCCGCGGAACGGGCTCGGGAACGTCGCGCTCAGGTAATCAATCGTCGCCTGGTCGCGCAGCGGGCTGCGGCTCAGATATTGGTTGGGCAAGGCGTTGTACTGGCGAGTTACACTCAGGCGCGTGCCCCGGTTAGCCACGTACGAGACGTCAGCGACGATATGACCGGGGAGCAAGCGCTGAATACCGAATGACCAGCGCTGCGCGTATGCGTACTTCTCGTTGTAGTTATAAAACTCAATGGCCTGGCCGAGGTTCGTGGTCAGTCCGCCTGCCGGCCCCAGCGGTTGAAGTAATCCGTCCGGGAAGGGATTCGCCGTGGTCGCCCGGTAAGTCAGGCCGTTATCCAGGGAGGCCTGGATCGGAGTCATCTGCGTGAAGCCCGTCTGGATAGGCACCGTTACCGCGGTTCCGTTCGGGTTATAGAAGATGCCGTAGCCGCCGCGAAGCACGGTCCTGTTGTCGAGCTGATAAGCAAAGCCGAAGCGCGGCATTACGTTGTTGCGCTCGCCGCGGAACGGGCTCCGCCCGCGGCCTCCTTGATTGACCCAAGTCAGGCCGCCCCGTACCCGGAATTCGCTCACAGGAATCTCGGGAATGGGCCTCTGGGCGTAGTTGGCTCGCGCCTGAGCCTCGATCGGGTTGGGAACCTCAAAGTCGAATTCGGAAACCAGGCGGTTGAACCGCTCGGTCAACGGGGTTTCGTACTCCCAACGCACTCCGATATTCAGAGTAAGTCGGGGAGTAACCTTGAAGTCATCGTGCCAGTACAGGGCAATGTACTGGTCTTGCAGGGCGGCGCTGGCAATGATGCCCATCGTGCCGTCGGGAATCCCCAGCAACAGGGAAGCAAGGTCCTGCCCGATGGGGGCGGCCGGCGAGTTATCCAGCGGGCCGCGCGTGTACGTCGTGCCGAAGGAGAAATCGGGGGCCACGCCTTGCGGCCGGCGGGCGAAGAAGCTGCGGTAGACGCGGTAGTCAGCGCCGAATTTCATGCTGTGCTTGCCCATGAGCTTGTTGATGTGGGTAGCGAAGCTATGGGTCAGGCTCGAGTTGGCGCCGTCGCCGTTCTCCCAGTTCGACAGGGTTGTGTAACCGCCCACCTGCACGCGCGGGATGGGCGCCAGCCGGGGCTCGATCAGTTTCAGAAGGGCGGGGGAGAAACCCAGTCGCGCCAGATCGTAGCCGCGGGTGCGTCGCAGCTCCCACCATTTGGTGCTGCTGAAGCCGTAGCGCCAGTTCAGCACGAGCGAAGGGTTCAGCACGATCACGTCGTCCAGCGCCACGCCCCGGTTGGGACGGTTGGAGAAAAGACCCTGAATGCCGGTGCCGAAGCTGTCGTTCTTGTTTTCTTTCCAGAAGTCGTAGTGCAGGCGCAGGAACCCGCGATGATTCTCGCTGAAGGCATGATCCAGGCGCAGTAGATGCTGATAGATTTTCTGGATCGCCTTGCCTGCGAAGAAGAAGTTATTCCTCCCGTCGGCGGTCCCCGACTGGTTCGGCAAGGGATAGAGGCTGACGATATTGAGACCTACCGTATCGAGCCGGGAACGCGGGATGATGTTTCCCGGAAAAGGCTGCCTGCTGAAACGTCCGCCCGGCGCGGGTTGGGTCGTGAAAGGATCATAGATCTGATATTGCGCGCCGAGACGGAGCAAGCCCGAAAAATCGCCTTCCCGCTGCGCGGCGGTGGGAACCGTGGATGTGTACTGTGTGGGCACGCCAAAGCGGTTGTCGTCGAAGACGTAGAACCAGAACGTCCGGTTGTTGCCGCGATAAATCCCGGGAACGACCAAGGGGCCGCCCACGGAGAACCCGTACCGATGATCCTGGTACAGGTTTTTCTTGGTGCCCGCCTTGTTGTTGAAGAAGTTGGGGGCGTCGAAGGCGCTGTGGCGTAGGACGTAGTGCAGCTCACCGTGCAGTTGGTTCGTCCCGCTGTTGGTGCTTACGTTGATGACCGCGCCCATGGTGCGCCCGACGCTGGCGTCATACGAAGTCGTCTGCATGTTGAACTCGCGCACCGCGCCGATGGGCGGGCTGAAGGCGATGCGCGAGTAACCGCGCCCGCGGTCGGTGGACATGTTCGTGATGCCGTCAATCTGGAATTCGTTGTTGTACTGGCCTGCGCCGTCGGCCATGATCTGCGAGGTAGCCTCCGGCGCCATGGCCTTGCGCAGCCGCATGTTGGTGGTGTTGACGACGCCGGGGGTGAGCAGGGTGAGCTCCATCGGGTTGTAGCCGCGCTGAGGCAGTTCCAGGATGCGCCGCTGGTCGAAGACCTGGCCGAGCGATGCGGCGGTGGTGTCCAGCAGGGGAGTGGTTTCGGTCACCTCCACTGTTTCGGTCACGGCGCCGACTTCCATCTGGATGGTCAAACCCACCGTCTCGCCGACGCGCACCTCGACGCCGTCGCGCAGGAAGCGCTTGAAACCGGTCAGCTCGGCCGTGACCCGGTAGCGGCCGGGCAGAAGGAAGGGTATGTTGTAGTTTCCCGCGGCGTTACTGACTGCCGAAGCGGAGACGCCTGTCTCGACGTGCGTCGCGCGGACCGTAACCCCGGGGATCACGGCGTTGGTGGCGTCCAGCACCGTTCCGGCGATGGCGCCACGCGGGTCCTGGGCGGCAGCCCATGAGGCGGTGAGCCACAGTGCTGCTGCTGCGGTAAGCCATTTCGAAGCCATGTTCGACCCCTTTGCTCGACGGTCTGAATTGGAACGAAACTTATGCTATCACACCGCCGGCGGGGGTGGGTACGGCTTTGCCGTCGCTGCTTGGGTATGCTTGAAATCGCCATGCGCTGGTGCGTGGCCGCGGCACTGCCGGTCTGCCTCGCGCTGGGGGGGTGTTCGCTGCGTCGCTTTGCGGTCAATCGCATCGGCGATGCCCTGGCTGCGGGTGGCAGCACATTCGAGAGTGACGAGGATCTGGAGCTCGTCGGCGATGCCCTTCCCTTTGGATTGAAACTTACCGAGAGCCTGCTCGCCGAATCGCCGCGGCACCGCGGGCTATTGCTGGCGGCTTGCCGCGGTTTCACGCTCTACGCCTATGCCTTCGTCCAGCAGGAGGCCGACCGGGTCGCCTCCGAGGACATCGAGCGAGCTACGGAAGTCCGGGCGCGCGCCCGCCGGCTTTACCTGCGCGCTCGCGGCTACGGCCTGCGCGCCCTGGATCTGGTCTATCCCGGTTTGCCTCGGCGCCTGGAACAGGACCCCAAGACCGCACTGGCGGTTGTGCGCCGCGCCGACGTGCCGTTGCTGTACTGGAACGCGGCCGCGCTGGGCCTGGCCATCTCGGTCTCCCGCGGCGATGCTGAGCTGCTGGCCCGGCTGCCCGAGGTCGAAGCCCTGATCGAGCGCGCGCTCGAGCTGGATGAAGCGTGGCAGCAAGGCGGTCTTCACGAGTTCCAATTGATCTTCGCCGCGACCCGCCCCGGCGCTCTCCCCGATTTCCAACAGATCCGCAAACACTTCGAGCGGGCCCTGGAGTTGAGCCGCGGCCGGCGGGCCAGCGTGTACGTGGCGTACGCGGAGGCGGTCAGCGTCCGCAAACAGGACCGCAAGGAGTTCCGCGAGTTGCTGGAGAAGGCGCTCGCCGTGGATCCGGACAGGCATCCGGAGACCCGGCTGGCCAATCTGATGGCGCAACGCCGTGCGCGCTGGCTGCTGGAGCGCGCCGATGAACTGTTCCTCGAGGAAGAGAAATCTGCTGAGGAGGCGTCGCAGCCATGAAACGAGCCGTAATTTTGTTGTGGTGCTGGGTCGCGCCGCTGGCCGCCCAGACGGTGCTCATCAAGATGGGGACGGTAGCGCCGGACGGATCTCCGTGGCACCAGATCCTCCAGCACATGGGCCAGCAATGGCAGAAGGTCTCGGGCGGCAAGGTGACGTTGCGGATCTATCCGGGCGGCGTACTGGGGGACGAGCCGGACATGATCACCAAGATGCGCATCGGTCAATTGCAAGCGGTGGCGCTTTCGGGTTCGGGTCTGTCGCGGCTGGAGCCCGCGGTAGCGTGCTTGCAAATCCCGATGATGATCGAGTCCTACGAGGAACTGGATTACGTACGGGATCGGGTGGCGCCGCGCCTGGAGAAGCTGCTGGACGAGAAAGGCTATGTGGTGCTGAACTGGGGTGACGCGGGCTGGGTCCATTTCTTCACGAAGACACCCGCGCGCCGGCTGGACGACATCCGCAAGATGAAGCTCTTCACGATGGCAGGGGACGCCGATGCGCTCGAGCTTTACCAGTCCGCCGGTTTTCGTCCGGTGCCGCTCGCCACGACGGATATGATGCCGGCGTTGCAGACCGGACTGATCGAGGCCTTCGACGTGCCGCCGCTGCTGGCCATGCTCAACCAGTGGTTCGGGCTGGCGCGCCACATGCTTGACATCAGGTGGACGCCCCTGGTAGGGGCGACGGTGGTGAGCAAGAAGGCCTGGGAGCGCATTCCGGAGAGCATGCGTCCGGCGATGCTGGAGGCGGCGCGCGGCGCGGGCCTGCGGCTGCGCACCGAGATCCGCAAGATGGGTGACGATGCCGTTGCGGAGATGAGGAAGCGCGGGCTCAACGTGATTACGGTAGATGGGCCGACGCTGGCCGAGTGGCGGCGGGAGGTGGAGGAGGCTTACCCGAAGCTGCGCGGGCGTCTGGTTCCGGCGGAGCTGTTCGACGAGGTCAGGCGCTTGCGGGATGAGTACCGAGCGCAGCGGGGGAAGAAATCCTGATGGCGGCGAGGGCCGAGCAGCCATGCCCACCGCGGCTGGGGACGTGGCTGGCCTTTGCGGCGCTGGCTTTGATGACGGCCCTGCCTCTGGCCGAGATCCTCTCGCGGAAATTTCTGGGACGCGGGACGCCGGGATCGGCCCCGGTGGTGCAGCATCTCACCTTGTGCGTCGCTTTTCTCGGAGCGGCGCTGGCGGCGCGGGCGGACCGTTTGCTGGCATTGTCCACGGTCAGTTTTCTGCCAGCGGGAGTGCGGCGGTGGGTAAAGCTGTTCACCAGCGCATTGACGGTAGGGGTGGCGAGCACGCTGGCGTGGGCTAGCCTGGACGTGGTCCGCGCCGAGCGCGAGGCGGGAACCGAACTGGTGTCAGGTTTCCCCACGTGGCCTGTGGTGGCCGTCATGCCCGCGGGGCTGGCGGCTGTGGCATGGCGCGTGATGCGCAATGCTAGCGCCGGTTGGGCCGGAAGACTCGCGGCAGGCCTCGGGGTGTCGATCCCGCTGGCGTTGGGTCTCGGGGATCTGCTGCCTGCTGAGCGGCTCACGACGCTCGGAGCGATGGTCATTGTGGCCGCGACACTGCTCGGGTTGCCCATTTTCGCCGCTTTGGGCGGACTCGCGCTCCTGTTCTTCTGGGGCCAAGGATCGCCGCCGGCTTCGGTGACGGTCGAAGCGTATCGGCTGGCGGCCTCGCCGCTGCTCCCCTCGATTCCCCTGTTCACCTTGGGAGGCTACCTGCTGGCTGAGGGCGGCGCGAGCGCGCGACTGGTCCGGGTCTTTCGCGCCCTGGTGGGATGGATGCCCGGGGGACCGGCGATCCTGACCGCGCTGGTGTTTGCCTTTTTCACGTCGTTCACGGGAGCCAGCGGCGTGACGATTCTGTCGCTGGGCGGGCTGCTGCTGCCGGTATTGGTGCGCTCGCGATTTCCGGAGAATTTTTCGCTCGGGCTGGTGACCGCGGCCGGCTCGATCGGGTTGCTATTTCCGCCCAGTCTGCCCGTGATTCTTTACGGGGTTTACGCCCACACGGCCATAGACCGGCTGTTTCTCGGGGGACTGCTTCCCGGGATGCTCCTGGTGGTTCTGGTGTCGGCCTGGTGCGTGATGAAAGGGAAGAGGGCGGGCGTCGAACGCGTGCGTTTTCAGGCGCGCGAACTGGCCGCGGCGGTCTGGGAGGCCAAGTGGGAGCTGCTGTTGCCCGTGGTCGTGCTGGCGGGGATTTTCGGCGGCTTCGCGACGCTGGTGGAAGCGGCCGCGCTGACGGTGCTGTATTCACTGGTCATCGAGACCTTTGTTTATCGCGACCTGCGCCTGCGGCGGGACGTACCGCGGGTGGCGGCCGAATGCACCACCCTGGTCGGCGGCGTGTTGTTGATCCTGGGGGTGGCGCTGGGCTTCACCAATTACTTGCTGGACGCGGAAATTCCCACCCGCGCGCTGGAGTGGGTGCAGGCGCAAATTACTTCGCCCTGGCTTTTCCTTCTGGCGCTGAACGTATTTCTGCTGATCGTAGGCTGCCTGCTCGACATTTACTCGGCGATCCTGGTGGTGGTGCCGTTGATCGCTCCCATGGGTAGAGCTTACGGCATTGACCCGGTCCATTTGGGAATCATTTTTCTGGCCAACTTACAACTTGGTTACCTGACGCCGCCCGTGGGCATGAATCTGTTTCTTTCGGCTTACCGCTTCGATCAGCCCCTGACGCGCGTGTATCGTTACAGTTTTCCTTTCCTGATCATCCTGCTGGCGGGGGTGCTGATGATTACTTACCTGCCGGCGCTGAGTTTGACCATGCCCCGGTTGTTGGGCGGCTGAGTCGGGGTGTTCAGGCGAGCACAGCCAGCGCGATTTCTCCCTTGCCCCATACGGTTTGCCGTCCCACGCCGGCCCAGCGGGCGGCTTCCAGATAGGGGAGGAACTCGGCGAGTTCGCCTTCGTATTCGACCTCGCCGGTGAAGCCTCCGAAGGGATGTTCCTGGCCGGTCTTGCGGGAGCGGCGCGTGGTTTCCATCCAGCGCAGGGAAGACCGGACCAGTTGGACGCGTGCGGCGCGCTGGGCCAAGCCGCGAAAGTCCAGGTTCAGGGGGCCGTGGCCGTAGAGGGTAGCGAGCGCGCTGAGACGGTCGCGGATGCGGGCGAACAGGACGCCGAATTCAGGCCGCAAGGCCAGCTCGCCGCCGGCCTTGAGTTCGGTTGGTGTCAAGAAGCTGACGCGCACGCGGCGGACGGGATGCGGGGAGGGTTCCAGCGGGAAGACGAGCGGAGGAAGGAGGCCGCCGAGCAGGAGGGCGTCGCCATCGAAGACCAGGGCGCGGGGCATGCGGTCTTCATCCAGTTGGTGGGCGCGGACCAGCTCGGCCTTGCCCCGTCGGGGGCCCAATCCGTCGCGAGCCAGTTGGGCGAAGGTCAGTATGAAATAGGCCAGGGCGGGATCGTGCAGATCGAAGATGTGCACGTCGATGTGGAAGGATTCGCCGGGCTGGATGCGGCGGCCATCCAGATGGGAGGCGCGGAAGACGAAAGGGCGGGGACGGTCGGTCAGCCCGCTGGGTCCTTGTCCTGGCGCCCGCGGCTCGAACATGCGGGCGTACGGGCAACTGCTGCGCACCGGGCAGGTGCGCGGATCGGTGCATTCCGGGATGCAGGCCAGTTTGCGAAAGATGGTTCCGAAGGCCCCGCGGATGATGTTGCCGGCCTTGGCGGGCGGAAAGTACAAGGGGTCGAGCGCGCGGAAGCCGAAACGAAACGCGTAGAGGGAGAAGGTGCGGCCCGGCTCGCCGGACAGGGCGCGGCTCACGCCTGGACTCCGTTAGCTTGCGGATTTCCAGGGCAGGCGCAAGCTGAGCGTGGGTCCGCTGATGTCGAATTGCGGCGGGCGCCTGTGTTGGATGAGTTCCCGGTTTTCCAGCAGCGCGGTGACGAGAATGGGCATGGCGATCGTGGAATCGCAGTGGCAGGTCACCATGTGGGCGTCAGGGGCGACCTTGCCCCAGCTTTGGGCCTCCTGGAAGGTGCAACCGGAGAGGCCGCCCCAGTGTGGGGCGTCGGTGACGATTTGAATTGCGTACTTGTGGCCCTCGGCCGGTTCGCTCATGTTGAGCAGGGTGACCTCGGTTTGCTGGATGAAGTTCTTGGGGGTGCCGCCGCCGAAATAAATCACGCCGGTGGGACCGGCGTTGGCCAGGTAGGCGGTTTCCAGCACGTCGCCGATGATGTCGAACATGAGGCGGTTGCCCTGATTATGGCGGTGCGCCGCGATCCCGATGCCGATCGAGCTGTCGCCCAGCGCCGGGCAGTAGATGGGCACGGAGGCTTTCGCGGCCGCGCTCAGGATGCCGTCCTCGCGGGCCTGGTCCGCGATCCGGCGTCCGAGCAAGTAAAGAAACTCGCGGGTGGTGTAAGGCCGGGACTGATCGAGGCCGGCGGCGAACTCGCCCAGGAAGCGGTCGTGCATGCGGAATTCGTCCTCGTCGGCAAAGACGTCGTACATGCGGTCGACCATGTGCTGGGCCAGAAGGACGTCGTCGGCGTGAGGCGATCCCTGGTAGTGGCGATAACCCAGGGTTTCGTGCAAGTCGTGAAAGAGATTGGCGCCGGTCGAGACCAGGCAGTCAATGAGACGGTTGCGGATCATCTCGACCACCAGGCGGCGCATGCCTGCGGGCACCATGGCGCCGGCCAGCCCCATCAGGATGATGCAGTCCGAGGCGAGCATTTTCTTCCAGGCGCGGAAGGCCTCGCCGAGCTGGCGGCCCTGGAAGGCGGTGCGGCTCATGCGTTCCAGCAACTCGGAGAAGCTGGGCGCCGATGTGGGATCGAAGGGCTGAACGGGAACCGAAAGCAGATCCTGCTTTTGTACGATAGCCTTCATGGCAAGCCTCCAGGCAGACGAAGCGGGCGACAAGCCTGCACGGGATGAAGCCGGGAACGTGCGGCGGCGCGAGGGCGCGGCCGCGGGCCAGAGTTATTGGAGGGGCGCACGCTGGCGGTCGCTACCCACCAGCTCGTCGAAGATGGCCAGAACCTGCTTGCGATAGCGGTAGATCCGCCGGAGGGTGCGGCGGAAAGCGGGTTCGTATTGCGGCGAGCGCATCCACTTTTCGAGAAGCTTGCGGGGCACGTCAATGTCCTGCCGCAAGACCTCGGCCGGATGGCCGCGCAGGAACAGCCCGTAGAACATGGCCGCTTCTCGCTGCGGCGCCGAAAGATCCAGGTCATCTTTCGAAGCTCGATCCATACCGCTCTCCCGGCGCCGGCCGGGAAACAGTCAGTATAAACAGGCCCAAGGCAGGGGATCAAGTCCCCTCTCATAGGGATGCGAAGGGGGCTGCGGCCACCTGGACCATGTCGCCGACATCAAGTCCCCTCTCGGACCGATGCGAAGCCGGAAGCGCCAGGCTGCGGGGGCAGGCAGCGGCTCAACCGGAACGGCGGCGCCGGTGACGTCCGTGCATGAAGATCTCGCCCAGGCCCCAGGTTATCAGGAACACGAAGAGGCAACCCACGACCAGATCAAAAACGCGGCTGCCCACGAAGGGAGCGGGCGTGGGGATCAGACCGACGCCCAGAGCCAGGGCCACGGCGAGCACGTGCCAGTACCAGCTCAGGTGCCAGCGGTAAAGCAACCATAAGGCAACAAAGAAAGCAGCCGCGTAGGCGGCGAATACCACGGTAGTCGTCACGTGTCCTCCTGTCGGTGAAGTTTCCATTAGACGCAAAACCGCAGGTCCGCTTCAACTGGCGGGGCGCGGAGGCATTGCGTGCGGGGGCGCCAGCGCGAGCCTGGCTGCTCGAGTAGAATAAGCTCTTCGTGGAAATGAAACGGATTGCGGTGATCGGCGCCGGCAACATCGGCGCGGCCATGATTGGCGGAATATTGAAGAGCGGCGTGGCGGATGGCGAACACCTGGTCGCTACGGAAGCCTCCCCGGAGCGGGCCGACGAGATCGCGTCGCGATTCTCGATTCCGGTCCGCGTGCGGCAGAACCGGGAGGCGGCGCGCTGGGCGGAAGTCATCATCCTGGCGGTCAAGCCTGGCACGGTGGCCTCGGTGTTGGAGGAAATGCGTGAGGAACTGCGACCGGAGCAGATCCTGATCTCGTTGGCCGCGGCGGTGCCCATTGGCCTGATCGAAAAGCTCATTCAGAAGCCGATGCCCATCTTCCGGGCCATGCCCAACATTCCGGTGGTGGTGGACGAGGGGGCCACGGCTGTGGCTTGCAACGGCGCGGTGACGCCGGATCAGCGCCGCCTGGTGGAGGAGATCTTCCGCGCGGTCGGCTACGTGGTCTTCGTGGAAGAAGAGCTGATGCACGCGGTGACGGCGCTGTCGGGCAGCGGGCCGGCGTATATCTACATGGTCATCGAGGCGCTGATTGACGGCGGGCTGAAGATGGGCCTGTCGCGCGAGGTCGCCACGCGCCTGACCGAACAGACCGTGCTGGGCGCGGCCAAGCTGGTGCGTGAAACCGGCTTGCACCCTGCGATCCTGAAGGACCAGGTAATCACTCCGGGCGGCGTCACCATCTCGGCCATCCACGAACTGGAGAAGCACGGCCTGCGCTCGATGCTGATTTCGGCCATCGAGACCGCTACGATGCAATCCCGGCGCCTGACCGAATCCATCACTGCGAGGGCCTTGAGCAAACCATCATGACGCGCATTCTTGCCATTCACGCCCATCCCGATGACGTGGAGATTTTCGCCGGCGGGACCCTGGCCTTGCTGGCTGCGCGCGGGCACCCCGTCACGATTGTGACCATGACGCCCGGCGATTGCGGCACGACGGAGCATTCGGCCGAAGAGATCGCGTCCATTCGGCGCCGCGAGGCAGGCAGCGCTGCGGCGCTGATCGGGGCCACGTACCGTTGCGCCGAGTTCCGCGATCTGGCCATCTTCAACGACCATGATTCGCGGCGCCGTGTAACCGAGATCCTGCGCGAGTTCCGCCCCGAGCTGGTGCTGACGGCGTCGCCGGTGGACTATCTCTGCGATCATGAGATCACCAGCATGCTGGTGCGGGACGCCTGTTTTGCGGCGCCTGCGCCCAATTACTCCACGGCGGCGCTGGAGCCCAAGGCGCCGCTACCCGCGATTCCACACTTGTATTTCATGGATCCGGCGGCCGGCGTGGATCGGGAAGGCCACCCGATCCTTCCCGATTTCGTGGTCAACGTGGAGTCGGTTTTCGAGATCAAGAAGGAGATGCTGGCCCAGCATCGCAGCCAGCGCGAGTGGCTGATGAAACAGCACGGCGTGGACGACTACATGGTCATGATGGAGGAGTGGACGCGCCAGACCGGGCGGCGCGCCGGGATCGCGCTGGGCGAGGGGTTCCGTCGCTACAAAGGGCATCCCTATCCGCAAAGTCCCCTGCTGGAAGAGTTGCTCGGTCCCGAACTGGTGGTGCCGCTGCGTTGACGGCGTGCCGCCGGCCGTTGCCGGTCAATCGAGGTCAATATCGCGCGTGGGCGGCGGCAGATCGGGTTTTTCCTTCGCCTGGCGCAGCAGCTCCTCGAACTTGCGCTCCAGCACCTCGCCGTGGCGCTTTTCGGCCTCCAGGGAACGCCTGAACAGCTCCTCGCGCCGCGCGGCTTCGCCCTTGAGCCGGGCCACCGCAGCCTCCAGACTCTCCACCGTCCGGGGCTTTTCGGGCTCCTGACAGGAGATGACCGCCTGAGTGACGGGGTCAATCTTCAGGCGGGCCTGGCAGCAGGGACATTCCAGTTCAAAGAGATTTTTTGCCCTCGCCATATCGTGATGGTAGCACGGCGCCGGGCGCGGGGCAGCCACGGAGCGGCGTCTGCTATAGTGTGGGCATGACGGGCAAGTGGTGGTCAGTGGTGGTGATCGCGGTCCAGGTCTGGGCTGCGGGCGAGCTCTCCAACCGGCGCGCGCCCGGCTTTTCGCTGCCCGACGTGGAGATGCGCCAGCACGACCTGGCGGACTACCGCGGGCGCATCGTGTTGCTGGACATCATGCGCACGCAATGCCCCCACTGCCAGACGCTCTCCCGCACTCTGGAGAAAGTCAAGCAGCGTTACGGCGACAAGGTCGCCATTCTCTCCATCGTGAATCCGCCGGACAATCTGGACATGGTCCGGGCCTACATCCGCGAAAACAAGATCACCACGCCGATCCTTTTCGACTGCGGGCAGGTAGCGGCTTCCTACATGAAGGCGACGCCTCAGCGGCCGAGCATCCAGGTGCCGCACCTGTTCATCATTGACGCCAACGGCTGGATCGCCAACGACTACGCGTACACGCCGCAGAACCGCGCGATTTTTGAAGGCCGCGCTTTGTTTGCCGAACTGGACCGTCTTTTGGCGGGCCAGGCGGGGCCGGGCAAGAAATAGACTGGGCGCCTCAGGCGGTTTTCCGGGATCGCCCCGGGGAACGGTTCTTCTCTTGCACGAGGGTGCCGCTTTCTTCGAGTTCCTGGCGGACGGCGTCCAGCACGCCGTTGATGAAGGCGACGGATTCATCGGCGGAGAAGCGCCGGGCCAGTTCGAGGGCTTCGTTGATGGCGATGGCCGGCGCAGTTCGCAACCCCATCATTTCGAAGATCGCCAGGCGCATGATGTTGCGGTCCACGGCCGGCATCCGCTCCAGGCGCCAGTTGTGGGCGTGACGCTCGATGAGTTCGTCAATTTGCGGGCGGCGCTCCTGGACGCCGCGGACCAGCCTTTCGGCGAACGGATCGGGGTCGGGCGCCGTTTCTTCCAGCTCCGAGTACAGGGAATCGTAAAAAGCGTGGATGGCCTGCTCGACGGGCTGCGGCGTCAAGTCGAGCTGGAAAAGGATCTGGAGCGCGTGCCGGCGGGATTTGCGGCGTGAAGGCATGAGCCGCTCAGCCGCCGGCGCGGAGCCGGCGCATCAGGTTGCCCATTTCGACCGCGGTCAGGGCGGCGTCAAAGCCTTTGTTGCCGGATTTGGCGCCGGCGCGGTCAATCGCCTGTTCGAGGGTGTCGCAGGTGAGAACGCCGAAACTCACCGGGATGCCGGAGTCCATGGCCACCTGCGCCAGGCCTTTGGCGGCCTCCGAGGCGATGTACTCGTAATGGGGCGTGTCGCCGCGGATCACGGCGCTCAGGCAGATGATGGCGTCGTAACGTTTGGTCAAGGCCAGCTCGCGAGCGACTACGGGCAGCTCCCACGAACCGGGCACGCGCACGATGCGAATCGCCTCGGGATCGCAGCCGGTGCGGTTGAGGGCATCCAGGGCGCCCGCCAGCAAGCGCTCGGTGATCACGCTGTTGAAACGGCTCACGACGATGGCGAAACTCAGGCCGGCCGCATGGAGCTGGCCTTCGATGACGGGTTCGGGCATAACGGCCTCGCAGAGCCGGCCCCAGCGAGGCAGGGCCGCGGCCGGCTCAGAGCCTCATCATACCGCACCGAAGTCTGGCGCGACGGTCAGGCTCCCGACGGCCAGTTGCCTCATGGATAGAGGCCGCGCACGGCGGTGGCTTCCGCCACGCGGCTCACGCCGAGCATGTTGGCCGCCAGTCGCATGCTAACTTTCCGTTCCGAGTGCAGATCCAGAACCTGGTGGAAGGCCCTCTTCATGATCCGTTCCAGGCGCTCGTGAACTTCGTTCAGCTCCCAGGTCAGGTGCTGCTCGTTCTGTACCCACTCGAAGTAGGAGACCGTGACGCCCCCGGCGTTGCACAGGATGTCAGGGATGATAAAGACGCCCTTCTCCTCGAGAATGCGATCGGCCGCCGGCGTGATGGGTCCATTGGCCGCTTCCGCGATCACCTTGGCCCGAATGCCGGCAGCGTTGTGCCCGTTGATGGCGTTCTCCAAGGCGGCGGGAATGAGCACGTCGCACTCCAGCGCCAGCAGTTCTTCGTCGGAAATGGGTTCAGCGCCGGGGAAGCCGACCACGCTTCCCGTCCGCTCCTTGTGCATCATGAGCTTGGGGATGTCCAGGCCCGCTTTGTTGTAGACGCCTCCGCGCGAATCGTTGACCGCGATGACCAGCGCCTGGCGGGAATCCAGGAGCAGCGCAGCCACCGAGCCGGCGTTGCCGAATCCCTGCACGACCACGCGAGATCCTTTCATCCGCATGTGCAAGTGCTCCAGGGCGCACTCCAGCGTGTAGAAGACGCCGCGTCCGGTCGCTTCGTCGCGGCCCTTGGAACCGCCCGCGCTGAGCGGCTTGCCGGTCACTACCCCGGGCACCGGATAACCCTCCCGCTTCATCATGCTGTAGGTGTCCATGATCCAGGCCATGATCTGCGGGTTGGTGTAGACGTCAGGCGCCGGGATATCCTGCTGGGGCCCGATCAGCGGCGTGATAGCTGCAGCATAGCGCCGCGTCAAACGCTCCAGCTCGCCGGCGGACAGCTTCTTGGGATCACAGGCGACCCCGCCTTTGCCGCCGCCAAACGGGATATGGACCACGGCGCACTTCCAGGTCATCCACGTGGCGAGCGCCTTGACCTCGTCGAGAGTGACCGCCGGATGATAGCGGATCCCTCCCTTGGCCGGGCCGCGGACGGTGTTGTGTTGCACGCGGTAGCCTTCGAAGCGAACCACCTCGCCGTTGTCCATGCGGACGGGCAGGTTCACGATCAGGACCCGTTCCGGGTACTTGATCATGGCCCGCACATCCTGAGGCAGCTCGAGGGCGTCGGCTGCCGCATCGAAGTTCTGCAAGGCCGCTTCATAAGGGTTGGTGTTGCGATGGTCCTCGTGGGCAGGCATTCTCTTTGCCTGATTCCTCCTAATCGGGTGATGAAATCCCTAAATGATAGCGGGAATCGCGGCCCGTTGCAACTGCCCACCGGCGCGGCGGTCCGGCGTGCTATAACAGGGAACCGGAGATGTCAGCGATGCCTTTGATTTCTCGACGCACTTTCACTCTGGGTGCAAGCGGGCTGGCAGCCATCAGCCGCCTGCACGCTCGCGGCAAGATCCCCATCGGCGTGCAACTTTATTCGGTCCGGAAGCTTTGTGCGGAGGACCTGCCCGGGACGCTGGCCGGGTTGGCCAAGGCCGGCTATCAGGGAGTCGAGTTCGCCGGCTACCACGGTCGGACGGCCAAGGAGCTCCGCAAGCTTCTGGACGATAACGGTCTGCGCTGCTGCGGCACCCACACGGGGTTGAATACGCTGCTGGGCGACGAGCTGCCGCGGACCATCGAGTTCAACCAGATCCTGGGCAACCCCTACCTGGTGGTTCCCTCGCTGCCCGAAAGGTACCGCAGTTCGCGCCAGGCGTGGCTGGATACGGCCAAGCTGTTCGCCGAGCTGGCGGAGAAGGTGCGGCCGCACAAGATGCGTGTGGGCTACCACAACCACGCCGTGGAGTTCAAGCCGATGGAGGGCGAGATTCCGTGGGACATCTTCTTCCAGAACACGTCCCGGGATGTGATCATGCAGATTGATACCGGCAACTGCCTGTCGGGTGGCGGCGATCCGATCGCCTACGTCCGCAAGTATCCGGGTCGCGCGGTCACCGTCCACATCAAGGAGTACTCGGCGACAAAGCGGGACGCCATCATCGGCGAGGGCGACATCAACTGGAAGGAGTTTTTTGCGGCCTGCGAGAGCGTAGGCGGCACCGAATGGTACATCGTGGAGGAAGAAAGCGGCGCGTATCCGGGTCTGCAAGCGGTCACGCGCAGCTTGCAGAACTTGCACAAGATGGGCAAGTAAGTTCCGCCGCCTCACAGGGCAGGGTGCGGCCGCCGCAGGCGCGCGAGGGCGTGATGCGCGTAATGGATGCCGCTCCAGAGCGTGGCGGCGGCCACGGCCCAGATCGAGGCCGCGGCCAGGCCTTTGAGCGGGGGCCAGGGGCAGGCAGCGGCGGTCAGCAGGATGACGGCGGCAATGACCTGGACCACGGTGCTCAGTTTTCCCCAGAGCGAAGGCGCAAAATCGCGCAAGGGAGTGAAGGCCATCAGGCAAGCGGCGCCGGCCAGGATGAGGAGGTCGCGCCCGAACACGATCGCTACGAGCCAGCCGGGGAGCACCTCGGCGACCCACAACGCCAGGTAAGAACCGCTGAGCAGGATCTTGTCGGCGACGGGATCGAGGCGAGCGCCGAAGCGGGTGACCTGGCCCCGGCGCCGGGCCAGCGGGCCGTCCACCGCGTCGCTGAGGCCCGCCAGAAACAGGATGACGAGCGCCAGCGTGAAGCGGCCATCCAGGATGGCCCAGATGGCCGGGCCTGCGGCGAGCAAGCGCGCCAGGGTAAGCAAGTTGGCAGGGTTGACGCGGCGCATGGGGGGATCGGAGAAAATCCGGAAAACTTCAAGATACCAGCGCCGCTGTCACGCGCGCAGCCAGCTGGTCGAAAGTTACTAACTCGTAGAGCGAGGGATCCGACATGATGCGGCGAACGAGGGCGACGTGCATGGCGTGGCCGGCGCGCTCGGCCACCACGTGGCCGAGCAGCGGCTTGCCGATCAGGGCGAGGTCGCCGATCAGGTCGAGCGCCTTGTGGCGGCACGGCTCGTCGGGGAAGCGCAGTCCTTCCGGATTCATCACGCCGTGCGAATTGAAGCAGACTGCGTTTTCGAGCGAGGCGCCGCGGATCAGCCCCATGTTCCGCATGGCGTCGAGTTCGTGGAAGAAACCGAAGGTGCGGGCGGGAGCGATCTCGCGTGCATAACGTTCGGGCGTAACCTCCAGCTCGAGTTTCTGCCGCCCGACCAGGGGGTGTTCGAAGTAGACTTCGCAGGTGAGCAGGAAGCGGTCGGCGGGGAGGATCTCGATCCGGCGGAGGCCGTCGCGCACACCCACGGGACGGCGGATCAGCAGGTAGCGGCGTTCGCGGCGCAGCGTCCGCACGCCCGCCTGGTGGATGAGTTGAACATACGGCAGGCCGCTGCCGTCCAGGATGGGAAGTTCCAGATTGTCAATCTCGACGTAAGCGTTATCAATGCCCATGCTGTAGAACACGCTCAGCAGGTGCTCGGTGGTCGAGATCAACACGCCCTTGTTCATCAGGCTGGTGGCGTAGCTGACGCGGGCCACGTAACGCCAGGCTGCGGGCACCGGGAAGCGATCCAGATCGGTGCGGACAAATACGATGCCCGTGCCGGCTGGGGCGGGCAACAGACGGATGTTCACCGGGGCGCCGCTGTGCAGTCCGACGCCGGCCGCCTCCACGGGGCGCTTGAGCGTGGTCTGGAGTCGCAATTTGGGGTGCTCCTGGAACGAGCACTGCACGGGCAATGCCGCCGTGTAATCAGTTTATATTCAGTAGGTTGGAATTATCAACCTGTTGCATTTTCGCAACAGAACAGCCCGCCGGGTGTTGCAAAAAAACCACGGCAAGGATGCACGCCCGCTTCGCGGTCCCGGGGCTGCCTGGCGCCGCCGGGCCTCCGCTATCATGAGGGGACAATGGCTGCCGGCCGCCTGTTCCTGATTGACGCCTTCGGCTTCCTGTTTCGCGCCTACCATGCGCGCGCCCGTTCCGCCGCGCCGATGATGCGAACTTCGTCCGGCCGTCCGACGGAGGCTGCCTACATTTTTAACAACATGCTGCGCAAGCTGATCGCGAACCATCAACCCGAATACATCGCGGCGGTCTTCGAGAGCGCCGGGCCGACGTTTCGCGAGCAGGAGTTCGCCGAATACAAGGCCAACCGTCCCGAGATGCCCGACGAGCTGGCCTGGCAGATCCCCTATGTGCGGCGGATTCTGGAGGCGATGACGATTCCGGTGCTCGAGTTCGAAGGCTATGAGGCCGACGACGTCATCGGCGCCCTGGCGCGCTGGGCCAGCGCACAGGGGCTGGAAGTAGTGATCGTCTCCAGCGATAAAGACATGCTTCAGTTGGTTTCCGAGCGCGTGCGGATGCTCAACCCGATCAAAGAGGACAAGACGTATGACCCGGCCGCAGTCGAGCAGGAGATGGGCGTGCGCCCCGAACAGATTCCGGATCTGCTGGCTCTCAAGGGGGACGCAATTGACAATATTCCGGGAGCTCCGGGCATCGGCGACAAAGGGGCGCGGGAACTCGTTCGGCGTTTCGGATCGGTAGAGGCGGCGCTCGAGCGCGCCGCGGAAGTCGAGCGGCGGACGTACCGCGAGAGTCTCATCAATAACCGTGAGCGGATCCTGATGAGCAAGCGCCTGGCGACGATTGACGCCGGCGCGCCGATCGAATTGGATCTGGACAAACTGGCGGCGCGTCCGCCGGACATATCCGCCCTGCGACGAATCTACAAGGAACTGGAGTTTTACAGTCTGCTGAGAGAACTCGGGCCGGAGGCGGATCAGCGCCCGCGCGATTATCGGGTGGCATCTTCGCCCGGGGAGATCCAGGCTTGGGTGGAGGCGGTTCCGCGCGAGTATCCCGTGGCCGTGACGTGGGAGCCGGCACCAGGGGCGGCCCGACTCTTGACGGAAGCGGCGGATGGGGGAGGCCGTCTCGCTCTGGCTTGGAGGCCGGGGGAAGTCCGCTCCGCGCCGATGGCCTGGCTCGACGCGTTGCGCTTCTGGCTCGAAGACGCCGGGCGTCGGAAGATCACTCACGATCTGAAGGCGCTGATTCTGGCGATGAGCGAGCGGGGAATCCGGCCAGCCGGCTTTGGCGAGGACTTGATGCTGTATGCGTTCCTTCTGTCTGCGGAGCCGGCGGCGTGCGGACTAGAGGCGATCGTGCGCCGTTATCTGGACCGGCAGCTCGAGCCGTCGCCTGAGCATCGCGCGGATTGCATCCTAGAGGCGGCGGCCATTCTGCGCCGTCAGGTGGACGAGGCGGGTTTGCGCGAGCTTTACGAGACGATTGAGCTGCCGCTGGCGGCGGTGCTGGCGCGGATGGAGCAGACCGGCATCCGGGTGGACCCGGCGGAGCTGCAACGGCTTTCGGTGATGATGCAGGCCGAGCTGGAGCGACTGACGGCGGAGATTCACGCCCTGGCGGGCAGGCCCTTCAACATCAACTCGCCGCAGCAACTGGGTAAGGTGCTTTTTGAGGAGCTGGGATTGCCCGCGCCTTCGCGCTACGGCAAAGGCAAGACGATTTCGACCGCGGCCGACGTGCTCGAGGAGCTGGCGCCCGAACACGAAATCGTGCGCAAGGTGCTGGAATACCGGCAGCTCGCCAAACTGAAGGGCACGTATGTGGATGCCTTACCCGCCCTGATCAACCCGCGGACGGGGCGGCTGCACACGAGCTTCAACCAGACCGGCGCCGCGACCGGGCGTCTGTCCTCGTCGAATCCCAATCTTCAGAACATCCCGATCCGCACCGAGCTGGGCCGGCAGATCCGCGCCGCATTCATTCCGCGCGAGGGCTGGAAGCTGGTGGTGGCCGATTACTCGCAGATCGAACTGCGGCTGCTGGCGCATTTTTCGCGCTGCCCGGTGCTGGTTGAAGCATTCCGGCGCGGCGAGGACATCCACACGCGCACGGCGGCGGAGGTGTTCGGAGTCCCGCCGCTGATGGTGACGCCGGAGATGCGCCGGCGCGCCAAGGCGGTGAACTTCGGCATCATTTACGGGCAGACGGCATTCGGTCTGGCCGCGCAGCTCGATATCCCCAGGGACGAAGCCCAGGCCTACATCGAGAGTTACTTTCAGCGGTATGCGGGGGTCAAGGAATTCATCGAGACCACCATCGCCGAAGTGCGGCGCACGGGCTACACCCGGACGCTGTTCGGCAGGCGTCGTCCCATCCCTGACATCAACAGTCCAAACCCCAGCCTGCGCAACTTCGCCGAGCGCACAGCGGTGAACACGCCGCTTCAGGGAACAGCGGCCGATCTGATCAAGCTGGCCATGATCCGGATCCAGTCCGGGCTGGACCGGCGCGGGCTGCGCACCGCGATGCTGCTGCAAGTGCACGACGAGCTGCTGTTCGAGTCTCCCCCGGAAGAGATCGAGGAAGTCTCCCGGTTGGTGCGACACGAAATGGAGAGCGTTCACAAGCTGGAGGTTCCTCTGGTGGCGGAGATCGGCGTGGGCGAGAACTGGCGGGATGCGAAATAGGGGCGGCCAAGACCCGTCCCTTCCATCGTCCCGTGCACCCTGGGTCTTCGCGCACCGGCACGCTTGAACTGCCCAGCGGCGCATAGTAGCACGGCTGCAAGGGTGAGTACAGCTATGATCCGGAGAATTCGAGTGCTGCTGGCGGGCTGCGTTGCGCTGGCAGTTGTGGCAGGAGCGCAGGATGCGCGGGGCCGCCTCATCGGCCTGGTGACGGACGCATCCGGGGCCGTGGTGCCCGACGCCACGCTCACGGCGACCCATCTGGAGATGAACACGCGAATTACGACGCGCAGCAACCAGACAGGTTATTACGAGCTGCCGTATTTGCTGCCCGGCGTTTACCGCGTGGTGGTCGAGATGCAAGGCTTCAAGCGCTATCAGCGCGAGCCCATCGAGATCCGTGTGGGCGAGACGGTGACGCTGAACGTCTCGCTCGAGCTGGGGGCCGTAGGCGAAACGGTGACCGTGACGGCGGAAGCGCCCATGCTGGAATCGGCGTCGGCCAGTCTGGGCGCCGTGATCGAGCGCAAGATGCTGGAGGACTTGCCGATTGCGGGAGGGAGCGTCACGTACCTGGCTCGATTGGTTCCCGGGGTGACTTCCGGCCAGGCGCCCGGGCACAACTGGCTGCCCAGCGCGATTGACGTGCTCTCGAACATTGCGGTGGCGGGAACCGAAAGCGGGGCGAACGAGTTCACGCTGGACGGCATTCCCAACATGACACGCAGTTCGATATCTTTCTCGCCGCCGGCCGACCTGGTGCAGGAGTTCCGCGTGGACACCGTGAACTACGACGCCGCGCAAGGGCACGCCTCGGGCGCCACCATTGGCATGAGCCTGAAAGCCGGGACCAACAGACTGGGCGGCACCGCCTTGTGGGAGGTCGCTCCCAACCCGTGGCAGGCCACGGACTTTTTCTCCAACAAGCGGCTGTATGACCTGAGCACGGGCCCCGTGACCCCGGAGAAACGCAAGGCCATGATCCCGCCGCGCAAGGTCAACCGCTACTCTGCCACCAGCGGAGGTCCCGTGTATCTTCCCGGGCTCTACGACGGGCGGAATCGTACTTTCTGGACCTATGGCTTCCAGGGGTTCAACCGGCGCAATCCCGCGAACTCCAACTATACGGTGCCCACGCCGGCGCAGCGTGAGGGCGATTTTTCAGCGCTGCTGACGCTGGGCTCGGTCTATCAGATTTACGATCCGGCCACGATCCGGCCCGCGCCCGGCGGGCGCTTCAGCCGCGAACCTTTCCCCGGCAATATCATTCCGGCCTCGCGCCTGGATCCGCTGGCACGGAAATTCCTCTCCTATTATGCGAAGCCGACCACCGCGGGCACCGCGGACGGGCGCAACAACTACCAGCTTTCGGAAACCAACTCGAACGACTTTATCCAGAACATGGCCCGGGTGGACCATCAATTCAGCGAGAATCATCGCCTTTTCGGGCGGTTCACCCATTCCTGGCTGCATTTCTACCGCGGCACCATTTTCCCGAACGAATCGCGCGGCCTGGACCGCTATCGCAAGCAGCGCGGGCTGGCGCTCGACGACGTTTATGTGTTTTCGCCCGGTTTCCTGCTGAACGTAAAGTACGGCTTCACCCGTTTCCTGCAATCCGACTGGCCGCAGAGTCGCGGTTTCGACCTTTCGGTATTCGGCTGGCCCTCCTCGCTACTGGCCCAACTGGACAGGCAGGCGATTGCTTTTCCCCAGATCTCGCCGGAAGGTTACGCCGCTCTGGGAGAAAGCACAAACTATCTTTGGGCGACCAATTATCATACCTTGGCGGCGAACGTATCCCAGGTGCGGGGTAATGTCAGCTTGCGCTGGGGCGCCGACGTGCGCGTGATGCGCGACCACAATTATAACTGGGGCAACGCGGCGCCTTCCATTTCCTTTGCTTCGACGTGGACGCGCGGGCCGCTGGATAACTCGCCGGCCGCGCCGATCGGGCAGGGACTGGCTTCGCTGCTGTTGGGGCTGCCCACCGGCGGCGGAATAGATAACAATGCTTCTCATGCCATCCAGTCGGTTTACAGCGGGCTGTACTTGCAGAACGACTGGCGGGTGGCGCGGAAACTTACGCTGAATCTCGGCTTGCGCTGGGAATACGATTCGCCGATAACCGAGCGGTACGACCGGGCGGCCTCGTCGTTCGATTTCGTGACGGTGAATCCCGTGCAGGCGGCCGCGGCGGCCAACTATGCCCGGGCGCCGATTCCGGAAGTTCCCGTGGATCAGTTCCGCACCATCGGCGGTTTGCGGTTCGTGGGTCGCGACGGGCGCCCGCGCGGGATTTTCGGCACGCCGCGCAGCGCTCTGGCGCCGCGTTTCGGCTTTGCCTGGCAGGCGCTGCGGGACACGGTGATCCGCGGCGGCTACGGGATCTTCCGCGACCCGTTGGGGGCGGACCGTTACGGCATCCACCAGCCCGGCTTCAGCGTACGCACGAACCTGATTCCGAGTCTGGACAATGGTCTCAACTTCCGGGCCACGCTTCAGAATCCCTTCCCCGATGGCGTGCAGCAGCCGGCGCCGGTGGGGCTTACCACCTTTGTCGGCCGTGGCGTGTCCTATCCCCCGGTTGCCCGTTCGTCACCTTACCAGCAGCGGTGGAGCTTCTCCGTTCAGAGGCAGTTCCCGGGACGCACGCTCGGGGAGATCAGTTACGTCGGCAGTCGCGGCGCCCGGCTGGCAGTGAGCCGTGAGTGGGATCCCATACCGCGAAAGTATTACTCGACCTCCCTGGAGCGCGATCAGGCCGTGATTGATTTGATGAGCGCTGCCGTAACCAATCCGTTCTTCGGACTGCCGGAATTTGCGGGTACCGGCCTCTCGGGGCGCACCGTGACCCGCGGCCAGCTCACGCGGCCTTACCCGCACTTTACTTCCCTCACTTCGGACGATCATGTAGGTTATAGCTGGTATCACTCCCTCCAGGTTCGGGTGGAAAAACGTCTTTCGCACGGCCTGAGTTTCAGTGCAGCCTACACGTTTTCCAAGCTGATGGAGGCGACCAGCTTCCTGAACGACACCGACCCGCTGCCCGAGGAGGTCATCTCCGACTCGGATCGCCCTCACCGGTTGTCCGTCGGAGCGGTCTGGGAGGTCCCGGTCGGACAGGGACGTCGCGTTGGTGCTCGCTGGCCGCGGCTGATCGAGGCCATCTTGGGCGGCTGGCAGTTGCAGGCGATCTACCAGGCTCAGAGCGGGCAGGCGCTCGGTTTCGGCAACATAATCTACCGCGGCAACATTCACCATATCGTGCTGCCGCGCGACCAGCGCACGATTGATCGCTGGTTCAACACCGAAGCGCCGTTCGAGCGTGACCCCCGCAGGCAACTGGCCTGGAACATCCGCACCTTCCCGAGCCGCCTGACGGGTCTGCGCGGGCCGGGCGATAACTACTGGGACGCCTCGCTGGCCAAGGTGTTCACGATCACCGAGCGGCTTCGGTTGCAGTTACGCACCAACTGGGAAGGAGCGATGAACACGCCCCAGTTCGGCAACCCCAACACCGGCGTAACCAATACGCTGTTCGGCATGATCACCTCCACGCGCGGTGAGGCCCGCCGCATTTACGTGGGCGCCAAGCTGATGTTTTGAGGCGGCGAGCCCGGGGCCGAACCCGATTCGGGCAACGGATGACGCCGGCGGTGCGTCTGCGGTGGAGTTTCCGGGCCTGGCTGCAAGCGCGGGTATCGCGAGGCGACAACGGCACGCCGCGAGAAACCTCGATCCGGGCCGCGGCTGACCGACGTCAGTCCCCGCGCCCGGGTGTTAGTCTGGTCCCGCACCCGCCTGGCCTCCGAACAGTTGGTTGATGCGCTGGAACCGGTAGTCGAAGATGCTTTCGATGTCACGCCGGACTTTCAGCGAATGCACTGCCCGTCCGATGATTCCCAGCGGCAGGCGGTACCGCACCACGTCCGTCATTCTCGTACCGCTTTTATGCGGCTCGAAGCGATGGGTGTGATGCCAGAGGCCGAACGGTCCCTGCAACTGCACGTCCACGAAGCGATGCGGGGGCTCCCACCGACGTATCTCGGTCGTCCAGAAGATAGGAACGCCGCGCCAGCTCAGCCGGTATCGGATTCTGGTGCCGGCCGCGATCCGGATCGGTCCGGGCGTGAGAATGCGAAAGCGGAGCCAGGGCGGCGTGATCTCCTCGAGATTACCGGCGTCCGAGAAGAAAACAAAGACCTCTTCGGGAGGCCGTGGGATCCATTGCTCTCGCCTTAGCGTGTGGAATCGTGTCAACGCGGATGCCTCCAATCGAACCCCTGTTTTCAATGATGAATCCGCGAGTTGAGGGATTCCTGCGATATCGAAGGCGAGTCGGCGGCAGCTCGTCAGCAAAGGCGCCGGCCCGGCGAGAGGGCACAGCGGGGGCGGAGCCGCTCTGCCAGGCCCGGCGAACTGGCAGAGGACTCACTTCCCCCGCCGCCGGCCGTTCAGAATTCCAGCCGTAACGCCATCTGGCCGACGCGGTTGCCGCCGCTGTCGGCGCCGCGCGCGCTGGTCGTCCTTCCGAAGGCGATGCTGGTGATGTTGTTGCCCGGGTTGGCCAG
>Ga0209017_10000438_pt1 | contig 41506 bp, 31 predicted proteins | sample YNPBryunderm2012_FD_185812 | JGI IMG/M metagenome (GOLD analysis project Ga0209017, IMG submission 185812) | Anoxygenic and chlorotrophic microbial mat microbial communities from Yellowstone National Park, USA - YNP Bryant MS undermat 2012... ...
GTAGGGCTGCTGTATTTGGCCGGCAGGAATTGTTCTTTGCGATCGACCAGGGGGCTATCGGGATCGACCCGGCTTGCCCGCTCTTGGCCCACCACCTTGAAACCCTGGATGATCACTTTTTTCCGTCCGGGCAAGACCTGACAGGAATACCGTCCTTGCTGAATGACGGCCTGGGCGGTGGGCGCATTGCCTTGGGGGTCCTGAAAGACGATCGTGCCTTCCTCAAGCGGCTTGCCGTTAAGCGTTACCTGCCCGGACACGGTAACCATCCGTGGCCCGGCGGAACCGCAGCCGCCAAGCATATTCCCTACCAACAACCCCGCCAAAACCAGCCCGCATAGAGCATAGCCTCTTTTGTCTCCCCTCCGCTTGTCCAGCCCATCATTTCCCATCGGCAGGTCTCCTTGTGCGCCCTTGTGGGTTTATTTAGAAGGGGGATTGTTGCAATACTTCGCCGCCGTCCATGGACCCCATGGCTTGCCAGGTGGCTTGGCTGATGGAGTTGGAAATGAAGTGGACCGAACCGTCGGCCATCAGCACGTTGACGCCGCCGGGGTGTTTGCTGCGGGCGGCCACAATGCGGGGCCAAACGTCCACCAGCTGGGCCGGCCGATTCGGATCCGTACAGCCCCGGGAAGCAATACAGGAATTCTGATCCACTCCGCTATTGGGCGTATTGATCGTCATGAACTGGGCGCAGGAAACGTCGTCGTTGAGAATGTCGCCTCGGAAATCCCAGATGCCGTCCTGCACCGCCTGAAGCACTTCGGACATGAGCATGGTATTGGAGGTGCCATCGACCAGTTCGGCCAATCGGGCCGACCGGTTCGGGCCAAACGGCGATGGTCGATAGTTAGGGTACTTGGTCGTATCTTGGCAGAAATCGGCGGCTCCCCAGTTCAGGACGTAATTGCCGCGGGATCGGCTGTGCGAATCGGCCGGCGGGAGCCAAAACCCGGTCCGGTCAGAGGGACAAAAGTATAGCGGCACTTGGACCAAGACGATCGGCTCATTGCCGGTGCCGGGCGTGCCCAGATGATGGAACGGCAATTTGAAATCGTATCGGTCGTAAAGCGGCTGCTGTTCGATGAACGGCCAAAGCCGGGGCGGATAGCTGATCCGGGGACTGTTCGGGGCCAACGCGCCGCAGTTGCTAGAACCCCCAAGCCGAGAATTCGGATACACCAGCGCCTTATGCGTATGCTCATAGTTGAGCATGGCCAGGCCCCACTGTTTGAGGTGGTTGGTGCATTGCATTCTGCGGGCTGCTTCCCGGGCCGCCTGCACCGCCGGCAAAAGCAGCGCAATCAAGATGCCAATAATGGCAATGACCACCAAAAGCTCCACCAAGGTAAAACCGGCCGCCTTATCTTGCCCTCGGAGGGGAACATGAGGCCGGTTTTCCCTCCTCGAAACCATGCTCTTTCCGGAACCCTGGTTTCGCAGAAATGCCAACCAGCCCTCAGAGGCCTCCCTACCTTGTCGCCCAAGCGGGTTACCGGAATATCGATCCATGAAGAGCAGTCCTTTTCGGAAAGGAGATATCTTTTCATGCACTCGCCGCCGCTCGCTTACATCTCTCGGCCGGGGCCGGACGTCGCCTGGTCCTAACTCTTTGGCACCCCAGGAACATGCCGAACGCCAAGCTCGCTAAGAGGGCCAATTCGGCGCCGGTCGGCTCCGGCACCCAGAAATAGTCCATCCCTTGGAGCAGTTTTGCATAATGCTGGAGGATTTCTTCTCCGGAAAGCGCTCGGCGGTAGATCGCCAGCTCATCCAGAATTCCAATAAACGGTTCGGTGCTACCCCCATTGGAGCCGATAAACGCATTGGCACTGCCGCCGCTGGTGATCAATTGGTTATCCGGCAAATCCAACATAGCAATCAGCCGACCATCCAGCCACATCTGCTTGCTCCCGCTTGCAGCATCGTAGGTAGCCACCAGGTGGTGCATGCGTCCGTCGGCCACTTGGGCCAGGGTGGGCCGACCATCCAGCCCATCCAGCGCCACATCCATTTCCGCATAACTACCTCCGACATTCAACCCCAGCGAAATCCCTGCCACTCCCGCCGTGCCCACCAGTTGGCCATAATTGTTATTGATATTGGCCCCCCTCTGGAAGGACAACAGAATGCGGTTATTGCCGTCCTCTTTACGGAAAAATTCCGCCTCGCTTTGACCGTTCCAGTTGGTGGCAAAAAGCGTTTCTATGGTGATGCCTGTGGTGAAGGAGAATAGATTATCGATCCCCGATTGGCCATTGCCTACATTGATGGCGTCGGTAGCATTTTGGTTAAAGCGGGCGGCGCCCTGGCCGATCAGCCCGCTGGTGCGGGCGGCGGTGCCTTGGAAAGTCCCGTTGTTCGCATAAGCCTGGTCCCAGGCAGTGCCCGTGCCCGTGGCCGATTCGTCGAAGTTCCAGTAGGCTACCAAATCCGGATGCAATACAGGTTGCCGTAATCCAATCTGAGCGTTATCGGTCCAAACGCGGTTGCCGCCGCTGCCAGGAGAGGCCCCGAGATTCACCGCTCGAATGGAAAAATCTTTGTAAGCTCCTCCCGCAAATGTGTTCAGGTCGATCACCCCCCGGGAAACCTCATTGACAAAAATTTCAATTCGGTTGGTAATCCGGTCGAAATAGACGGCATAATTGTTCCACGTGTAGCCGGTTATCCCGGAAGTAAGCCCCGTATCGGTCTCCCCAACGCCCGCCCGATAGAGTCCAATCTGGGGCAATCCCGCCGTAGGCCTTCGGAAAAAGACCGAAAGGCCTTGAGCGTCGGCAATCCCGCCTTGGGTGTTGCTGACGGTAATATCCACTCGGTCATAGGGTTGCACCGCATCGAATTGCACCACGAAACGGTTCCGAAGCCCATAGAGCACTCCATAATCCACAGTGTTCCCGGTTTGGGTAAACCCCGTGATCGTCCCGGAACCACTCACATTTTCGTTGACCGATGGGTTGCCAGGAAACGGCGGTGATCCATCCACCAAGCCCGGATTAGACGGATTCCGATCGCTGGCAAAACTAAAGGCATTGCTCCAGGATCGACTGGCATGCCCATACACATTCTCCACCACATACGCCTGCCACGGTTGAATGGCTGGAACATAAACCCGATAGGAATTCGAACCCCCGTCGGCGTAGCCGGTAAACGTATCGCTGAGATCGAGCCACTGAATCAGCGAAGAGTTCCCGACGGTAACACCGCAACCACCCGGCCCAAACGTTACCACCGCATGGGCTTGACCGACCCAGAAGCTCATCACCCCGGCCGTCACCAGGCCAACAAATCCCCATTCCAACCCTCTTTGAGCACTCCCCAAGAGTTTTTTCATGGTCCAGCTCCTTAAACAAAGAAAACCCAATGGAAAGGTAAACTTCAGATTTCGATAAAAATTTGTATTTTTCAAAAGAGATTTAGGTCACCTTTGAACATGTTACTTACCCATTGAGGATAGCAATTTTTTCCAGTTGTGCTCTATCTTTCCCGAAAAACACTCCTAGCTGTGATCTGGGTTCACCAAGGGATTTGGCTGGACTCGGCCGGTGGCGTTCTGGAGGTGTTGGAGCATGGCGGAGCGGGCCTGGTCGGGTTGGCCTTGCCGAACCGCCTCCAAAATGGCTTCATGCTCTGCGATGGCCGACTGCCGCACCTGCACATCGTCTTGATAGAGGAATTGCAACTCCAAAAGCAGGTCCCCGATCGAAGCCATGAACACATGAAAAATCGGATTGCCGGTGCTGCGGGCCAATTCCTGATGAAAAGCCATGTCGTGCCGAACATACTGGCTTCGGTCCTGCAGGCTTTCCCGCATGGCCTGGACGGCGGCTTCTAAGATTTCCAAATGTTTCGGTCCCCGGCGCTGCGCCGCTATCTGGGCAATGCTGGCCTCCAGGTGCATCCGAGCCTCAAACAGGCACCGAAGGTCAATCCCCCCTTGCACCCGCAAAAGCGGCGACAATTTGCCAAACAGGGTGCCCAAATCCAGCCGACGCACAAATATCCCTTTGCCGTGCTTGACCTCCAAAACGCCCAGCCCTTTCAGCACCGAGATGGCCTCTCGCAAAGGCAATCGACTGGCGCCGACCATCTGGACCAACTGGCGTTCCGAAGGGAGCCGATCGCCCGGTCGAAGCCCCTGGGCGGCAATATAGCGGATCAGAGCCTGGGCGATCCTTTCGACCAGAGTGGGTTGTTTTTGGAGAAGGAGGGGTTCCATCAAGGACATAACCGCGTCCATCACGTAGGGAATAGAGGGACAACTGATATGCTCATATGACCTGTTACCTTATAAAATACTCTCACTCCCCTCCCAAAGTCAACAATTTAAATAAGAAAAACACCCAGAAAATAACCATAAAGGCTGGAATTATACCCCCCAAAGAGCCGCCAAAATCTTCGAAGAAAGTTTCACATTCTATCTATTTTGGTGTACATGTGAGCTTGACTGTATCCACCGGGAAGCACGACCACAATCTATGGTGTTCGATCCGATTTTAGCCCCTACATCTGGTAGTGGGCCGGGCAGGTAGATACAGTCAAATTAGCCGAACGAAGCAAATCGCCTCTCCCTTGCCGGGAGAGGCCGGCGGGGCCGAAGCGAAGCCACTTAAGGGGACTGTATCCACCGGAAGTAATTACCCCAATCTGTGGGGTTCGTGCTGATTTTACCCCCTACAAGTTGTAGGGGATTGGCCGGGTGGATACAGTTAAACTAAGGGGCTGTCCTTCCTGCGAAAGCGGGAATCCAAAAAAGTAAAACTCCGCATTCTCTGGACTGCTGCTTTTGCGGGAACAAGCCGGGACTGCTCCTTCCACAGCAGTGCCACGCTGGTTTTCGCCCCCGGCAAGAGCCAAATTGCTTCCTTCGGCTAAAGGGTTCGCAAAAAATCCAAGTCCTCTAATTTGCAAGTCCTCTAATTTGACTGTATCCACCGGAACCAATTGCTACAATCTGTGGAGTCCGAGCGATTTTAAGCCCCTAGAAGTTGTAGGGATCTGGCCGGGTGGATACAGTCCCACTAAGGAGAAAGGACGGCAGGATGACGCAACTGACGCAGGAGCAGGCCCGAGCGGTGCAGGAGCGGCGGGTTTCGGTGGCGCTATCGGCCGGGGCGGGCTGCGGCAAAACCCATGTGTTGACCCAGCGGTTTTTGAGCTACCTGGACCCGGAGGCCACCGGCGGCCAACCGGCCCGGCTCAGAGAGCTGGTGGCCATTACGTTCACGGAACGGGCGGCCCGGGAGATGCGTCTGCGGATTCGCCGGGCTTGCCGGGCTCGCCTCCTGGCCGCTCCCGATGAGCCAACGGCTTCCTACTGGCTTGGCCTGCTTCGGGAGATGGACTCGGCCCGCATTAGCACCATCCATTCTTTTTGTCGCCAATTGCTTTGCCGTCATGCAGTGGAAGCCGGACTGGATCCCCATTTCCGGGTGCTGGAAGAAGTGGAGGCCCAGACCCTGCTTTTGGAACTTTTGGACGATGTGCTCCGGCGCCGATTGGCCCAACAGCAAGAACCTTTCTTGGAACTTTTGACCACCTATGACCTCCCAACCCTCCGCCAAATGGTCCAACAGTTGCTGGAATGTCGGCTGGAAATCGACTTCCCCTACTGGACCCAGCGCACGCCGGAGGAATTGGCCCAGCATTGGGAAAAACTTTACCAAGACTGGTTTTCCGCTTATCGGATGGAGTTCCTTACCGACCAGCATGTTCAAAACCTTGTGCAACTTATCCGATCGGGCCAGAAGGTTTCGGAGCTGGTTCGCCAGCGATGGGATCAGATAGAAACTCTATTGAAAGGTTTGCCCCACAGCAGCAACCTCCAGGCAGACATCCAACTTCTCCGGGAAAATGCGAAGGTCCAGGACCTGAGGGCGAAATCGCACTGGCCCGATGAGGACTTTTATATCCAGTACAAAGAGGCGGCCAAGAAGTTTCGAGAGTCCGCTTTGAAAAAGTTAGAAAGTTTTTCCCGTTGGCCGGAGCCTTCCGAAGTGGAAACGTTGGCCAGGATGGCCTTGCATGTATTGAGTTTGGCCCATGAAGTGCTCCAGGCCTACGAGGAAGAAAAACGTGGGCAAGCGGCCTTGGATTTCGACGATCTGGTGGCCGAGGCGGTTCGACTGCTGGAAGGGCCCTACGGGCAGGACGTTCGGAGCCTGTTAGCCGCCGAAATCCGTCACCTCCTGGTCGATGAATTTCAGGACACCGATCCGAAGCAGGTTCGGCTCATTGAACTTTTATGCGGCGAAGATTTCCTCCGGGGCAAACTGTTTTTCGTCGGCGACTATAAACAGTCAATCTATCGGTTCCGAGGGGCCAGACCGGAGGAGTTCCATCGGCTCCGGTCGAACACGCCGCCGGGGGGCCGACTGTCCCTGACAGTCAATTTCCGCAGCCAGCCGGGCATTTTGGATTTCGTCAACGCCCTGTTTTGCGAAGAGTTAGGCCCCGAATACGAGCCGCTCCGGCCCCATCGGCCCCAACGGAATCCCGAGCCGATCGTGGAGTTCCTCTGGGCCAAAGAACCGGCCCAGGAGACTTCGGACAACGAATCGCCCGAGGCCGAAGAGACCGAAGAACCTTTCCAGGCCGAGGCGGAGGGTTCCGAGGAGGCTAAAGCAGCGGAGATTCGCCGTCAAGAAGCCGACTGGATCGCCCGCCGCATCCGGCAACTATTGGACTCTGGCCAGCCGCTGGTCCACGACGAAGAAGCTGCCCAAGAGGGTCAAGAGCGGCTCCGCCCACCTCAGCCCGGCGACATTGCCATCCTGTTTCGGGCCTTGTCGAACATCCAGATTTATGAGGAAGCCCTCCGGCAGTACGAGATTCCTTATTATTTGGTGGGCGGCCATGCCTTCTATGCCCAACAGGAAATCTACGATGTGCTGAACCTGCTCCGGGCCATCCAGTCGCCCCAGGATGATGTGGCGCTGGTGGGCGTGCTCCGAAGTCCGTTTTTCAACCTGCACGACGAGACGTTATATTGGCTGGCTCGGTCGGGCGCCCAGCAGGGCGAAGGGCTTTGGGCAGGCTTGTGTGCCCAGCGGTTGCCCTCGGAACTGGAACCGGCTCAGCGCCGGCGCGTCCGTTTTGCCGCGGCCACCTTGCAACAGCTTCGGGCCAGAAAAGATACCCTCCCCATAGCCGATCTGATCCAAGAGGCACTCCAACGTACCGGATACGACGCTGTTCTGCTGGCCGAATTCCTAGGTGAACGAAAATTGGCCAACCTGGAGAAACTGATCGATCTGGCTCGGTCGATGGACGAAACTGGCTTGTTCAGCCTGGCTGACTTCATCGTCCAACTCAGCGAGTTTGTGGCCCGGCAACCCAAAGAACCCCTGGCTGCCACCTTTCCGGAAACTTCCGAGGTGGTCCGCCTGATGACCATCCACCAGGCCAAAGGATTGGAATTCCCCATTGTCATCGTGGCGGACCTGGGACGTCAAAACCGACATAACCGGCAACCGGCGGCTTTCCATCCTGAGTACGGGCCACTACTGAAACCTCCTCCCAACTGGGAAAAAGTTACCTTTTGGCATATCTACTGGCACCAAGAGGAAATAGCCGACCTGGAAGAACAAATGCGCATCTTCTACGTGGCCACCACCAGGGCAGCGGACTATTTGATCCTTTCGACCGGCTGGGGAAAAGACACGCTGAAAAGTCCTTGGATGGCCCTGCTGGATCGGCGGATTGATCTGGAAACCGGACAATGGAAGGTAAGTTTACCTGAAGGATATCCGCCGCCGAGCATTCGGGTGGTACAGAGCCGGCCGGAGTGTGCCGGTCCGCTCGCAGCGGCCCGCCCTCGCCGCTACCTGGACAATCTGCTCCAAAAAACAGAGCAAGCACTTCGGGAAGGCAAAGGCCGAATCCCTCCCCACCTGGGCCCGCTGCCGCCCGATCCGGCCGCCGGAGGGCGATACTCCTTTTCCCGACTGACAGGACAGTTGCACCTGCTGGCCCAGGAAGACGATGCGCAACCGCCCCGACCATCCGCTGCGTATGCCGAGGGAGCCAAAGCCCAAGAGGAAGCCCAGCAGTTGGGCATCCTGATTCATGGCATCTTGGCCCAGATGGATTATCGGGCGCCGGAGGGGATTGCCGAGTTGGCCGACCGATTGGCCTTTCGGCACCTGGGACGTCTTCCCCCAGAAGAAGCCGGGCGCATTCAAACCGAAGCCGTGGAAATGGTACGCCGATTTTTGGCCTCCCCCCGGGCCGGGCGGATCGCCGCAGCCCGCAAACTCTATCGGGAGGTGGAATTTTTGCTGGCTTGGCCCCCAGATCGGCACCAGCAGACCGGCTCCTACGTGCAGGGGTTTCTGGACTGCCTCTACCAAGACACGGAAGGCCAATGGCATCTAGTGGATTTTAAGACCCATCAGCTCAAAGGCCGAAACTTACGTCAATTGGCCGCCCAATATGAATTGCAAATGCTCCTTTACGGGTTGGCCTGCGAAGAGATTCTGGGTACCGGCCCGGCGGAACTGGTGATCTATTTCCTCCGGGCTGCAGAAGAGATCACCTTTACCTGGACGGACGCCTCCCGCCAAATGGTGATCGAACAGATTAGCCAAGCCATCTCGCAGTTGTCGAAAACTATGTCTAGCGGATCACCACGAAACGAATTCTAGGTTCCCGCGCATCCCTTTTCTGCGGCTTTTTTACACTCTGTAACATTTTAGGTTGACTGTATCCCTCCGGAACGATGCTCACAATCTGTGGTGTTCGATCCGATTTTTAGCCCCTACATCTGGTAGGGGGCTGGGCGGGTAGATACAGTCAAACTAAATAGTTACAAGATTACGATCCCAGAACAACTCTCATCGTTTGCGTTCCCGTTGGATATCTTCCACACTATTGCCCCCGGTGGAATATTGTCCAATTCGAGAGATCGGGTCTCGGAATTTTCTTTTCTGGGCTTCCCACGAGGACTCAGAGGAGAGGGAACCCGGCAAACCATGGGCCGACAGGCTCCGTATGCCCGCCAACGAGCTTGCTTTTCATCAGATGGAGGGATCGCTCCAACTGTTTAATCTCCTCCAAAAGCCGGATCTTTTCCTCCACTCCACAAGCCTGTCTCCTTGTCGATACCCAGGCTGATTTCGTCCAAGAAGCATTCTGTCCCGGTTGCCCTCCGCTTTGGCGGAGCAGTGTCTGGCCGAACCGTTCTGTTTCTATTTTGACTTTCTTTCCTGCCCAAAGCGATAGTCCAGTGGGGGTGGCCAGATACGTCTGCCCGGCATACACGGAAACTCGGAAAGGCTGTCCCCACATTGGCAGCCGGGCGGGGCCCAAACCGTTTCCAAACCCCTCCGGGGTACCAAAATACCCGTTTGGGGGGGTTGATAGTGAGGGATCGCTGGTGGGCGGTATATCCGGCTACAAACGGAATTTCGGGAGGGTCATTGAGATAATGGGTGCCAAACGCTATTGGCCGAGCAAAGGAACCAAGAGAAGCCTTTCCAATTTTGCCCCCGGAGTACTTCTCCGAAGGGGCGGCTAGGATTGCCACTTTATAGGTACTTCTATCCACCCGAAAGTTGCATTTTTGGAACGTTTATGGGCCGGCACGGAGTATATGTTCTAAGTTTTTGATAGGAAGGAAGTTGCGTTGATCTGGAAGATTTTGATCGTTTGCTTTCTTTTAAATTGCCTAATATGATCATAATAGTGCAAAATATTTCCAAAAATTTTAAAATTTTTGATAGAAGATGCTTGACAAGTTTCATTATCTTGGCATACTAGAAGATATAGGCAAACTTGGCAGGCTGTAGGTCCAGATTATGTTGGTCGAGGAGCGACGCCAGCGCCTGTTGGAATTGGTCCGTGCCAGACGGTTTGCTTCCCTACCGGAATTGGCCGAGGAGCTGCACGTGTCCGAATCCACCGTCCGGCGGGATCTGGAATGGTTAGAGGAGCAGGGCACAGCCCGGCGAATCCACGGCGGGGTGCTCTACACGGGGCAGTCGCCGCACTTGGCCCATTTTGAGGCCCGGCAACCGGCCCAATGGGCACAAAAACGGGCCATCGCCCGCCGCGCCGCCGAACTGATCCAACCCGGCGAAACCATCCTGCTAGACGGCGGGACAACCACCTATGAAGTGGCCCGGCTCCTCGTGGGACGCCCCCTGCATGTGCTGACCAATTCTCTGCCGGTGGCCAATTTGTTCGCCCCCGACCCAAAGAGCGACCTAATTTTCATAGGGGGCAATATTTGCCCCCGGTCCGGTGTAGCCCAAGGACCCTATGCCGACAAAATGCTCAGTTCCCTCCGGGTCCGGAAAACCATCCTGAGTGTGGCCGCCATCAATGAAGAAGGATGTTTCAACAACAATCTGCTCCTGGTGGCTACCGAACAGGCAATGATCCGGGCTGCCGACCAGGTCATTGTGGTGGCTGATAGTTCCAAGTTCGGCCATCGGAGTTTGGGCCATGTCTGCCCGTTGGAGGACGTGGACATTTTGGTCGTGGATTCGGGGCTTTCCGAATCGTGGAGGGAGCGGTTGGCTTCGGCAGGGGTACAGGTGTTGATTGCACCGGTTTCGGAGTCTCCGGAATCTGCCCAATCGGAAGGAGCACTGGGATGACGGTTGCAACAGCGGCGCCGCCGAAAGGGGTGGATCGGAAACTGGTCGAGCAGATTGTCCGGGAGATTGTGCTTCGACAGTGGAAGGGGCCGCCGCAGCGCCCGCATTTGGTGGTCAGCATTTCGGCCCGGCATGTGCATTTAAGTCCGGAACATGTGGAGGTACTGTTCGGCCCCGGCTATCAACTCAAGGTGATGAAGGAGCTTTATCAGGAGGGGTTTTATGCGGCAGAAGAGACGGTCATGATTGTCGGGCCGAAGCGCCGGATGCTACCGACGGTCCGTGTGCTGGGACCGCCCAGGGGTGCCACCCAGGTGGAACTGGCTTTTACCGACGGAATTTCCCTGGGCATTGACCTGCCGGTGCGGTTAAGCGGCCAGATCGAGGGCACACCGGGTTGTGTGCTGGTGGGGCCGAAGGGGGTGGTAGATCTTAAGCAGGGGGTGATCCGGGCGGCCCGCCATGTCCATATGGGACCGATGGACGCTGCCTATTACGGCGTGCAAGACGGTGACCGAATGGCCCTTCGGGTGCATTCCGGCCCGTGCAGCACCACGTTCGAAAACCTGATTGTCCGGGTCGGCCCGAAGATCAAACTGGAGGTCCATCTGGACACCGATGAAGGCAACGCCGCCGATCTGGACCATGCCGAGGCGGTGGAACTGGTGAAAATGTAGCTGCTCTGGCAGGAAGGCCTTTCCGCTCGGAGATCGAAAAGGAGATCGAAAAAGGGGACAAAAGAATACCATTTTTCCCGAATGGAGGGGGATGCCGTGTCATTCCTGCGTAAGCAGCAGTCCAGGCTTGTTCCAGCATAAGCGGGAATCCTGTTTTCTCCCCACGGAAGCAGGAAGCCCGCAATATGGAGTGTTTCTTTCTGGATTCCCGCTTTTGCGGGAACGACACCCCTCATCCGGCTTCGGCTGCACCTCCGCCGGCCTCTCGATGGCCAGGGGAGAGGCGAATGGGTTCCTTGGGCTCCAGCGGTACACAAAAGGCAACTTAGGAAATATTCGGAGGATTCGGGTGTTTTGGTCCTTTTTCCGTGGAGAGGTTTCCTATGGCAAAGACGATGGAAGCGATTGGCATGATTGAGACCAAGGGATTTGTGACCCTGGTGGAGGCAACGGATGCGATGCTGAAGGCTGCCAATGTCCAGTTTTTAGGCTGGGACAAAATTGGCAGCGGTTTGGTCAGTGCGTTTGTTACCGGCGACGTGGCAGCGGTGAAGGCGGCCACGGATGCCGGAGCGGCAGCCGCCGGCCGGATCGGCGAGGTGGTCAGTGTGCAAGTGATTCCTCGGCCGCATGAAGATCTGGATGTGGTGCTGCCTCCGCCGATCGCCAAGACCAAAAAAGGCGGCACCGACTAAACCCGGAGTGGGCCATAAGAAAATGCGTGGTTCTTTTTGAGAAAGGGTCGAAGCGATGCAAGATGCGATTGGGTTGTTGGAGACGCGTGGGTTGGTGGCTTTGGTAGAGGCGACGGATGCGATGGCCAAGGCGGCCAATGTACAGATTGTGAAACGTGTCCAGATTGGTGGCGGCTTGGTAACCACTATTGTGCGGGGGGATGTGGGCAGTGTGCGGGCTGCTGTGGAAGCCGGTGCCAATGCGGTTACGGCCGCCAGTGGTGAACTGATTGCCAGCCATATCATCCCCCGGCCCGCCGAAGGCGTCATCGAAGCCTACCTCAGCTAGCCGGGCCCGCTTACCCAGTTGGGTTCCGAGCTGAGCTCCGCTCAACAGCCGGGCGCCGCTCAGCTAGCCGGCTTCCCTCAGCGAGCCGGGGGCCCCTCCACAAGCCTGGCATCCTCCCTTGGCCAGTGCGTGGAGAAAGGCTGGGGTTCCCGAGCGGCGGACGACCGGCGGCTTATTGATTTTCACCAAGGGAAAAGCCACGCCAATTTCTGGTTTTCAGGCACTTTGGTGTCCCTTGGTTTTGGGGAAGGTCCATAGGAGAAACGCCCCACAAAGGCATAAAAATTCATTCAACAGGGAGGCCCAAGGATGTACATTTTGGTGGCCAATCTGGGTTCGACGAGTTTCAAATATCGGCTTTTCCAGATGCCGGAGGAGCGGCAGTTGGCCCGGGGCGGGATCGAACGGATCGGATCGCCGGAAAGCCGATGTGTGGTGGAGATCGGTTCGGCCCGGCAGGAAAAGCTGCTCCACGTGCCGGATCATGCCGAGGCGGTTCGGCAGTGCCTAGCCCAGCTGACCGACCCAGAAATCGGCTGTTTGAAGGATGCCTCGGAGGTATCGGCCATTGGGTTTAAGGCGGTGCATGGAGGGCGGATTTCCGGGGTTCAATTGGTTACCGAGGAAGTGCTCCAGGCCATGGAAGAGATGAACGAGGTGGCCCCGGCCCACAATCCGCCCTATATCCGGGCCATGCGACTTTTGCGGGAGCGGTTCCCGCAAATTCCCCTGGTGGCGGCCTTTGAAACCGGCTTCCATCAGACCATCCCGGAGCGAAACCGTTACTACGCCATTCCGTATGAGTGGGCTGAGCAGTATGGCGTGCGTCGCTATGGTTTCCACGGCGCCAGCCATCGGTACATCGCCACTCGGACGGCCGAACTTTTGGGCCGATCCGATCTGCGGATCATCTCCTGCCACCTGGGCGGTTCGAGTTCGCTGTGTGCGATTCGGAACGGGCAGAGTGTGGCCACCAGCATGGGCTTTTCCGCCCAAAGCGGCCTGCCCCAGACAAGCCGGGTGGGCGATTTCGATATCTACGGCCTGCTGGTGTTGATGCAGCGGACCGGCAAGAGCCTGCCGGAATTGCTCCAGACGCTCGGAAGCCAGGGCGGGCTGTTGGGGCTGAGCGGTCTGAGCGGCGATGTCCGGGATCTTGTCGAAGCGGCCGCCAAGGGCCACCGTCGCGCCCAGTTGGCTCTGGACGTTTTTACAAGCGAAGTCCGACGGTATCTGGGCAGCTATTTGGTGGAACTGGGCGGGGTAGATGCGATTGTGTTCACCGGTGGCATCGGCGAAAACCAGGCCCAACTGCGTGCCCAAATCCTGGCCGGCCTGGAAGAACTGGGCATTGTATTGGACCCGACGGCCAACGCCAATGCCCGCGGCGAATGTCCCATCCACGCCCCCACTAGCCGGGTGCAGATTTGGATCATCCCGACCAACGAGGAGTTGGTGGTGGCCCGGCAAGCAAGGGAGCTTTTGGAACGCCTTGGGCAAGGGGTAAGCCGATCGGCTGGGGCGGGGACCGGGAGCGGTTGCCGGTGCCAGTCGGCCAACAGAAAGCCAGCGGCCCCAGGTGGCCCCGAAAGCACAGACGACGCTTGAAAAATCCTCCATGGAGGAGGCCTTTTTATGTTCCTGGCCAAAGTAACCGGATCCCTGGTAGCCACACAGAAGGTAGGCTCCATGGTGGGCAAAAAGCTGTTGGTGATCGAGCCGTACCGGGTGGACCCGCAAACCCGCTCCGAACTCAAAAGTGTCGGCCGCACCCTGGTGGCCGTCGATACCGTCGGCGCAGGCGAAGGCGAGTTGGTGCTGGTTACCCAGGGGTCCAGCGCCCGGCTGACGCCGGAAACCAAAAATCTACCGGTCGATACGGTCATCATCGGCATCGTCGATTCGGTCCATGTGGAACAAAAATGCATCTATCGAAAAGAAGCCGCCCAATCGCCTCCGGTGTAATGAGGAAAGGGTAATACTTTAGCCAAACAGAGCAATTTGCCTCTCCCCCGGCGGGAGAGGCCGGCCGAGGCGAAGCCGAAGCCGGGTGAGGGGGATTTCGAAGGCATAAGGAACCTGGATTCCTGCTTACGCAGGAATGACACATTGCGTGGCATCAGTCGGTAGGAGTGTTCCGGGAAAGGGTATTCCACCAGATGCCAAAGACCACTAGCTGAAAAAATAACCATCTAACCAGCCGGAAGGAGCGCTGCGGAATTTGGGGAGGATGTTCGCAAACCAGAATTCTTCCAGATAAGGAAGGCACGGACCATGCAAGTGGATGAAGTGTTTGTCCGGAATGTCGTGGAACAGGTGTTGAAGCGTTTAGGTGTGGATGGGGATGGGCGGACCGGCCTTCGCCCCACCGGGGCGCCGGTAGCACCCCGGAGCTATCAAGGACGGTTCGGTCTGTTTACCGATGTGAATGAGGCGGTGGAGGCGGCCAAGGAGGCGTTCGAACGCCTCAGCCGGATCCGTCTGGAAGATCGCCGCCGTATCATCAGCCACATCCGCCGGATTGCCATCGACCAGTGCGTCGAACTGGGCACCATGGAGATGAACGAAACCAAGATCGGCCGGCTCCCGCACAAGATCGAAAAACTTCGGATTTTGGGGGAGCGGACGCCGGGAGTGGAGTTTTTGCGAAGCGAGGTGTATTCGGGTGATCACGGCCTAACGGTGATCGAACATGCCCCGTTCGGCGTCATTGGCGTGATCACGCCGATTACCCACTCCCTGCCGACGCTGACGGGCAATGCGATCAACATGATTGCGGCGGGCAACACGTTGGTCGTAAATCCCCATCCGGGCGGCAAGCGGGTGGCCGCCGAAGGAGTGCGCCGCTACAACGAGGCGATTTACCGAGACGTGGGAATTGATAATTTGATCACCATTATCGTAGAACCCACTCTGCAGACCGCCCAGCAGATTTTCAAACATCCGGATATTGCCATTTTGTGTGTTACTGGGGGAGCGGGGGTGGCCAAGGCGGCCATGCAGTCGGGCAAACGCGCCATCGTGGCCGGCCCCGGAAATCCGCCTGTCGTGGTGGATGAGACGGCCGACCTGGACCGGGCCGCCCGCTGCATCATCCAGGGCGCTGCCTACGATAATAATCTTTTGTGCATTGCGGAAAAAGAGGTGTTCGTCGTCGCTGAGGTCTTTGACCGGATGATGGCGGCCATGGAACGGGCCGGTGCGGTTCGCCTGACAAGCCGGGAAATCGAAGCCTTGACCAAAGCCGCCATCACCACGGTGGGCGAAGGGTCCGAACGCCACGACGCCCCGGTTCGGGAGTTCATTGGGCAGGATGCGGCCGTGTTGGCCAAAGCGGCCGGTCGCACGGTCCCGCCGCAAACGGAACTTTTGTTCGGAGAAACAGACGCCGATCATACATTTGTTCAAGTTGAACAGATGATGCCCTTTGTGCCGTTCGTCCGATGCCGAGACATCGATGAGTGCATCGAGCAGGCAGTTCGTGCAGAACACGGGTTCAAACACACGGCCATCATCCATTCGACCAACGTTACCCACATGACCCGAATGGGCAAAGCGGTGGATACGACGATTTTCGTGAAAAATGGGCCCTGCATGGCCGGCCTGGGCCTGGGTGGAGAGGGGTATCTATCGTTCTCCATCGCCGGGCCAACCGGGGAAGGTATTACCACGCCACTGACGTTCACTCGAGAACGCCGCTGCGCTATGATCGATAACCTGCGGATTTTGGGCAAATAAAGACGCTCCTGGCTCCCAACATCCCCATGGACACCGGAGAGCACCGCTTTCCATAGAAGCGTTTCCTAAGCGAAGTGATGTTAAACGGACTGGTCATCGGCACAGCAACGGCCACGCTGCGCCATCCTTCGATGCAAGGCTGGCGGCTGTTGGTGGTGCAGCCATTTGCGACCGACGGCAAAACACCGGACGGCGAGCCGATCCTGGCCGTCGATTGCCTGGGCGCCGGGGTAGGCCAATGGGTGATTATCTCCAGTGACGGCCAGGGAACCAGGGAACTTTTGGGCAGCCCCACGTCGCCGGTGCGGTGGTCGGTCATTGGCATCCCGGATAGGTAAACCGAATGGAAATGTCCGAAGGCTGGGAACGCCCAAAACCAGATAAGGGGTTCTGATGAACCGGTCGTCTTGGGACATCGAAGCCATCGTCCGAGAGGTCTTGGCGGCCTTGGCCAGCCAAGGATCGGGTGGAGGTGCTGGGTGGGCCGAGCTAGCCCAGCCGACCGCTATCCCCGCGGGCTGTCCTCCGGACAGGCCCGCTGCTTTCTCGGCCAAGGATTCGAAATCCGAAAGAGGATCGGGTTCGGCGGGGTCTGAGGCAGCGGCCTCCAGCGCCGGATCGCCCAGTTCGCCTATTTCTGGTGTTTCTGGGCCAAGGGAAGACGGCCAAGTGCGGATTGCCAGCCGACTGGTTACCATGGCCGAGCTGCGGGCCTGTGGTGTGCCGGAAAACCTGGCCGGGGTGCGTCGGGTGGTGGTTCGAGCGGACGCCTTGATTACGCCGATGGTGCAGGATGAACTCCAACGGCGGAATATCCCGCTTGTGCGAGAGCTTGGTCTGGACGAGCTGGAGGGGGCCGCGGCAGCGGCAACCACTTCGGCCGACGGAGGCCAGGGGAGTTTGCCCGACCGATCGGCCCGGATCGAGCCGGCCACCGGCACTTCCGGCGGATCGCCCGGCCTGACCGGGAAGACGTTATCGGTACAAAAATTCCTTTTGGTGGTCCATGGCAAAGCCTACGAACCGGCCGGATTAGCCGCCCGATTAACTGCCGAACGTGTGCCGGTGGACGTCCGGCAAACCGAGTGCATTTTACGAGCAACGGACCTGTTGGCCGAGGCACTCCAAAAAGCCAATTCCCTGGGGGTGCTGTTGACCAGCTATCCGGCCATTGGGCTCTGTGCGGCCAACCGGCACCCGGGAGTCCGGGCCGTCTGGGGGCTGGAACCAGCTCAGGCGGCCTCGGATGCCCGAAACCTGGGAGCAAACCTGTTGATCATCAACCCCAAAACCGCTTCCCCTTACCAACTGGAAAAGATGATCCGAGAGTTTTACCGGGCCGGGCTGCGACCATGCCCGGAAGCCCTCAAAAGTCGATTGGGATAACATCAATCCCGATAAAACAGGAGGGCTAAAGACCTGGGGGTTGCTTTGTAACATATTCGCCGAATAAGGCAATTCGCCTCTCCCCCGGCTGGTGAGAGGCCGACGGCAGTAAGGCGAAGCCGGCTCAAGGTGTCATTCCCGCGAAAGCGGGAATCCAGCAAATATTGATCTTCGCAAAACCAAGAGACACACCAGGTGGTTGAAAACCAGGGATTTTGTCTGTCCCTAGGATTTGCGAAGGTCAATAGGCCAACTCCATAGTGCTTGGATTCCTGCTTACGGGGGAATAACCCTGGATTCCTGCTTACGCAGGAATGAGACCTCGTGCCGCTCCCTTTGGCTAGAATGTTTCTCGGATTTTATAGAGAAGTACACTTTTATGCGGATTGCCAGAGTCATCGGAACGGTAACGCTCAACCGGCAGCATCCGACGTTGCAAGGCGGTCAGTTTAAATTGGCCGTGCCGCTAAGCTGGCAGGATCTGGTGGGCCGACCGGGTCAACCGGTCGAAGAAGTGGTGGTCTATGATGAACTGGGTGCCGGGCAGGGCAGTTGGATCGCCGTCAGCGAGGGCCGAGAGGCGGCGATGCCCTTTCATCCGGAGATCAAGCCCCTGGACGCCTACAATGCGGCCATTTTGGATCAGGTCTGTGTTTTACCGCCAGAAAAACTGGTGCTGCCTTGCCAGGAACCCCAAACATCCGGGCAGAAGCCAAAAACCTGAAACAGGTCGTACCCTTCTGAGGAGAGCGGTATGGTGCAAAACCTTCATAAGATGAAGCAGGAGATGTGCGAGATCGGCCGACGGATGTACGCCAAGGGGTACTGTGCGGCCAACGACGGCAATATTTCCTATCGGCTCAGCGAAAAGGAGGTGCTTTGCACGCCGACGATGGTGAGCAAAGGCTTTCTGAAGCCGGAGGATTTGTGCACGGTGGATCTGGAAGGCAATCAACTGTCGGGCCGGCGGAAACGGACCAGCGAGATTTTCCTGCACCTGGCGATCATGAAGGCCCGGCCAGATGTGCGGGCGGTGGTGCATTGCCATCCGCCACATGCGACGGCCTTTGGGATTGCCCGGGAGCCGGTGCCCCTTTGCGTGATGCCGGAGGCGGAAATCTTCTTAGGCGAGGTCCCCATTGCCAAATACGCTTTGCCGGGCACCAAAGAGTTTGCCGAAACGGTATTGCCATTTGTACATAAAGCCAATATCGTCATTTTGGCCAACCACGGCACCGTCAGCTACAGCGATACGTTGGAGAAGGCGTATTGGTGGACAGAAGTGCTGGATAGCTATTGCCGGATTCTGATGTTGGCCCGGAGTCTGGGCAATATTCATTACTTTTCGGAGTCGGAGGCACAGGCCCTTCTGCAACTGAAAGAGAAACTGGGGTTCCAGGATCCCCGGGCGGAACTGAAAAATTGTGACATCTGCGCCAACGACGTATTTCGGGAAAGCTGGAAGGAAGTGGGCGTGGAGCAGCGGGCCTTCCAGCCCCCACGCCGAGGATGTTCATGGACGCCCGGCTGTAGTTCTACGGGCACCTCGTCGGCCAATCCAGGCAGCCAAGACACCAGCCAGCAGGATTCCGCCCCCCTTGGACCGGCCAGCCCAGAACAAGAGGCCCTCATCCAAACCATTACCGATCGGGTGATGGCCATCCTCAGCCAGGGCTAAAACACCCGGTGTGGCCGGAACGTCGGCTCCCGGAGGTTTAATCGCCGAACATTTCGGTGAAATATCCGCCCGCTCGGCCGACGCCCACCCGGCGATGGTTGCCCAACATATTGCGATGATGGCCGGGACTATGGAACCAACCCAGATTGACCGCCCGGCCGTCTTGATAGCCGGCGGCGATATTTTCGGCCGAAGCGGTCGTCCCGAACCGCTTGGCCCGATCCCAAGGCGTTTTTTTACCGGGTACAGGGGACTCGTGGGAAAAGAAACCGAGCTTTTGCATGTCTTGGCAGTGATCTCGGGCCGCCTCACAAAGTTTCAAATCGATCACCAGGGCCGGCAACCCCAGCAAGTTGCGGGTAAGATTCAGGGCCAGCACGGTTCGAGCTTCTTCCGGGTCCAATTGGGAAGCCAACCGGGCATTCAGGGCGAGAATTTGCCGGTTTTGGGGGTCCATAGGGGCAGCCAACCCGGCGGCCAGCGCCTCCTCCCCTTCCAAATACTGCTCAAAACTCGGCTTTTGGGCCGGTTTTTCGACCCCCGCTGGCGCCGTCTCCCACAACGCCACCGCACACTGCTCCCATAGCTGGCCTAATTCCCCAAGCCGCTCCCTCTCCTTCTGCAAATGGGGAAAGGCGTCCAACACCTTTTGCCGGTCCAACACGAAAATTTCTTCCAGCCGTTTCATAGCCGGGTCCGCCTCCCGCTCAATCAACTCCTTGCTGAAATCCGGCCGCTGGGAAAGGCTGAGCACTTTTTGTCGAAGGGTGAGGATTTCTTGCACATCCGCCTTGCCCACCTGCTTGGTGGCCATGGTTTGCGCTTGCTTGAAGAAGGTATTTCGATAGCGCTCGATCTGGGGCTGGAGTTCCCGGCAGATGGCCTCCAGCATGGCAGCGGTTGCCGCCGGACCGTGCTGGATCGCCAATTGGACGGCTTCTTTCTTTTTCTCCTTATCTGCCTTGGCCAGCCGATACATACCCACCAGTTTCTGAATCTCCTGCCGCTGCGAGTAATTGAGTCGGAGACTTTCGGGCTGCGTTTCTTTTTCTTTAGGGGATTGCCCAGCAAGCGCAGTCCCCCCAGAAAGAGTTGCCATATTCCCCACACCAAGGGCAACAAGCACCCCCAAACCTCCCCAAACCAGCAGACTCAGCACTCTCCAACTCCCACCTTTTCCAGACACGCCCAAGGAAGATTCTTTGGCACTGGTGATGAGGGCGGAAATTACGAAAAAAGCGTTTACCAAGGCGAATCCTCCTGGAAAACGCATAAAATTGCTCCCACCTCCATTCCTACATTCAGTGATCTTACCAAAGTGGGGTCATCTCCAACAGTTTCCCCAACTTTGCCTCTCTCTCACTTCACCCTTGAAGTAGGTAATAGGTAAGAAGAGGCAGGACCGTCGGGCTTCGGAGGGACCTCTTTCGTTAGAGGCTGTCCCGAAATTCCGTTTCTAGCCGGATATACCACCACCCGGCGGTCCCAGACTTGCCCCCCATAAAAGGGGCATTTTGGGAATCGGAAGGGTCTGGAAACGGTTTGGGCCGCCCCCCGGTTGCCAATTTGGGCCAGCCTCTTAGCCCCCCGTACCCTCGGCCTCCGGAAGGGCGGTTTCCAATCTTCGGAGGAACCCGAGGAAGGAAAATTAAAAAGGGCCTACAGGTTTCCAATGTGTGAATATAGGAAAAATAGCAGAAATAGAGAAAAAATAAAGACGCTTGTTTAGGAAAAATGGGGTATCTTAGAATAGATTTTCTGCGGTAACTAGAATCCCCTCAGCCAGGCCCCATCATTTCTGGGGGGCCAAAATCGGCCCAAATCTAATAGAGGGGAGAATCGATTCCGGCAGAACCAGTGAACCCCCTCAATATTCGGAGTGGATACACCCCATAGTAGGGATTTTCGGTGGCTCAGCCAATCTTTTCCCATATCTTTCGGAACGGTTTAGTCCTGGTGGCGGAGCCGATGCCCTGGCTCCATTCGGCCGCCTTTACCATGCTGTTGCCTGCCGGGACGGCCCAGGAACCGGAGGATCGAGGGGGCCTGAGCACCTTGACGGCCGAATTGGCCTTCCGAGGGGCCGGCCCCCGGAATAGCCGACAATTCCTCCAAGACCTGGAGGCCCTCGGGATTCAGTGGAGCCAGTCGGTCGGCGATGCCCATAGCAGCTTTAGTGCGGCCTGCGAGGCTGAAAAGTTACCGAAGGCGTTGGAACTTTTTGCGGACCTGGTGCGCCGCCCGCATCTGCCGCTGGAAGAACTGGAAGCGGCCCGACAAACCGCCCTGCAAGAATGGCGATCCCTGGAGGACGAACCGGCCCAAAAGGTGCTGGTGGAATTGCGCCGTCGGTTTTATCGGATGCCCTGGGGCCGGCCCAGCCAAGGGGATTTGGAAGCCCTTCAGACGATCCGGCACCCGGAGGTAGTGGAATTTTGGGAGCGGGTTTACCGACCGGATGGGTGTATTATCGGGGTGGCAGGCCGAGTGGATTGGGACCGGTTGGTCACTTGGGTGGGAGAGTTATTTGCCGACTGGACACCAGGCGCTCCCCCCGAACCTGATCAGGCAATTAACCCTCCTTCGGTGGGGCATTTGCCCTATGACTCCCAGCAGACCCACCTGGCCGTGGTCTATCCAACAGTACCCTATCGGCATGAGGATTACTTTCGGGCTTGGAGTGCGGTGCATGTATTAAGCGGGGGTGCCAGTGCCCGGCTCTTTACGGAAATCCGGGAGCGACGGGGCTTGTGTTATGCGATCTCAGCCAGTTACCATTCCCTCCGGGATTGTGCGGGGGTATTTTGCTATGCAGGCACCACCGCCGAACGGGCCCAGCAGACCCTGGATGTGCTGGTGGCCGAACTGAACCGGCTTTCCGAAGGCATCGGACCGGAAGAATTGCATCGGCTTCGAGCGAGGGTCCAAAGTGCGCTGGTCTTCCAGCAGGAATCCAGCACGGCCCGCAGTCAAGCCTTGGCCGCAGATTGGTACCATTTGGGCCGGGCACGTACCCTGGAGGAAGTGGGCCAACAAATCCAGGCCCTCCGCCTGGAAGAGATCAACGAGTATTTAGCCCGGTGCGGCCCGAAAGAGTTTAGTATCTTTGCCGTCGGTCCCAACCCGCTTCGCCTACCCGATCCGAAACCGGCCTAGGCGGTAGGTTGAACTACACCTTCCCGCTGGCAGGAAGACCCCTCCGTGGGCACATCCCCCCGACGAGGGGGGCTGCTAGCGGGTTGCCCTACTGGTTCCCCCCTAGCAGCAACAGCCATCAAGGGAAAAACGATGGAGTTTTTGCACAGCCGGCTTGAAAACGGTTTGGAGATCATTGCCGAGTGCAATTCCCATGCCCATGGAGAGGCGGTAGGTCTGTTTGTGCGGACCGGGGCTAGGGATGAGACCGAGCAGTTGGCCGGCGTGAGCCATTTCCTGGAACATATGACCTTCAAAGGCACCCACAGCCGAACGGCCGAAGAACTCAACCGAGCCTTCGACGACGTCGGTGCCTATTGCAACGCCTTTACGACAGAGGAGAATACGGTCTATTTTGCGGCGATGTTGCCGGAATATCAGGACCGGGCGCTGGAGCTTTTGGCCGACTTGCTTCAGCCGGCGCTTCGGCCGGAAGATTTCGAGACGGAAAAACTGGTGGTTTTGGAAGAGATTCGGATGTACGAGGATCAGCCGCCGTTCGGAGCGGATGAGAAATGCCGATCCCTTTTCTTCGGGCCACATCCGTTGGGCCGACACATCCTGGGCAGCGTGGAAAGTATTACCGGCATGACGGTAGAAGCGATGCGCCAGTACTGGCGCCAGCGCTATGTACCGGGCAATATCACCTTGGCAGCGGCCGGGCGGGTGGATTTTGAAAGGTTGGTGGCCTCGGCCCGGCGGTACTTCGGCCATTGGGAGCCCGGCCCAGGCGGACGACTGCTTACGCCGGTCCAACCGCAGGAACAGTTTCAGCTTTTTCACAAGCCCTCGGCCAGCCAGCAATATGTGATCCAATTGGCGGCAGCTCCTGGGGCAGACGATCCACGGCGGTATGCGGCTACACTTTTGGCCACTATCCTTGGCGATGATACCGGAAGCCGATTGTTCTGGGCACTCGTGGATCCCGGGCTGGCGGAGACGGCCTCCCTAGCCTACTCCGAATACCGAGAAATCGGGCTGTTTAGTACGTTCTTGGCCTCCACGCCGGAGCAAATGCCCCAGAACCTTCAGACCGTTCGGCAGATATATGCTCGGGCGGCCCAGCAGGAGCCCATCCGAGAAGATGAACTTCAGTTGGCGAAAACAAAAATCTGTTCCCATCTGGTGTTGGCCAGCGAACGGTGCCAAAATCGTCTGTTCGCCATCGGCGCCGAATGGATCCAACGGGGCCGATATGTCTCGATCCAGGAAGAATTGGAAGCGATTCGGCAAGTAACCGTCCAGGAGGTCCAGGCGGTGCTGGAGGAGTTTCCTCTGAATCGGGGCGCTGTCATCACCATCGGCCCATTAAGCGCCCTGAAGATCGACTAATCCTCAGATGGAAGATTCGTTCACTCCATGGAGAAGCAAGCCGCAGAAGTGTCCTCGTTGGCCTTGGCAAAGGAGTGGCTCGGATGCACCCTGTCATTGTGAAGCCGGTCCAGACGTGGCGGGAAAAGCGGGCCTTTCTCAATTTCCCCTGGACTTTGTATCAAAATGATCCTTATTGGATTCCGCCTCTCCGAATCGACCAAAAAGAAATGGTCAATTATAAACCGCATCCCTTTTATCTGCGAAACGAAATCCAGACGTTTCTGGCCTGGCGCCGCGGGGAGGTCTGCGGCCGGATCGCTGCCATTGTCAACCACGGCCACAACGAACGATACAACGAACGACGCGGTTTTTTCGGCTTTTTCGAGTGCGTCGATGACGTGGAGGTGGCCAAGGCCCTTTTTGATGCGGCCAAACAGTGGTTGGCCGACCGGGGCATGACCGCCCTGCGCGGACCGACCAACCCCTCGCTCAACTACACCCTGGGCCTTTTGGTCGAAGGGTTCAACTCCTCGCCGTTTTTTATGATGACCTATAACCCGCCGTATTACGAAAAATTGGTCTTGGCCTGTGGGTTGGAAAAGGTGCAGGATCTTTACGCCTACTGGGGCAAACGGGATATGCTGCCGGGGGTGCAGGCCAAATTGCAACCCATCTGCGATGAAATCCGACGCCGCCTCAACATCACCCTCCGCGAACTGAATCCGAAACGTTTCCTGGAAGATGTGGAAGCTTTCCTGGAAGTGTACAATCGTTCCTTAGTCGCCACCTGGAGCTTCGTCCCCATGAGCAAAGAAGAAATCCACCATGTCGCCTCCGGACTCCGCTGGCTTATCGTGCCCCAGTTGGCCCTCGGCGCAGAGATCGACGGCAAGTTGGTCGGTGCCACCTTTGGCCTGTTGGATTACAACCCCCGAATTCGGGCGATCAATGGACGCCTGTTCCCCTTCGGCTTCATCCGCCTATTGTGGAATAAACGCGGCATCAAAGCCATGCGCCTGATCAGCACCAATGTCGTGCCCGAATACCAACGTCTGGGCATCGGCATGGTGTTGCTCAATGGCTTAGTGCCCCGGGGCTTGGACTGGGGACTGGAAGAAGTCGAGTTTTCCTGGGTCTTGGAGTCCAATTGGCTCTCCCGCGGCAGTCTGGAAAAAGGCGGCGCCATCCGAACAAAAACCTATCGCCTCTACGACCTGGAGTTTTGACATTCCTGGGGATTTTCCGCCTTTGGCACGAGACGACAGGCCGAACTTTACCAAGGAGGACTTTGAGATTCCTGGGCCTTTCCGCCTTTGGCAGGGTTGCCGATCTGGGAGGCTGTCTCGAAATGCCGTTTCTAGCCAAATGGGCCACCAACCGGCTCTCCCCCATTCCCGAAAACCCCTACCACAGGCATTTGGGTAAATCGGAAGGGTTTAGCCAACGGGTAACATGTTAGCTTGACTGTATCAACCGGGAACTATGACTACCATCTGGAGTATTCGATCCGATCTTTAGCCCCTCCATGGGGTAAGGGCCCGGACGGGTAAATACAGTCAAATTAGCCGAATGAAAACCCCTTGGCGGGACCTGCTTTGGAGGTCCGCCCCTTTTGGGGAGGTGTCTGCATTGGAAGGCCGTTTTTGCAGGCCTGCCAAGCACGCCCCGCCATTCGGCTCCCATGTTACGAAAACGGTTAGGGGCCGCTGGCCGGCCGGCTGTCAATTTCGAGACAGGCTTCTGAGGTAGGCCCGAAGGAGGTTTCCTCCGCCTTGTCGTGACGGCCCCGCCTGATAGGTCCTAAAGCCTCCTGGGAGACTCCGCAGTTGCCTCATCCACTGCTGCCCGGCGGATGCCGAGGAACCCTCTCCTTTAGAAAAAAGCCGTTCATTTTCGGCCTTGACAATCAGCGCAAAAGTCCAAAAAATCTTCGGCATTCATGGAAGGGTTCCTTCATCTCCCCCGGAAGGAGATTTAGGGAGCTGTAAATAACAAAGGTAAATCTCCTTGCGGCGGAAATCTCGAAAAAATGGGGATTTCCCGGGCGGGGAGATGGAGTTTGGCAATTTAACTGCCAATAATGCTCCGTTTTTAGGGCATGGAAGCCCCGGCGGAAGTAACCCAGTAGCTGGGGGTGATATAGCCACCCAAAAAGAGGAAGCTCTCTGGCAAAGCGTGAAGGCATTAGAAGCCTGGCCAGAAGTGTGTCTTCCCTTTGGAGGCAATCTCTCCTGGCAAATGTCCGAAGACTTCCCCGTATCCCTGAATACCCCGATAGAGGAATTTAGGATGGCCCTGGGCAAGGAGGCCCTGTAGTGCCCCATCCGCAGATCGTCCAAAGTGGTCTCCCGCTCCGCCAATTGCTCCCGGAGGCCCAGATTCTCGGCTGTTCCGACCTGGTGGTCCGGCGATTTGTCCGGGATGCCCGTCAGGTTCAGCCCGGGGATGTCTGGGTGGCCGTCCCCAAACCCCCTAAGCACCTCCGGTGCAGGGTCCAAAGCCGCAAAAGCTACCGCCTATCGCCCCCTTCCCCTCCAATTTCCTCAAAGGACTTGTGTTTGGCCGTGGCTCGAGGGGCCGGTGCGGTTGTTCTCCAACCCCCCCTCAACGAGGATTTGCCCATCCCCGTAGTTCTGGTCCCAGATGTCTGGGAAGCCTGGGGCCGGATATGCCACAGACTGGCCAGCCATCCGTCCAAAACCCTCCGGGTCATTGCCGTAACCGGACGATTGGCCACCACCGCCACCTGTTGGCTGTTGAAACAGGTGTTGGCTCAGGCGGGTTATCGGCCAGGTTTGGTCAGCCCTCTGGGATGCTTCGACGGAACCCATTGGAAACCTGCCTCTCCCGAAGGCCCCACTCCAGAGGTATTGGCCGCCCAATTGGCTCGGATGGTTCGAGAGCAATGTACCCATGCGGTGGTGGAGGTGGGCCTGGGCGATTTGGCCCAGAAAGTCCTGGCCGGCATGGAATTGGATGGGGTCTGCCTGAGTCCGATGGGCCTGGAGGGGGGGCTCCAGTCCCCCGTGGGAGCGTCCGAATCTTCCCCCCAATATTTTCCGGGGGGGCGCATACCCCCCGGTCCATCAGCTTCCCAAGCCGAGCCATTGGCCCCGAGCGCCTGCCTGGCCGCCCTACAAACCGGCCTTTTCCGATATCTCAAACCCGAAGGACTTACTGTCCTGTCGGTGGATGATCCAGCCTTGGCCGGTTGTTTACCTTGGTTAGAAGGACCAGTGTTAACGGTGGGCCGGCGGCAAATGGCCGAAATTACGGCCCGGCTTCTCGAAGCCGATCTGGCCGAGCAAACCTTCCTCCTCCAAGCCGGGGCCGACCTGGTGCCGGTGCGCACCCGCTGCATCGGAAAGGAGCATATCACCGGTTGTCTTTTGGCCGCTGCGGTAGGTTTGGCCTATGGAATGGATCTGGTCCAAGTGGTACGGGCCTTGGAGGCGGTAGAAACGGTGCCTGGTCAATTGGAACGGATCGTCTGTGGCCAGCCGTTCGCCGTATTTTTGCACCCGGCCCAATCTGCCCACGCATTGCAAGCCGGTTTGCAGACCCTGCGTCGGCATTGCCAAGATCGGCTATGGTGTGTAGCCGGACTGCCCCTGCAAGAGAAAAAAGCCGGGCGGATGGGCCGACTTCTATCTCGGTATGTGGATCGGCTGGTCCTGACGGTCGAAGAGCCGGGCTGCCAAAGCGCTGTTGGTCAGCCCCCGCCCGCGGCCGAGCCGATCCTGGAAGCTTTTACGCCACCCAAACAAGCCTCCTGGATCGCGGACCGGGGAGAGGCCATTTTTAGTGCTCTCCAACAGGCCCAGCCGGGCGATTGTGTGGTGGTCCTAACCCGCCAGCCACCCCCCCCTCCCCCTATCGGAAACGCACCGGCGGGAAACGAACCGCCCGTTTGGGATGATCGAGCCGTGGTCCAGGCCTGTTTGGCCCACCTTTATCCGGAGGAGTTGCCGTTGAGCTAAACCTTGGAGATTACTCCAGGCAGGACCAGGAACCCCAAGCGGGGGGATAGAAGGAGCCAGGTTTTGGGGCCTTGTCGGCCGTCCGGAGTGTGCGGGAGCTCCGGCACTACCCTCCCTCCTGGGTAGGCACATTGCTGTTGCCGATGGGGCGGTTTCTGGGTCGGCCGCCTCGGCAAGCAGTGGACGATAAGGCCCATGACTGAGGGCCGGGGTGACGCCACGGGGGCGTCGCCCCCGGCCTCTCAGGGAACTATCCTCTCCCTTGCCGAACTCCTCAATTCTCCGTACATTAAATTAAGAGCCTCGGAATACGTAGCCGAAGGAAACTGTCCGCCTCTCCCTTTTGCTGGAGAGACGGGGGACAGAAGTCCCGCCTGTCAAGTAGCGGCAGAGGGAGTCGCTGGGGCATTCCCGCACCTTCCGTGTCATTCCTGCGTAAGCAGGAATCCAGCGGGTCTCATTCCTGCGTAAGCAGGAATCCAGGAAACAAACAAGGGGCGTAGCATTTGATGTTCACTTGACTGTATCCACCGGGAACACCGACCACAATAATCTGTAATCTGTGGTGGTTGATCCGATTTTTAGCCCCCTAACATCTGGTAGGGGGGCGGGCGGGTAGATACAGTCAAATTAGCCGAATGAACACGCCCTCCCAGGGACCTGCGTCGGAGGTCCGATCCGTTGGAGGTCTCTGGCTTGGATCGCCTCTGGGCGGGTCTGCCAAAGACGTCCCCCATTTGGCTAAAATGTTATCCACTGGATTCCCACTTTCGGGGGAATGACCTCCAAAGGTGGGAATGACCTACAAGGGAAGAAAAGAAGGCGGCTCTCCACTGACGATTCCCCTTATTCTCCCTGCCCTTACAGTGGCCAGCCGGGGGAGAGGGGAGGTGGGCCGGCTTACAAGCACGCCTCTTCATTCGGCGAAAATGTTCCGAGTGTTACAGACTTACTACCCGGTGGTGTAATGGTAACACAAGGGATTTTGGTTCCCTCGTTCCAGGTTCGAGTCCTGGCCGGGTAGCTGGACAAGTTTGCACCGACTGGAACGGATTAGAAAAGCTTTACGTAATTTGTTGGTCAGTAAGGGGTTGCGGCAAAGTCTTCTCTTGCTTCCCAAAAGGTGCCGACGCTTGCTGTGCTGTGATTCGCGCCGCAACAGTGCCGCATTTTGGGCCGCAACTTTCCCCCTGCCCGAGGAAGCTTACTCTTTCGGCACGACGGCCCGCTCGCAAAGAATCCGATTGGCCAGACTGAAACCGAATGAAGAAAGCGGATTGATAAACGGCTTGCAATCCGTATCCACATACACGGTTACCCGCACGGAACTGCCGAGGTCTTCTTTGACCACCTGAACGCAATCGGTTGGGCCTGTCCCTACGGTAAGGCAATGGGGGGCCAGGACTTGCTCCACAATACATTCGAGGCTTTCCTGCGAGGCCTCTTTGGCCGCTTCACGGGCGGCCACCGTGGCCGCATGGGTAACCGCCTGGTGCACCGTCATCAAAATCCCAAATTGGATCGTGGCCAGACAGACCAGGATCAAGATCGGCAACACCAGGATCAGTTCCACCGTCAGCGAACCCCGCCGCCGACCGGCTAATCCTCGCTCTGGCTTGTTTGCTTTCATAACCGAATCTCTTCTAAAGGCTTATCCACGCTAGCTCCCAGGGTCTGAAAACTTGGAACACTTTAGCCGAACGAATCCCCCCGCCTCTCCCCTGGTGGGAGAGGCCGGCCGAGGCAAAGCCGAGGCCGGGTGAGGGACCTTCCCCCTCTCCCCTGGTGGGAAACCTTTCGTGTCATTCCCGCAAAAGTAGCAGTCCCAGAATGGTTCCTCCCGTTTACGGACACTCGAACTTATCCACCCGGACCAACCGGGGCTGGCTAGCCCCGCATTCATAAATGGCCGTTACTTGGACGGTTACATAGCCTTTCGGGAAACTGGATCCCAGGATAGTGCTCCACAGGCTGGGCACAGGCACGATGGCCTGGGCACGGACCGCATGATGCTGTTGAGGCGAAGCAGAACAGTCCGGCTCTAAAGAGGCATCAAACACCAGGCCGTCGGTAGCGTGCTGATACACCGCCCCAAAGATCAGGTTCCCCGAAGGCGGTACAGGCGGTGGGCCGGAATCCGGTTTGCCCACACAACAGGCCAGGTTGGCATTGGGATTACCAGAGCCTGGGCTGGGATCTAAGTTGGTACTGATGACCACCGGTTGGCCCCGCACGGTATTGGCCGCCGCATAAGCCACGCCCACCGCCCGGGGACCAGCCGTTGGATGATATGGCGGGGAAGAAGGATTTTCCTTCCACTCTTTCACGGCGGCTAGGGCGGCCGATTCCAGGGCGTTTTCCAGTTCCACCCGGGCAAGCCACAGGTTGGCTACATTGACCACCAGCCCCAACAGCACCAGAAACACCGGCACAAAAAGCAATAGCCAAAAGGTGGCAATGCCCCGCCGATGCTGGTAGCGGCAGCGTCCCGTGCGGTCAAGACTGCTATTGGCCGGAACCCTCTTCTGCCCGGACGCCCCGCAAAACCTGGAACCCCTCGTGGACGGGCTTCCACAAACACTCACCCACCGAAACCTGTTACTGCTCATACCGATAGACCGTCGTAAACGCCGTGTATTGTCCTGTCAGGTCAAAGCCGAAGACCTTCAACACGTTCGGCATCAGCTCCGTCAGCGGCACACAAATCGACACCCGAACATATTCTGTGCCTAAATAAGGACTGGAACTCAAGGAAGAAATGGTACATCCCGAACATCCGCCAGAAGGCAAAACCACCGTGGAACCGCCGTCGTTATGTTCCAATCGGATGCAGAAGGTGTTGATCCCTACGCTCTGAAGGTGGGCGCCCACGGCGGAGGTTACCTGGGAAGGGACAAAAGAGTAGGATTGCAGATTAGCGATTTGGGCGGCTTGTTGGGCGCCGATTCGGCTTGCCAAGGCCACATGCTGCATACGCACGTGATACAGGCCAAACTGGACCACCGCCACCAGCAGAATTAAAAAGATCGGCAGGGTGAGGATCAGTTCGACCGTCAGCGCCGCCCGGCGGGCCGGTCGGCACCGTCCTGGACCGGATTGGCTCGGAGCCATCGGGGAGGGTATTGCCGTCCAGTGGGCTGGTCTAGGCCGCCGTCCCCTGGAAACGGCCGGACTGAGACGGCTCGGCACTGGAAAACCCCAACGAGAACAAAACCCCGTCCGATTTTTAGGGATGGAAATGTTCATGGCTACCACCGGAAGATTATTTCCTAAAACGGAACCCGCTCATGGTTGCCGACAGAAAGTATCCCCCTTGGGCGTACACTCGTGCAGATCGACCTTTTCGATGGCCTGGACCAGTTCGCTGTATTCTTGGACCAGGGCGTTTCGGACCGCCCAGGCGCCAGCAGCCAAACTCAGGCCAAAGACAATGACCAAGATGATCCATTCCACGGTGGCCATGCCGCCACGCCGCCGCCGAACTCGAACCAACGTACCCATAGGATGACGTTTCCCACCGGAAGAAAACACGAAGCCCCCCGACCGGCCATCAGGTCTTCCGATAGGATTCCTTGCATATTTTGTGCCGGGTTGGGAAAAGCCGAGAGGGTGAAGGGGGATTGAGACCGGCCCTTTGAATATGCCGGCCTTTTCTAAAAAGAAGACGGGGGTGTTGGGAGGCTAGGGTGTCGTCCGTGGGAAAAAAAACAGCTTCGGGAAGCAATCCCAAGGGTTCCACCGGAGAGACCGTGGGCCGAGTTTTCCCGGCAGTTTCGGGGTGGCCGAGGGCGAATACCCCAAAGATTTGGGATATATGAGTAACCTAAAGAGGGGAATTGGCCGGGACTGCTTGTCCCCAGGCTGACAAGGATTTCCAAGTTGGGCGGCTTTGTTCCCCTTCCTGCCTTTCCGGTGTGTTTACAAAACGAAACACACTCCCAGGATGCTGTTTCCGGAAATAGACACGCCCGGGCCTTTTATCCACCCGGGGCATCCGGTCGGTAGGCTAGGAGACTCCCAAAGAAAAGAGGCCCCATCGGATGGGATCGAGGGGGCCTCATAGGGGACATTTGTGCAAGTTGCCACCTAAACCACCGGAACCCTCCGGCCTGCAGGAACATCAATCGGGGAATTGGGCTTCGACGGCCTGGGCCCGGTAGATCGGCATATGGCGGTAATAGACTTCCAGGATCATGGTGGCCATGGCGGTGCAGTAGAGCCGACCGCCCCGTTCTGGTCCGTGCTCGCCGGGTGCGCCGGTGAAGAACCAACTGCCGTCCTCATGGCCCTGTTTGGCCTGGGTTTGGATGAGGCTGTCCCGCATTTTGACATTCCACTTGTCCCACAGCTCACCTTCCCAATGGCGGAGGACCTGGGTGGCATAGTAGTTGTAATACATGTTGGCGGTCCCGCCGCCGGGATTGATATTAGGACCTTGGTTGCTCAGCCATTGCACGCCCCGTTCCAGGGCCGGGGTTTCCTTCTTCCAGCCGAGCATCATCCGACACAATAGCCCAATGGCCGTGGTAGCCGGCCCGGCACCCGGATCGGTGTATCCGTAATTGGCGCCGCTGTTACTTTGGACGTGGTCTAAAAATTGGCTGGCTTTTTTGACGGTAATCGGGGGGATTTGCAAATAGGCCAAGTGGGCACTTTTCAGCGCCATGATCTGCCAACCCACCACCGACGTATCGCCTGCTTGCCGAGGTTGATACCGCCAACCGCCGCCGACCGGATCCTGGGCATAGGCGATAAAGTTGACCGCCGCCTGGGCCGGTTCATAGAGGTAGCGATCCTTCGTCATGGCATAGGCTTCGCACAAGGCAATCGCACAGATGCCATGCGAATACATACTGCCGCCGCTTTCATAGAGGCTGCCGCCCTGGGGACTTCGCTGCATTCGACTGACCAGGAAGGCCAACCCCCGGCTTACGGTTTGCTTATATTTTCCTTCTTTATGCGTCTGGCCGGCACCTAGAAACGGCAGCAGGGCCAATCCGGTAGCCGCATTCCAGGCTTCTGCCAAATTGCCTGGGTTTCGGCATTTGCCTTGGCAAGTGGGGGCCAAGGTGTGGTTGAAATTCCAGCCGCCGTTGGGCATTTGATGCTCGGCCAACCACTTGAGGGCCTTGGCGACGGCCAATTCGCTGGCCTCATTGCCGCCCCCGGCGCGGAGCAACTGCCCTTTGCCTTTGCCCCGGCCCTCCAATCCGTGCCCATAAAAGGTGCCCACCCGCGCGAGCAAATCGCTGCGAGGCGCCTGGAGCAACCCGAAATTTTCCAAGTCCACCTTCGTGGTAGCCGCATCCATATCGTCCGCCTTGGGCATTTCGGGCACCTGCGTTGGATCGGGCGCGATGACCACATCCAGCGGCGTTTCTACGTTAAGAGGTTGTTCCAGAGGCTCTTCTCGAATTTCTTCCAATTCCTCAATTTTGCTAGGCGGTGGGACAACAATCCGGCTCAAGCCCGATCGGTCCGGTTCCGGGATCACCCAGAGGGCCAAGATCAGTAACAGGACCATATGAAAAACCATACTGATCAGCCAACTGGGCACAAGTAAAAATAAGGCACTAACTCCCCGGCGAGGCTCTTCTTCCCCCATCTCCGGTGCCGGAGCAGACGGAGCAGGTTTGGTAGGCCGGCTGGCAGCAGCACTGGTAACTTTTTGTTCCGCAGGCTTTGCCCCCTGCACGACGGCCTTGGCCGAAGGTTGGACGGGGCCGCTGGCGGCTTTGGCTGTCTGCGGTTTGGCCGCCGAGCTACTCGAAGTGCCAGCGCCGGGTTTTGCGCCCGCAGCAGAACCCTTGCCTGCAGAAGCGCCCGCCCCAGACGGTTTTTCCAACTTTGGATCGGGGTTGGGTTGCTTTTCCGGCTTGTTGGCAGACGGCGTGTCGGCCATCGTCAGCACTCCTTATCAAAAACCACGAAAACCACCCTATCGGATTATATCCGCCCGCAACCTATCTGCCTATCTGGACTGGAGCCACCAGAAGGAATTACCCCATCTGTGGGGGCTGATTCTTACCCCCTCCAATTTGGAGGGCTTAGGCCGGGAGAATCCAGTCACCCTAAATTGACTGTATCCCTCCGGTTAGGTCCCTGTTACAACTTGTAGGGCAAACCTCGATTTGGACCCCCCATAGATTGTGATTGTGACCGTTACTTCCGGTGGATAAAGTCAAACTAAAAGGCTATTCGGAAAGACTCTCTGGCCCTATTCCATACCCGCGATAATCTTGTTTTAGTATACTCCCGATGGGAAGTTTTTACCATTCGGGGGTGGAGAAACTGCTATTGTTTTCGACCGTCCAATTATCTCTTTCGCCCTTTTGGAGAAAATTATTCCCTTGAGTTTCTCCGCAGCTTGGGGGCTAAGAATCTTGGACCGGTAGTCTGAATCTTGGACTCGGTCCTTTCCGGGGACCATTTTAGCCGAATGAAAAGCCCCTTGGAGGGAGCTCCGTCTAAGAGGCTATGCCGAAACGGGCAGCCGGGTGGCCCCAAACCGGTTCTCGACCCTTCCGATTTACCGATTTACCAAACTCCCAGGTTTTTCGCGGGTTTTGGCAGTCTAGGCCGCCGGTTGGTGCTCCATCCGGCTAAAACGGAATTTAGGGACAGCCTCTAAGGTCGACTTCTGCTATTTTGGGGCACCCGCCAACGAGGGAATATCCTAACCCTTTGTAAATCTTGGAGTTATGAAAACACCTCCCCCAACAAAGAACTGGTTGTACCTTTTCGATAAACCAACGGGTTATGAAAAATGGCAAAAGTCGAGCTAACGTCCGATCCCTGGGAGGTATCTGCCTTGGATCGCCGCTTTGGCAGGCCTGCCAAGCACGCTCCTCCATTCGGCTAAATGGTACCTTTTCGGAAACGCCTTTGCTCTGGCAGCGGCAGAGCGGGAAAAGAGTCGTCCGAAGCGTCAGCAAGATTTCTCCCGCAAAAGAGGGGTTTAATTCCCTGCTCTGGGTGTATCCCAGAGGCACCAAAGGTGTTTATCTGGCACCAAAAGGCAGATCAGGTGGCCAATGCCTACCCAAATTAGGTAATCCGGATTCCTCCTTGAGTGGGGCGGGATCTCCCAGAGGACCTTCCGAAATCGCCCCCCTGAAAAGCTGGGCTGAAATGAGCAGCCCGGCAGCGGCCCCGATGGTTTTTCCAAACCCTTCTCAGTTTCCAAAATGCCGTTGGATTGGAGGCTGGCACGGTGGTGGGGCCGGCTGTTGGCTAATCCGGGCAGCCCCTTATCCACCGCTTTGTCCCTCCGCCGGGATTTCATCCGTCGGATCAAACTTGGGCAGCACGAAGTTCAGGATCGTCATGCGACCTAATCCCCGATGCACACAGCCAGGCCGAATCACAATGCACATGCCCGGTTTGACCGGAAAGGTTTGCCCATCCAGTTCGATCTGTGCTCCCGGCTCGCACTGCAGGATGTAATAGGTTTCCGTAAGACGCCGATGGTAATGGGCTTTTGCACCCGGGGTGATTTCGGTGCGATGGATGCTGGCCGGGTAGTCGGCCAGATCCAGGAATGCCCGATGCGAGACCCCACAGGGACATGGCACCCCGGGCAGTTGGTCAAAATCCACCACATGATACCGAGCGGGTTTGCTTTGGGACCCGTCCATCATTCAGACTCCTTCGATCCGCGCAGTATCGCCTCAGAGGCTGTCCCGAAAATCTGTTGGGGGCCGTGGCAGCCTCCAAACCGGCGGTCCCCAGGCTGCCCCCAAACCCCATTTGGTAACTCAGAAAGCTTTGGAAAGGGTTTAGGGTGCCGCCCGGCTGCCCATCTCGGAACAGCTTCTGAAAGACCTTTCCCGTGCCTGGAGAAAAAGTTTTGCCGGAACTAGTTTAAACGTTTTGCCCTAGGAGGTCATGGCCTGGACAAAAGGATACAAAATCCCGAAGGGTGGGGAGCGGAGGAAGTTCTAAAACCTCTCTCTGGAACCTCGGTTGGGCGAGGGGGCTCAAGGGCCGAAGGGGCGGACCTGGAGCAGGTGGGATGGGAGGGGTTGGCCGGCACGGCGGGAAGTGAAACTTTACCGGTTAGGCAAGATATTCCGGCAGGAAGCAACCCCTACAATCGTTAAACTTTTCCCATCTTTTGTCCCAGGAAAAGTTTGCCTAATAGAAGTCGTAAGTCTTTCTCAGAAAATCGCTTCGGTTCATTCAAGCCGTTTGGCCGCCAAAGCCGATACCCTAGTTGACTCCTTTGCACACAAGCGCGTGCGTGTCAGCACGCTGGAAGGGTGCGTCAGGAGAACCGGATCGGCGTTTTCGAGCCACGGAGCGGCTCGACGGCCCTGGCGCAAGGGATGGTCTGAACGGGCCGATCCGATCTTCCCCGGAGGCCTTCGGAAGCCTTCTGACGAGAAGCCGGGCCTCGGAGCAGGCTTCTGAAGGCGTGCGGGGAAGACATCGTGATGGCCCAGTTCTCAGTACAGGAGAGTTCGCTCGATGAAGGCGAAATTGGCTGTTGGAGCGCTTCTGGTCAGCATGGCCCTTGTTGGCCAGGTCTTAGCGGTGGAACTGCTGCCTGGTTTACGGGGTCTGAAAGGTGGCCCCTGCTGTGAACCGTGCGGGGAGCCGGTCAAATGTGCCGTGCCAGAACCCAAGGCATGTGAACCGGCTTGTGAGCCCTGTGATGTCTGCTGCAAGCCCAAACATGACCTCCTGGCCGGCCTGAAAGAACTGCTCAAAAAGAAGTGCTGCTGCGATGTGTGCGGAGCGGCGGCCTGCGAACCGGTCAAATGCGCAGTGCCCGAACCCAAGGCCTGCGATCCCTGCCAGCCGGCTTGCTGCCCGCCGTGCCGGGAAAAACTGCTGCACAAACTCCTGCCCAAAAAGGGCGCCTGCGAGGCCCGCGAACCCAAGGCCTGTGAACCCAAAGCCTGCGAGAAAGCGGCTTGTGAACCGGCTTGCCCCTGCTGCAAATGCCGGCCCCAGGTGGTCCTGAAGATGTTGCACGCTCTGTTCGGCAAGAAGTGCTGCTGCGAAGCGGAAGAGTGTGAGGTGTGCCGCCCTGCCGCTGCGCCGGCTGCCCCGGCCGCGCCCACCCCGGCACCCAAAGCCGCCGAACCAGCACCCTTGCCCAAGGCCCCAAAACCTGATGCCGAGGCCCAGTTGAATCCCCCTCGAAGCATCAGCCAAACCAGCCGATATATGGCTCGGTACTAATTCCCTACTCAACCCTGCGCTCCCTCCTCCCAGGGAGCCGCCTTAGCCCGGTTCCTCCGCAGCAGCCACTTAATTCTTCGGATCGCCCAGCAGGTCTGGCCCATACCTCGGCCAGACCTGCTTTTTTGCGCCCGGCCCCACAACTCGATCCACAGCCAACCGCCGCCCTTCCACTGGCACCCAGTCCGATGCCCTCCCGGAATTTGGGCCAGCGCTGCCCCCCAAGGGCTTCCAAACCATCCTCCTTGACACAGGCCGTGTATTGGTCTTCAGTAATATCAGTATCAGTAATATCAGTAATAGTTGAGCCGACTAAGGCACATCGCTTCGCCCGTGGCCGTCGAGAGGCTGGCGGTGCTGAAGGTACCGCCGGGTGCGGCGGTCCCTTTAGTGTCCCTACCACGAAAGTAGGCATCCAGAAAGCAGCACTCCCGGCTTGTTTCTGCGAAAGCAGCAATCCAGAGAACATCACGTTGGAGGTTCTGGACTGCCGCTTTCGCGGCGGGGACACACCGGCTTTAGGCCGCCGAACGGGGGTTGATTCATTCGGCTCACTTGACTGTATCCACCGCGAACAACGACCATAATCTGTGCTGATCGATCCGATTTTTAGCCCCCATCTGGTAGGAGGCCGGGCGGGGAGATACAGTCAAACTAACATGTTACTGGAAAAATAGAATGCCAGGGCAGCATCTGATATCCGGAGTCGGTGCATGGGTGCTTCCGTACCTTCGTCTGGTTCGCCATGCGGGGAGGAAAGCATTTTTCTGAAGGCCGCCCGCCGTGAGCCGACCCCTTATACACCCGTCTGGCTGATGCGTCAGGCAGGCCGGTTTTTGCCGGAATATCGGACCCTGCGGAGCAAGGTCCCTTTTGCAGAGTTGTGTAAAAACCCCGCCTTATGCGCCGAGCTGATGGTCCGAACAGTGGAACGTCTGGGGGTGGATGCGGCCATCTTGTTCTCCGATCTTCTGCTGATCCTGGAGCCGATGGGCTTTCCGGTGGAATATACCGCGGGCGAAGGGCCGGTCTTCCGACGTCCCATCCGCAGCGGGCAGGATGTGGATCGCCTCCGAGAATTGGACTCTCTGGAGCCGATGGCCTTCGTCCTGGAAGCGGTCCGGTTGACCCGCTCGGCGCTACCGGAACAAATCCCGTTGATTGGTTTTGCCGGGGCGCCGTTTACCTTGGCCAGTTATCTCATCGAAGGCCAAGGCGGCAGTAATTTTCATCATACCAAGCGCCTCATGTATTCCGATGCAGCGGCCTGGCAGGCGTTATTGGATCGGCTGGCCCGAGCGGTTGCCCGATTCCTCAATGCCCAAATCCAGGCCGGCGCACAGGCCGTTCAACTGTTCGACACGTGGGTTGGCTGCCTGGGGCCGAAGGATTATCAGCAATATGTCTTCCCGTTCAGTCGGGCGGTCATTCAGGCGATCGATCCAGCCGTACCGGTCATCCATTTCACGACCGGCAATCCGGCTCTTTTGCCGCTGGTGCGAGAAGCGGGCGGACAGGTCATCGGCGTGGATTGGCGGGTTCGCCTTGATGCGGCCTGGGAGCAGATCGGCTATGATCGGGCCATCCAAGGGAACCTCGATCCGGCCGTCCTGCTCGGCACTCCGGAGCTGATCCGCCGTCGGGTGGAGGACATTCTTCGCCAGGCCGGGGGCCGACCAGGCCATATCTTCAACCTCGGCCACGGGGTGCTCCCGGAAACCCCGGTGGAGAATGTCTTGACCTTAGTCGAAACCGTGCACCAACTCAGCGCCCGCCAGCTCTAAGAGGTTGTACTAAAAATTTGAATCTTATCCAGATGTACACTGACCGGCGCTCCCCAGACTGCCAAAACCCATAAAACGGGCGTTTTGTTAAACCGGAAGGTCTGGAAACGGTTAGAGCCACCGCCCGGCTGCTTCCTTCGCCTACCATCGTTCCCCATTGGTCTTCGCAAAACCACGGGACTCCGACCGGGTCCAAAAACCAGGGAATTTCATGTCTCTAGAGATTGGCAGGGTCTATCGGGATTGGCAAAGCTCACTAATGGGACTGTATCTACCCGCCCGGACCCCTCCCAGATGGAGGGGCTAAAAATCGGATCGAACACCACCAATGGTGGGCGTTGTTCCCGGTGGATGTGGATACAGTCAATCGAACAAGAAATTCCAGCACAACCTCTGCAAGCAAACCGGACCATGGTGCAGGCGTCCGGCATCTCTCAGCCCACAACCAATCCAAACCCCTCTGGCGAAGAAACTGGCCGAGGCTCCGGGCGTTTTGGGCCGGTTATTTTATCCGCAGGGAAGGGAACACGCGACAATGTGCATCCAAGAGCGCTTGGGCATCCGAGCGGCTGAACACGGCCACGCCCCCCGAGGTGCGAGCATATGCATCCAAGAGCGCTTGGGCATACGCGGCCGGTTATTTTACCCGCGCATCGGTGGTTTCCACGCCGATAGTTTGCATGGCTTCGGCGGCCAGGCGCCGGACCTGGTGGTCTGGATGCTGGAGCAGTTCTGCCAGAGCGGGCAGGGCGGACGGACCGATCCGCACCATCGCCCGGGCCGCAGCCGACCGGACATAGCCATCCCGATCTGCCGCGGCCGATTGCAAGGCTCGCAGGGCCGGCTGGGCATCCGGCCCAAGCTCCCGGAGGGCATGGGCGGCAGTTTCCCGGACCGCCGGACTTGGATCGGCCAACGCCTGCCCTAACGCCTCCACCGCCTCTTTGGCTTCCGGTCCCATCGTGCGCAGCGCCTCCGCCGCTACAAGCCGAACCTCAGCACGCCGGTCTTTAAGCAAACCCGCCAATGTCGGCACGGCCGCCTGGCCAAACCGAGCCAACGTCCGCCCTGCGATGGCCCGGACATAGCCATCCTGGTCCCGCACCGCCTGGCCCAGCGCCGGGATGGCCTCCTTGGCGGCCTGGCCCATGCTCCGCAACGCATACACGGCCGACTCCCGCACCCCGGCATCCGGGTCGGCCAGAGCCTTGACCAAGGCCCGCACCGCCTCGACCAATTGCTCCTCCTGGCCGGTGCTGGAAGCCCCAGGCGCCGTCGAACTCGCTCCAGGCACCGTAGGCTCCGCACAAACGCCTCTTTCCCCTTGGGCTTCTGGATTCGTCGTGGCCCAGCCAAGGCCTTCCTGGGTAAAAACCTCCTTCCCGCAGACCAGAAAGACTCCGGCCAAGCCCATCACCTCCAGCCAAAAGACCCACTTCTCAATCCGGGAGGGATACATCTGGGGTTCCTCCTTTTTCAGCTTTTCCTCATGCGGGAAAATGGGGCAAAAGTTTTTACTCAGGGGTAGTTTGAGGGATAAAGATTGCTGGGCAGTGGGGCACCAATTCTCGGAGGGAAACCGGCCGCTGCCAAGAGCTCCCGCCTGCTGCCCGATCCTCCGCACTATCCAATTTTACCTTACCCGAAGGGGGTCTCTCCTCTCCTGGGCCGGAAGAGGCTGGGTAGAGACCTTTTTTCGTGGAAGTACCCCCCAAATGGGGGTCCCAAAGGAGCCAAATTGCTCATGCCCTTCCCCCTATGCCGCCTCCACCAGAGACCCAGAAAAAACGGCTCTGCGTTGCTGCCCGGCCAATTTTATAGGAGCCAATCCGCAAACCGAGCAGTTGTCCCCAGCCAAAAGGGGGGCTTTGACAAAAACCTCCCGCCCAAGTACAATCCCTTCTAGAAAGACAGTCAAAGAAAGTTTCTCTGAAGGGAAGAGAAGCAACAGCCTATCCCGAAAACCTATTGGCTTGCCACGACACGCTCCGCCTCACCGGGGTTTTCGCATAGGCTTTCAGCCTCTAAGAGGCTGTCCCGAAATTGGTACTCGGGCAGTGGTCCAGACCGTTTCTAACCCCTTCAGGTTTACCGAAGTGCCCGTTTTACTAAACGTGTTTGGCAGTGTGTGGCCGCCAGTTGGGGGTTAATCCGGCTATAAAGGAAAATTTCGGGACAGTCTCTAACATGAGAATATTTTAGCCGAATGAACCAAACCTGCCTTTCCCCTGGCTGTCGAGAGGCCGGCTGAGATAAATTCGAAGCCGGGTGGGGGATTCCGGGGGCCCTAGGAGGCGGGATCCCCGGGTCCGGAGGCAGACACGGCAGGCCCCTCCATTCGGCTAAATTATTACCCAAAAATGAAATTTAGAAAAATCGGAGGGCTTATATCCCCCCGAAGATCGGTAAGCGGCGGTGATTTGTGAAAGGTGCGAACCCATATTTTGCCGGAGACAAGGCCGAGCTTTCCAGCCAAGGGAAGCAACAAGTTGTTGGCTCGGCCTGAGCGACGGCAGAGGGTGTGGGGGTGTAGCTCAGTTGGGAGAGCGCAGCGTTCGCAATGCTGAGGTCGTGGGTTCGAATCCCATCACCTCCACTAGACAACTTTTCACTATCTGGAATGAATCAGCAAAGCTTGGCATAACCTGGAACTCTGTAAGGCTTTGCGTCAAAAACTTCTGCTCTTCGCCGCTTGTTGCCGACGCTTGCTTGGCCGCTTTTTTGGCCGCAAGGAGAGAAAATGTTTTCACCCACCCCCGACGGCCTCCAACGCTTGGCCCGCTCAAAGGCCTCATCCGTTACGTCCACGTAATGCCTCAGGGCAATCGCCGGGGTATTGCCAAGCCATTTCACCACCGTTGCCAACGGGAAGGCTTGGGCTAAGTCGGTTTCACAACTGGCCCGTAGGTTATGCCATAGCCTCGGCCAAGGTTCC
>Ga0209017_10000440_pt1 | contig 41335 bp, 34 predicted proteins | sample YNPBryunderm2012_FD_185812 | JGI IMG/M metagenome (GOLD analysis project Ga0209017, IMG submission 185812) | Anoxygenic and chlorotrophic microbial mat microbial communities from Yellowstone National Park, USA - YNP Bryant MS undermat 2012... ...
CTGACGGGTCTGGGTCGAACAGAACCATCGGTAGGTGAGCACCGGGCAGTAGATGCCGTAGAGGATCAGCCCGGCAAAGACGACCAAAGCGGCCGCTGTGGTCAGGCCCAACGGCGCCCGCCACTGATAGACGGCCACCCCCACCGCCACCGCCACCAGCATCAGGCCGAAGGTCGGAATGATGGCGTCGGGATTGTAGTTGAGGAACAGGTCGGCCAGCGTGCTGCAAAAGGCGCCCATCGCTACCAACATCATGAAGAAGATGATCAGCAGCGCTAGCAACCGGGCGCGGGGGCCGATCACATGGCGGCTCACCTCGCCGATGGATCGGCCTTGGTGATGCAGACTCACATAAAGCGCCCCCATATCGTGCACCGCACCGATAAAGATCGACCCCAACACCACCCACAACAGGGCTGGCAACCAGCCCCAGATCACCGCCAGCGCCGGCCCCAGGATCGGCCCTAGCCCGGCAATCGAAGCAAAATGATGACCGAACAAAATTGGTGGCCTGGTCGGCACATAGTCGATGCCATCCGTCATCGTATGCGAAGGGGTCAGCCAGTTCGGATCCAACCGAAATATTCGCCGGGCCAAAAACCGCCCATACGTAAAATAGGCCACCACCAGCGCAGCCAACGATACCAACGCAATCACCATCGCATTATGGAGCATGGTTCAGTTCTCCCGCGGGGAAAGCACCTCTCTGGGATCATCGGAACAGGGGCAAACAGGGGGATCGGTAACATTTTAGCCGAATGAAGGGGCGTGCTTGGTAGGCCCGCACAAGCGGTGAGCCAAGGCAGATACCTCCAAGAGGCCGCACCGCTGAAGCAGGTCCCTCCAAGGGTTTTTCATTCGGCTGCACAACCCCTCCAACACCAGGTAAGGAAGCTCCGGTATGCCAGGAGCCAAACAGCCGGAACCCCCACACGAACCTTTCTACTTCTTGTCAATTCTGCTATATAATAAGTCCATTTGGTGCTTGAGGAAATGCCAGAGGACTTTTTTATGGGAGAGACTTTCGGTGGCGGAGAAAGTGATTATCATCGGCAGCGGGCCGGCGGCCTGGACGGCAGCCATCTACTCAGCTCGGGCAGAATTGCAGCCTTTGGTCTTTGAAGGGGCGGAAACCGAGGAAAACCGTCTGGCCGGCCTGTTGCCGCTGGGGCAATTGGCTCTGAGCACCGAGGTGGAAAATTATCCCGGTTTTCCGGCGGGCCGATTGGAAGAGTATTTGGACTCGGCCATTGAGCCGGCCAAACGCCAATATATGCCCCCGCACACAGGCCATTGCATCACCGGGCCGGAACTGATGGAACTGATGCGGCAACAGGCCAAGAACTTCGGCGCCCGGGTGATCACCGAAGACATCGTTCGGGTGGATTTCCAGACGTATCCATTTCGGCTTTGGGCTTCCGACGGCAGCCAGTGGGAGGCGCTAGCGGTGATCGTGGCTACCGGCGCCCGGGCCAACTGGCTGGGACTGGAATCAGAACAGCGGTTCCAAAACCGGGGCGTCAGCGCCTGTGCCGTCTGTGACGGGGCCTTGCCGAGGTTCCGCAATCGTCCGGTGGCCGTGGTGGGCGGCGGCGATGCCGCTGTGGAAGAGGCCATCTATATGGCGAAGTTCGCCAGCACTGTCTATCTGGTCCATCGCCGGGACCAACTCCGAGCCTCCAAAGTGATGGCCCGCCGGGCCTTGGAACATCTGAAAATCCAAGTCCTCTGGAACCGGGTCGTCGAAGAAGTTCTGGGCAACGACAAGGAGGGGGTAACCGGCCTGCGACTGCGAAGCACCGTGGGGGAACCGGAAATCACAGTGGATGTGTCCGGCCTTTTTGTAGCCATCGGCCATACGCCGAACACCCAGTTTCTGGAAGGGCAATTGGAACTGACCGAGAAGAAGTACATCCGCTGGACGACGCCGTTCCGTACCTATACCAGCGTGGAGGGGGTGTTTGCGGCCGGCGATGTGTGCGACGACTACTATCGGCAGGCGATCACCGCGGCGGGCACCGGCTGCATGGCCGCCCTGGATGCGGAACGTTGGCTGGCCAGCCGAGGTATCTAACCCCAAGTTGCCTCTCCAGAAAATGGCCGGAAGCCTTGGGAGAAAGGGGAGGTGGTTTTCCTTGGTACCACGCCTGGAGGGGGTAAGGAGAAAAGTTATTAAGAGGCTGTCCCGAAATTGCCGAATCTGGATGTTGGCAACCAACCGAGGTTCCCTATCCAGTTGCTAAAACCCTACAAAAACAGGATTTTTCCGATATCCACGGGCTCCAGGCTGGAACCGCTCGGATAGGGTAAAACGGAATTTCGGGACAGCCTCTACGATGCGAATTCTGCCCGGCGGGCTTCGAGTTGGTTTTTGAGGCGTTGGACGATGGCGCTATGCATTTGGCTGACCCGGCTTTCCGACAGGTCCAGCGTGGCCCCGATCTCTTTCATGGTCATTTCTTCATAGTAGTAGAGGATCAGGATTAGCCGTTCGTTCCGGTTCAGCCCTTTGGTCACCAGGCGCATGAGGTCGGCTTTTTGGAGTCGGCGGGTGGGGTCTTCGCCCTTTTTATCTTCCAGGATGTCGATTTCACGGACATCTTTATAGCTATCCGTTTCGTACCATTTTTTATTTAGGCTGATGAGGTTGACGGTGCTGGCCTCCTGGATCATTTTTTCTAGTTCTTCCAGGGAGATGCCAAGTTCCTCGGCCAATTCTTGTTGGGTGGGCTGACGGCCGAGGCGGGCTTCCAGGGTTTGCATGGCTTCGTTGAGTTTGCTGGCTTTGCTGCGGACCAGGCGGGGCACCCAATCCATGGTGCGCAGTTCGTCCAGCATAGCCCCTCGGATGCGAGGCACACAATAGGTCTCAAACTTCACCCCTCGGGACAGATCAAAGGCCTCAATGGCATCGATCAGGCCAAAGACACCGGCCGACACCAAATCCTCCAAATCTACCCCCTCCGGAAGCCGAGCCCAAATCCGCTCCGCATTATACCGCACCAACGGCATATACGCCTCGATCAGTTTATTGCGAAGCTCTTTGTTCGAGGGGTCTTTTTTATATTCGATCCAGAGACGCTCCAGGTCTTCCGGAGCTACCGTGATGGCGTTCATGGACTCCTCCGTGAATTCCTGTTCGTATTTCCGGGTTCTGAAGGGCCCACCTGGGCAGGTAAGCCTCAGGAGATTTCACCGTTCCGAGGGGATGGAAAGCCAGTTCCATGGCTGGCCAAAGGCTTCTGCCGGTGGGGGCGATCGCTCCGGGACAAGCAGCAGAAGCCAACGGGTGGTTTCGGGCAGGCCAGGGCGATCTCCTCTGGGGAGGATCGCAGGAAGGAAGTTAACGGGCCGGGCTTTGGGAGGGTTTGGACTGGCCGGAGGGGGCAGAGCCCAGGGCGGCCTCGACCTGGGTTTGCACTGCCTGGCGGATCGCCCCCTCGGCAGTCCAACCTACCCAACCTCCTACCAAGGAAAAAATCACCAAGGCTATGCAGGCACTTTCCAGAGTGGCTTCGACAGCCCGGCCTTCCAGCAAGCCGCGTAGAATCACCACCAGAAACGCCACGGCGCCGAAAAAGGAGGCGAACAGTCGGGCCATGGCAGATTCCTTTCAGCCCGCAAAATCCACCCAGTCCATCCATTTTGACAGCACCAGAGAGAGTCAAACCCATTCTGGGATCGGCCCGAAGAAGGCTCAGGGTTTAAACTTTTTTCCTATTTTCCCCCGGCTCCTCCAACGAAGGCGAAACGGTTACGGGAAAACCGACTTTGCCAACCCAATCTCCAGGCTGCACATGCCACTGCCCTGGTACTGCGGAGCCCTGAGTCCAGGCTGGTTCTCGTCGCAGCGGGGGAGCTGGTTCTTTTCGCCCAACCGCACCGGGTTTGGCTGGGTCGCAGGCCGCCGTTTCCCCTGGACGCACCGCCCCGCCTGATTCCGCTTGAACCGACAGTTCCGGGGCCGGACAGTCCCGGCCTGCTTGGCTTTGTTCGGCGGGTGCTTCGGCGCCGGTTGGCCCAGCAGACAGGCTATGCCGTTTGCCCACCCCCTCTGCCAGAGCATGGGCGATCTGTTGGATCCGTTCCGCCGACTCCCCGGCCAGACGCCAGAGAGTAGCCAGGTCCGATTTTTCTTCCCGGTCGGCTAACCCGGGGTCCACCGGGACAAACCCGGCTTGGCTGACCGGCAGGGCCAAAAACCGTAAACACGTTCGGGCCAATCGCTCATATACTTCCTGCGCTTCCGGCGGGCCGGATGCCTGATTGACCACCACTTGAATCGGCGCCAGCCCAACCTGGGTGGTCAAGAGTTTGATTGCCGCATAGGTGTCCATAAGGGCATTCTGATCGGGAGTGGTTACGATCAGTCGGCAATCACTGGCCCGCCATAGCGCCCGGGTCCAGGCGGTCAATTGTGCTCCGAGGTCCACCAGCACCAACTCCGCCCAGCCGGCAAGACTGCGAAGCCCGTCCAAGATCCGCAGCGAACTGTATCGGGGATCGCCCAGCAGTTTCTCCCCCGGTCCAATACCCGGGGCCAAATAGAAACCGGCCGGGGTGGGTTGGAGCACGTCGGCTAACGTCCGACCGGCCGAAACGACGTCAGCCAGGGTTTCTCGGCTCCGAAGGCCGCAGCGGCGTGTGGCCTCCGCCCGGCCCAGGTCGCCGTCCAGAAGGACGGTGCGCATCCGGCCGGCAGCCAGTGCGGCTGCCAGGTTCATCGCCAAGGTGGTTACTCCCACGCCTGTGCGGCCCCCCAAAAACACCACCAGCCGGGGTGTTCGTCCCCCAACGCCCGTATCCTCAGAGGCGTATTGGCGCACCCACTGGCGAAGTCGGCTGGCTTGATCCTGGATGACTACGTCCCCGTGCATCGTCGGACGCCTCGTTGCTGGTTGATGAGCTGCACCGCTTTCTTTGGCCCAGTGCACCGCCGTGGATCGGATCAGTGGGCCGGCAGCGCTTCGACGCCCATGATCCAACGGGCCAATCGCTCCGCCTGCGCCACCTCGATATCCTCCGGCACATTTTGGCCATTGGTCAGATAGCTGACCGGCAATCGACTTGCCCGCAACAGGGAAAACACATGGCCCAATGCCGATGCCTCGTCCAGTTTCGTCAGCAGCAGTGCGGTGATCCCGACGGTTTGGAATTGTCGGGCCGTCTCCACCAATGCCCGGGCGCTGGCCGTTGTGGAAAGCACCAGGTGGACTTCATCGGCATGCGCCTCTTGGAGGAAGGCTTTGAGCTCCTGGAGTTTGATTTCGTCTCGGGGGCTTCGGCCTGCGGTGTCCATAAGTACAAGGTCTAGACCTTCCCATTGTCGGCTCGCTTCCCGCATCTCACGGGGCGTGGAAACAACGTACATCGGCAGATCGATGATGTCCGCGTAGGTGCGCAGTTGTTCCACTGCGGCGATCCGATAGGTATCGACGGTAATCAGGCCTACCCGGCGGCGCTGTTTGAGGCGGTAATGGGCGGCCAGTTTGGCAATGGTGGTCGTCTTGCCCACGCCAGTCGGCCCCACCAGGGCCACCACCCGCCGCTTGCCAGGCTCCACCGCCAAAGGACCAGCAATCCGAATCTCCGATTCCACCAACCGCAGTGCCCGAGCACGCACCAGCACGGGATCCACCGGCTCGGCCTGCCCCAGGCTGTCTCGCAATTGTTCCACCAGATCCCGGGCCACATGCTCTTCCCACTCCGCATCCAATAGCTCGGCAAACAGACGGAACAAAACTTCCGGCAGTTCCCGATGGCCCGACTGACGGGTTTCCGCTTTCCATTGCCGAACCAGGCTGGCCAATTGCTCGCTGGATGCCGCTTCCCGAGCCATGCCGGTCCCGGCCGGCGCCCGATCCAGCGGAATGCCTGCATCCAGAGGGCGTCGGCCGCCAAACGCCCTCCACCCCGATGGCTCCGGAATCCCAGAAAGCCCTGGGCCGGGCAACTCCTCCTCCGGCAATCGACTCGGCACCCGTACCTCGGCGGAGGCGGTTACTTCGATCCATCGGGCTCCGGTCAGCCAGCCCAACCATCGTCCGCCGCGCACTTCCCGCGTGTGCAAGATGGCAGCGTCGGGCCCTAATTCCCGCCGCACCATCGCTAAGGCTTCCTGCATCGAACGCGCACGATAGGTTCGGATTTCCATAGGCCTGCCTTTCTTGTGCTACGGCGTTCTCTGTCCAACGATTCCATGTGCTTCGGATCTTGGCTTTTTTCTCCGTTTCGGGTGAACGACACGCCGGGGATGGTTATCGGGGTTCGGAGACCATCCCCACAGAATGAACTTTCGTATCCCTTGTTACCTCGTTGTAGCTCAGCACTACCAGATTCGGCAAATGCCCAAGCGTCATCCGTTTCAGCGCGGCCCGAATCTGGGGGCTGACCAACACCACCGGCGGTCGCCCCTCTGCCGTCAGACGTTGCACCTCCTGCCCGATCGCCCGGCAAATTCCTTCGACCGCCTGCGGCGTCAGACGCACCACCAGTCCATGCTCGCTGTGTTCCACTCCTGCCCGAATCCGCTCTTCCAACACCGGATCCAGGGTCACCACATGCAGCACCCCTTCGGCGTCCCGGTACCGGCTGGAAAGGGTCCGGGCCAACCGATGCCGCACATATTCCGTCAGCAACACCGGATCCTTTGTCCGAGGGGCATAATCGCCCAGGGTTTCCAAGATGGCGGCCAGGTTCCGAATGGGCACCTGCTCCCGCAACAGCATCTGCAAGACCTGCTGGACCTCGGACAGTTTCATCACCCCCGGAATCAGCTCTTCGACCACGGCCGGGGAGGTTTGCTTCAGTTCATTGATCAAATGTTTCGTTGCATCTCGGCTGAGCAATTCGTCGGCATGGCGACGGACCGTTTCCGTTAGATGCGTGGCCAACACGCTGGCCGGTTCGACTACCGTATAGCCTTTCAGCTCGGCCATCTCCCGTTGGCCCGGATCGATCCAAAACGCCGGGCTGCCAAAGGCCGGGTCTTTCGTGGGCATCCCCTCGATCGGCCCCCGGGCCATCCCCGAATCCAACGCCAACAGCAAATGGGGATAGACCACGCCCTCGGCCACCGGGCTGTCGGCGATCTTAATCCGATACTGATACTCTGGCAGGCGAATGTTATCCCGCACCCGCACTTTCGGAAGAATGATGCCGATTTCTGCCGCCAGTTTTTGCCGAATCCGCTGGATTCGCTCCAACAGGTCGCCCCCGCGTTTTGGGTCGGCCAATCGGATCAGGCCCACCCCCAATTCGATCTCCATCGGATCCACGGCCAGGTAATCTTCCACCCGGGGTTCCTGCGGTTTGGCTTCGGCCGCTTTTTTCTTGGCTTCTTCGGCCGCCTGCAATCGGACGGCCCGTTGCCGAAGCACCCAGGCCAACCCAAGGCAACTAGCCCCCAAGGCGGTCAGGGGGAGTTTCGGCAAATTGGTGAGCACTAAAAGGGCCAGAAACGTTCCGGCTACCGCCAACGCCTGAGGCCGGGAAAAAAGTTGCTGGATGAACTCGGTGGGCAGGTTGCTCGGCTGACTGCTCCGGGTTACCAACAGCCCAGCCGCCAAGGAGATCAAAAAGGCGGGCACTTGACTGACCAAGCCGTCGCCGATGGTCAGGGTGGTATAGACGGAAACGGCCCGTTCGAGGGGCATTCCGGCCTGGAAGACGCCGATAATCAGGCCGCCCACAATGTTGATCAAGGTGATAATGATTCCGGCAATGGCATCGCCCCGGACGAACTTACTGGCACCGTCCATGGCCCCAAAAAAGTCCGCCTGCCGGGTGATCTCCTCCCGGCGACGCTGCGCTTCTTTTTCGTCAATGATGCCGGCGTTCAGGTCCGCGTCGATGGCCATCTGCCGGCCCGGCATCCCGTCCAAGGCAAATCGGGCCGCCACCTCGCTAATCCGGGTCGCCCCCTTCGTAATGACCACAAATTGGATCACTACAATAATGGCAAAAATTATCAGGCCGACTACGATCTGATCCCCGGCCACGAAACGTCCGAACTCCTGGACCACGCGACCGGCCGCCCCTGCTCCATCCACACCCGCCCGCGTCAAAATCAACCGGGTCGTCGCCACATTCAGCACCAGCCGAAGCAGCGTGGTGGCCAACAGCAACGACGGAAAAATACTGAACTCCAGCGGCGTTTTTACGTAAATCGTGGTCAGCAGAATGATGACCGCCATGGTGATATTGGCCGAAAGAAGCACGTCCATCAGGCCCGCCGGCAACGGCACAATAATAACCAGCACGCTGCAGATTAGCGCCACCGGCAAAATCAAATCTTGCAGCCGGGCAAAACGAACACCTTCCGGACGTACCGAGACCGCCTCGGCCATTCGGCCTTCTCCGAGCGGACAAAGGAAAAGCCCCCGGCGACCTCCTTCAAGGGGTGCTACCCCTCCCAGGCCGCCTTGGAAAAGGTAGAAGGAGCAGGCAGGAAACTACCGAAAAACGCCCCCGTTGTCCAGGCCGATTTGAGGCTGAGCAATCCTCTTTCCGGCCTCCTTCTGCCCCCTATATTTGCATATTTCGACTCCCCCGATTGCGGGGGTATTGCTTTCACCTCCTTGACAGGAAAGGCTTTTACCGGTATCGTTACAGGATTGACCATCCTTTGGGAGTTTAAAATAAGAGAACCTTCCGCATTTTTATAGAAAAATGCGGAAAAGGGGGGGTTTGTGTTTTTATAAAGCGGCACTATTTCGGCCAAATGAGGTAACCTTTCTTTCCCTTGGGAAAAGGCGGGGTAAGAGGCTGCCCTGAAAGGCCATTTTAGCCGGAGGCACGAACCAACTGCCGGCCCCAAAGCCGCAAACACCCCTAAGAAAAACGCCATTGGGGAAAGCCGGAAGGGTGTGAACACGCTTCGGACCGGCCCCCGGCTACCCATTTCGGGACAGGCTCTGAGTTCGATTTGTGCCATTTTGGGGCACCCGCCCATCGGGGAAATACCTTAACTCTTTGTAAATATTGGAGTTAGGAAAACATATCTCTCAAGCAAGGATATTCGAAACACCGTAATACTTACCTTGACTGTATTCCCCGGAACGATGACCACAATCTGTGGTATTCGATCCGATTCTTAGGCCCTACAACTGGTAGGGGCCGGACCGGGCAGATACAGTCAAATTAGCCGAATGAAGGAGCTAAAGTGTCCTTCCTGCGCAAGCAGGAATCCAGGGTGATTGCCCCGGAAGCGGGGCCCCAGGCAAGAGGGATTTCCTTTTTATTCTGGAGAGATTTCCTTTTATTCTGGACTGCCGCTTCGCGGCAGTGCTCCACGGGCTTTAGGCCGCTGACGGCGGGCTGCTTCCTTCGGCTACAATGGTTCGAGAAACCAAAGCGTGACGGACAATGGCAAAAGTGGAGCTGAAGAAGACTTTCGGTAGTTCTTAGTGTTAGTAAGTTTGCTGCTCTGGAGAGAGCAGGATAGACCGTGTGCCCAAGGCGGGAGAAAAATAGCCGATGAACCCCAGCGAATTGCTTCGGATTGTCGATGCCATCCATCGGGATAAGAACATCGACAAAGAGGTGGTCTTTGCCGGCATAGAAGCTGCGCTGGTCATAGCAGCCAAGAAGCACTATGGGGAGGACCAAGAGATCGTCATCCGAGTGAATCGGGAAAACGGGACGATCACCGGCACCCATAACGGTATTGAGATCACGCCGGAGGAGATGGCAGAGCGGATTGGAGCGCAGACGGCCAAGCAGATCATCATCCAAAAGATTCGGGAGGCAGAGCGCGATGCGTTATATGCTGAATACAAGGAATTAATGTACCAGTTGGTCACGGGGGTGGTGCATCGGATCGACACCATCCCGCGGCATGACAGGAAGGTGAAGATATTGACGATTGCGCTGTCGAATACGGAGGCGATCCTGCCGGAATGGGAGATGATTCCCGGCCAGCAGCTTCATCTGAACGAACGGATTCGGGCGATTGTGTGCGATGTGAAGAAGAAGGGGACAAAAGTACATATCGAACTGAGCCGCACTCGAGTCCAATTCGTGGAACGACTCTTCGAACAGGAAATCCCCGAAATCGCCGACGGCGTGATCCAAATCCGTGCCATCGCCCGAGAAGCCGGCTATCGCACCAAGGTCGCCGTCAGTAGTACCGATCCCCGGGTCGATCCGGTCGGGGCGTGTGTGGGGATTCGAGGCAATCGGATTAAAAATATCGTGGAGGAATTAGGGGGAGAGCGGATCGACATCGTGCCCTACAGCGACGACATGCAAAAGATGGTGCCCAATGCCCTGCAGCCGGCAGAAGTGGAGGAAGTGATTTTGTGTCCCATGCTGGGGCGGGCCATTGCCTTGGTCCGGGAGGACCAGCTTTCTTTGGCCATCGGAAAACGAGGCCAAAATGTCCGGTTGGCCAGCAAACTGTGTGGGTGGGATATTGACATTATGACCCAACCGGAGCTGGACCAGCGGATCGAGAAAGCGATGGCCGACTTTACCAGCCTGGAAGGCATTTCCGAGGAACTGGCCGAACGGCTGATCGGGGAAGGCTTCCTGACGTTTGACGATCTGTCGGTGATCGAACCGAGTGCCCTGATGGCCATGGGTAATCTTACCGAAGACCAAGTCACCCAGATCATCGAACAAGCCGAGCAACGGGCCGAAGAAGCCGAAAAATTGGCGGCCCAAGAAAAGCAACGGGCCAAGCAGCCGGAACAACAGCCCGCCGCGGCCACCGTCTCCCCGGAGCAGCCGACGCCTGATCAATCCCCCGGTACCCCCACCACCTAACCCAATCCTTTTGTGGAAGGTCATTCCCCGAGAAACGGGGCCGGGGAAAGGTGTCCCTGGCCACCCCACATTAGGGGGGCCATCTGGCCCGGGAGAAAAGCCTTTCCGTCGCCATCTGCTTCCGTTTGCCCGGATTTGCCGGATCTCCTATAAAAGGATCAGAGTATAATTGGGAAAGATCGACAGGAACGTGGCGTAGCCCAGAGATATCAATTGGCAAAGGAGGGGTCGCTTGCCCATCCGGATTCATGCATTAGCTAAAGAGCTTCACGTCGATGTCAAGACGATCTTTGATGCCTGTCAGAAGGCGGGCATCACGGTGAAGGGATCGTCTGGGCTCGCCAGTCTCAGCGACGAAGAAGTCCAAAAGGTCAAAAAGCTTCTCACCGAGGCCAGTAAACCTGCAGGTGGGAAACCGAGCCTGACTGCGGTGGCCGTCAAAGGCGCTGTCGGGGCGCCGCCGGTGCTTCGTCGGGAAGACTATATTGCGCCGTCCGGGCTGACGCCGGGAAAAGTGCCGGTGTTGCCGCCGAAGCCTCCTCGGCCTGTGGGGCCCCAAAAACCCGTCGAAGCCGAACCCGCTGCCCCCCCGGTCCCAGCCCCCGAAACACCTCCTCCTCCTCCGGAAAAACCCGAGCCTTTCCAACCGGTAGTCCAGGAACCGGTAAAGCCGGCTAAACCGGAAAAAGTTACCCAACCCCCCAAGCCGGAAAAACTGGAAAAGTTCGAAAAGCCGGAAAAACTGGAAAAGTCCGAAAAGCCGGAAAAGCCCACCAAACCCGAAAAACTGACAAAAGCGGAAAAGCCGGCTAAACCCGAAAAGCCCGCCAAACCGGAAAAGCCGGTCCCGGTGATTAAGCTGGCCCCGATGCCTCCGCCGCCACCGATGCCGGTAGCGACCAAACCGGAAGAACCGCCGCCGCAGAAACCCGATCTGCGTCTTCCGCCGGATGCCATCCGGGCGAGCAAATTGGGCGCTCCGGTTCCTCCGCTCATTAAAGAAAAAGAAAAGGAAGCCAAAGAGAAGAAATCCAAGGAAGCTGCCCAGAAACCTACGGCCCCGGCTGGTCCCGGGGTCAAAGAACCTGCTTGGCCGGAAGAAAAAGTTCCCCCGCCCGGCCCCGGGGAGCGCAAACCAGAGCGTCCCAAACGCCCAGGCAAAGCCGCCCTGGTGGAAGAGGAGGAGGAATTCGAAGCCGGTCTGCCCGGAAAGGCAGAACGCCCCCTCAAACGCAAAGCGCCCCTGAAAGCCCGAAAATCCAAAGAGGAAGAAGAGGAAGAAGTGGCCCTCGCACCTCAGCGGGCCAAACACCTTATCCATACCGGCCGGGATACCTCTCAACCACGAAAACAGAAAATCGTGCTCCAAACCCCCTGTACCGTGCGGGATTTTTCGGAAGCGGTGGGAGTTCCCGCCCGGATCATCCAGAAAAAACTCCTGGAAATGGGCCAGTTGGCCACCTTGAATACCCTTCTGGAACAGGAAACCTGTGAACTACTGGTGTTGGAACTCAATCTGAATGTGGAACTGCGGCCTCCGGAACGGCTGGAGGAAAAAGTTCTTCAGGAGCTGGAACAGGCGCCGGATGACCCGGCCCAACTGCGTCCACGCCCGCCGGTGGTTACGTTTCTGGGCCATGTGGATCATGGCAAAACCTCTCTGTTAGACCGGATTTTGGGGCTTCAGATAGCGGCCTCGGAAAAAGGTGGCATTACCCAGCACATTCGGGCCTACCAGATCCAGAAAGATGGACGGCCGATTACCTTTGTGGACACCCCCGGCCATGAGGCGTTTACCGCCATGCGGGCCCGGGGTGCCAATGTCACCGATATTGCTGTGCTGGTGGTGGCGGTCGATGACGGGGTGATGCCCCAGACGGAAGAGGCGATCAGTCATGCCCGGGCAGCCGGCGTGCCGATCATCGTGGCCTTGAACAAAATCGATCTTCCGGTCTCGGAAAGCAAGATTCAGCGGATTTACCAGGACCTGGCGGCCAATGGACTTTTGCCCACCGAATGGGGTGGGGAAACCGAATTGGTGAAAACCAGCGCCTTGACCGGCGCCGGCATCGACGCGCTTCTGGAAACCATCCTCACCCTGGCGGAATTGCACGATTATAAAGCCAATCCGAATCGGCCTGCGGTGGGCACCTGCCTGGAAGCAGAACTTCAGGAACACCGGGGGGTGGTCACCAAGCTGTTGGTGCAGAACGGCACGCTGCGTGTCGAAGATATTGTGGTCTGTGGGATTGCCCACGGGCGGGTTCGGGCACTTTATGACACGCTGGACCCCTATAAGAAATACGAGGCGGTCGGGCCGGGCACTCCGGTCCACATGATCGGCTTGGATGTGCCGCCGGTAGCGGGGGACCGGTTCTATGTGGTGCAGGATATCAGCCTGGCCCGTCAACTAGCTGAACAACGCCAGGAGGCCCTCCGCCAGCAAGAACGGGCCGGCATCCGCCCCCGCGTTACCCTGGAAAACTGGAAAACCCTGGTCGAAACCGAAAACAAAAGCCAAACCCTCAATCTCATCCTCCGGGCAGATACCCGAGGCTCGATCGAAGCCCTCCGCAAAGAAATCAGTAAACTCGAAAACCCCGAAGTGCAGATCAAAATCCTCCAAGCAATGGTCGGGGGCATTACCGAGGCCGATGTCTATCTGGCCGAGGCCTCCGATGGCATCATCATCGGCTTCAATGTAGTGCCGGATGAGTCGGCCCGTCAATTGGCCGAACAACGCGGCGTCCAAATCCGCCGCTACGACATCATCTACCAGGTTACCGAAGACCTCAAAGCCGCCATCGAAGGCATGTTGCAACCCATCCAACGGGAAGAAGAACTCGGCCGGGTCCTGGTCAAACAAATCTTCCGAATCAGCCGAGTTGGTACGGTCGCCGGCTGTCAGGTGCTCTCGGGCATAGTGGCCCGGGATGCCCGTGTCCGGGTGATCCGAGACAACCGCATCATCGGCGACTACCCGATCGAATCCCTACGCCGGGAAAAAGACGATGTCCGAGAAGTGCGGACCGGCCTGGAATGCGGTATCAAAATCAAAGGCTTCGAAGACGTTAAAGAAGGGGATATCCTGGAAGTCTATCGGATCGAGGAGGTCGCCCGCACGTTGGCGTAACCCGCCAACCGCCCATCCACCCGATCTCGGAACACGACGGTTTTTTACCCGTAGGTTGGACTCCCATTTCCGATACCCGTGCCCTATGGATCCTACCCGACGTGCACAAAAGTTGGCCAAGATTGTGCGAGAGGTGGTCGGCATGGCCATCCTCCGCGAACTGAAAGACCCCCGCGTCCGAAACGCCACGGTTACCTATGTGGAGGTTTCCAGCGACCTGCGACTGGCCAAAGTCCATGTATCCGTCATGGGCAACGAAACCCAACAGCAACTCACCCTACAAGGCCTTCAAAGTGCCGCCGGGTTTTTACAGTCGAAACTCCGAGAACGTGTGGACACCCGGTACATCCCCAAGCTCGTCTTCCGCCTGGACCAAGGCGTCAAAAATTCCATCGCCGTAGCCCAGATTCTCAAACAGGTGCTTCCTTCTGGCTCCCAACAGAATTCCCCAACGGCACCGGAAGGAACCTCCGAACCGGATCCCTCCGAACCGAGCCCGGAAGAGTCTTCTGCGCCGCCTCCCTCGTAAGAATTCCTACAGCCGGGTTCGTTTCGCCGGGCATCGGAGGCAGACCGGCTTTTGGGTATTCTGCTACGTGATGGTGCTACGGAACGAAATGCCATGCAAATGTTCATGTTCCTATCTTAACCCCTATGGGACCTTTTTCTCTTCCCGAGGTTTCCTATGACCCTTTCTCCCCGAGCCGCCCAATTTGAAAAACTCTTCAAGGTCCTCCGAAAATATTATCAACCGGTGTTTCCGGATCCCAACCTGCCGGTGTTGGACCATCTGCTGCGGGCCTGTTGTTTAGAGAACGCCGGGTATCAGGCGGCGGAGACGGCCCTGGCGGCCCTGTTCCACGAGTTTTTCGACCTGAACGAAATCCGGGTGAGCACGGTTCGGGAATTGGCCGAGGTCATGGCCTGTTTGCCCGATCCGGCCGCCGCCGCCCAACGCATCAAACGCATCCTCCAGCACGTCTTTGAAGAAAGTTACACCTTCTCCCTGGAAGAACTCCGAAAAGGCACATTGGGATCGGCCATTGAGCGGCTTCAGAAAATCGACGGCGTCACTCCCTTTGCGGTGGCCTATGTGGTGCAATCTGCTTTGGGCGGCCATGCCATCCCGATCGACTCCGGTACGATGGAAGTACTGAAAATCTTGGAATTGGTGACGGACAAAGATGTGGCCGCCTGGCAGGTACCGGGTTTGGAAAGGGCCATTCCGAAAAGCAAGGGGATCGAGTTCGGCTCCCTGTTGCATCAACTGGGGGCCGACTTTACGGCCAATCCGTTTAACCCGATGGTGCACGAAGTGTTGGTGGCGGTGCATCCGGGGGCGAAAGAGAGGCTACCCAAACGGCGGTCGCCTCCCCCTCCGATTGGAGCAGCGGCACCCTCCGGAGAACCTTCCCCTGCCACGACGGCATCGGGAACCGCCTCGGCTTCCTCAGCTCCGGGAACATCTGGCTCGGCATCAGCGGACCAAACCGCCGAAAAACCACGCAAAACCCGAGGAAGAAAAAAGAAGGACCCAATCTCCCAGATGTCAGAATCCCCTGGGGTCCAGAATCCCCATCTCGAGGGGGAAGAGACTCCCCAACCTCCTTCCCCACATACTACCGAGGCACGAAAAACCACCCATTCAGAGAAAACAGGATCGCCTCAGACACATTCAAGTGCCTCTGGAGAAACCTCTCATGCCCCTGACGTAGGGGAATCGAATCCCCCTCAAACGAGGTCGCCCCGGAGTGAGTCCTCCAAAACGCTCTCCAAAAAGAAACCCCGATAGAAAGGCCTATGAAACATCCCTCCTAAATGGTGGGAATGTTTAGTAATAAAGGAGTATTAGCCCAACTGGCGGGCAATGGGAGGGCTAATGGCGCTGTACCACTGGCCCCCTGATCGGTAGCCTAGACGGTGTAAGTCATACCCACCTTAAGGGTGGATCATTCACACCGGCAGGCCCCCTTGGTTTCCGGAGCAAGCCTTTTCGGAGGCCGAGGGGGTTCGGATAGCTTCCCCCTTTTGGGTGGGAGAACTTTAACCGATTTCCTTTCGAGGTAAAAATAAATTATGGAAGGGTAGCCGGGAGATGTATCTCCTGTCAGGAGTTTTCTTATGGCAGGTCATTCCCATTGGGCAAGTATTAAACACAAAAAGGCGTTGGTGGACGCCAAAAAAGGCAAACTTTGGAGTAAGTTGAGCAAGGCCATTATCGTGGCTGCTCGCCTTGGCGGCGGCGATCCGGAGATGAATCCCCGCCTTCGCGATGCCATCGACGATGCCAAAGCCGCCGGCATGCCCAAAGAAAATATCCTCCGGGCCATCAAACGAGGTACCGGCGAATTGGAAGGGGAAGGGAACCTCGAATCCGTAGTGTACGAAGGCTACGGACCTGGCGGCGTGGCCGTCCTGTGCGAGGTGCTTACCGATAATCGTAATCGCACCGCCCCGGAAATCCGCAAAATCTTTGAACTGAGCGACGGAAAACTCGGCCAATCGGGCAGTGTGGCCTGGATGTTCGAAAGCAAAGGGGTCTTTTGGATCGCCCAAGACAAAGCCCAAGAAGACACCTTAATGGAAATTGCTCTAGAGGCCGGCGCCGACGACGTCCGCCGAGAAGGCGACAAATTCTGCATCCTGTGCGAACCCAGTGTGTTTCGTACCCTCCGGGACAAACTTCAAGCCGCCGGCATCGAAGTGGAATCGCAAAAAGTTACCCTCATGCCGAAAACCACCCTCGATATCACCGATCCGAACATCGCCCGAAAAGTCCTTAAACTCATGGACCGCCTCGACGACCACGACGACGTGCAGAACGTCGCCAGCAATTTCAATATCCCTGAGGAAATCATGGCCCAACTGGCCAAAGAGGCGGAATAGCGTTGCTAAGTCGGCTCGCCGGCCCCACCTGGCCTTCAACGGCGAGGCGCCCCGCACCCCAAAGTGCCGGAAGCGTTTTTCGAGCGTCATGGTCCGGGCACGCCCAGGGCCTACGTGCTTCTCGGATGGACTCCCATTTTAGCCATTTAGCCATAAAGGACAGGCAGATTTTAGGTACCCTCAAAGTGTTCGGGGTTGGGTTGGATCGCAGTTTGGGCAGAAAGCAAAGAAAGACGGGAACCACAGACCCCTGGGCAAACGTTGGCTTTTATCGCAGTTTGGCCATGAAACGGAGGAATTCGGCGTCCAGGGCTTGCAGGTCTTGGCCGAAGGCCGATTGAAATTCCCGGAGCCGAGTTTCCGGCTTGTCCCAAACGAGCGGCTTTTTGCGGGAAATCTGTTGCAAATATTCCACGTATTGTTTTGGCCGCTGTTTGAGCAAAAAATACGTCAGCGCCCAGGCCTCGGCATATGCGTCCAGCCCTGTCTGCGGGTTCCGGAACCGCTCGTCTTTTTCGATGAGCGTGCGAAGCGAATCGGGCGGCCGACGCGGGAGATAGGTGTAAAATTGTGCCAGCCTCGGCCGATTGATCGCCCCAATGCTTCGCCATCCCTTGGCGCTATGGAGATCCGGCGTTTCGAAATAGATGGCAATTCCTTCACTCACCCACAAGGGGCAATCGCTCAGCCGCTGATGCAGCCCGCAGTTGAAGGCAATCTGATGGGTGGCTTCGTGGATGATGGTGGCTACGGTACGTTCCGCCTCCGGACGGGCCAGGATTTGGGTGATCTGGTTTGGGCCCAAGCGGGAGCGAGCCGCCGATCCTCCGCCCCACTGCTCCACGCCCGTCAGATCGTACATCGTCATCCGATTCGTCATCAGACTGTAGTAGGCCACAATCGAAGGGGCCGCCTCCCCCAGCTCTGGCCGGGAAAAATCCTCGTAGCTTTTCCGATCCGCAAACACGATGGCCACCAGGGGAAACTCCGGCTTGGATAGCTCCAGGCCTCGCTGCTGCCAGTAATTCAAAAAGGCCGAAAAAAGCCGTTCCAATAATGCCCCACACCATTGGGCGTAGCCCTTACTCGTGTTGTAGCAGACCAGATAATTGGCCGTCTCATGCACCTGAAAGCCGGTAGGCAACACTCGGAGAAGTTGGCCAGCCAATTCCTCCCGGCCCAGCGGCCGAAACGGGCTATCATCCCGAGTAGTTTTAATTTGTTCCTCAGGCGGGATCGCCCACAGCAGACCATCTCGGCCCAATAGCAACAGGCCGCCGTCTTGGGCCGTTACCAGCACTCGGCCTACGACAGTATGCTCCTGTCCGCTGCGGCGGAAGACCACCGTATCCACGCCCACGGCGGCCATCGGCATCAAGGCCCCCACTAGCCCCGCCAGGCCGGTGATCCAATAGCCCCTGCCTCCCGGAAGGCCCGGAACACACCGGGTGATCTGTTGAGCGGATTTGTTCCGCATATCCTGCTGGGCGAAAAACCCATGTCGTCCGGCGGGACGGCCCGGATGTCTGCCTCCATCCAAAGCAAAGGCAATCCCCAAATACCTATTAATGTACATAAGAACATTCTCTTTGGGTTCCTGGAAATTCCCCCCGATCCGCACCCTCCCACGACTACCCGGCCATCCGGAAATCCATCGGGGGATCCCTCTTTCTATTCTAGCCCAGACAACAAGCGAAGGAAAACATTTCGGCCTTCTGACCGGGGCACAACGAACGTTTACACCGTTGCTTGCCGCCCCTAGAGAAATCGCCCCAGGGCATTCTGTCCCGGACAGAACTGGAAAAAACAGACGCGGCTTTCCCGAAAGAGATAGGGCGGGACTTTCAGGCGTCAGAGCGGGCGGGGTGCTCGCCGGGGCAACGGGAACTTTTGATTACTTTCCGCCCAACTCCCCCGTCGATCAGGGCCAAGATAGCCTCTCGTGTCTGGGGAGGCACGGCGGGCCAGGCATCCATGAGACGCCGAAGCTGAGGGTCCAGGTTCCCCCGAGCCGGTTTGATCGAACTGCTGGACCCGCCTGAAAAAGCTTCTGGAAGTTCCACTGCCTCTACAGGCAAACGGGGCGGGCTTGGCGTAGGCGGCTCGATGGGCACCGGCTCAAAGGGCCGACGCCGATCCACCCCAGGCGTCCGGCTCGGTTTCGATTGCCCCTCCGTCCAGCTCAGATTCTCGAGCAAGGCCTCCGGATCCACCGGTTCGTCTTCCAGAGTAGGTCGGGTCGAGGGCATCTCCACCCTCTTCCGTCCGGCCTGTCCAGAACATGCCTGCCCCCGTCCGCTTTGTCCGGAGCATTCCGCAAGCGAAAGCGCCACACTTTTTCCCGGCACACAGGCCAGCAACTCCGCCGCCGAGATGCCCCCCTTGGCCAAAGCAACCGAGCCTTTGGAGGCAGGATGAGCAGCCTTCGACTGCGTGGCTCTCTGGACAGGTCGAACACCTGCCGGACGCCGGGATTGGAGATCTCTGGTAGCGACATCCTCTCCAGCCAACCCCCTTTTCGGAGGCCTGGGAATCCAGACGGGGCCGGTTCCAGGAGTCGATGCGGGAGGAGTCTCTTGCAAGCCCTGGGGTAGGGTGCTGACTGCAGCAGGGGCGCTTGTCCCCGGTGGCAGCTGGGAACCCGAGGTTTCCTGCCGGGAACCGTCTTTCTGGATGATTTTCCAGGAAGCGGCTGGATCGGCTCCCGATCGGCACTCCTTTGGGCACTCCCGAGGGGTGTCGATCTGTTGGTCCTGGAGCCGGCGGATGGGGATGGCCGATGGCGTCATAGGAGCATCCGGGCCTGCAAAAGGAAAAGTGGGTCTGTGTTGGCCTCCCGCCTCCATCCTGAGGCTGCGGCAAGCTGCAGGGCAGAGGAAGCTTAGGCGGCTTCGGCCGAGGACTTCATTTCACTCCAGGTCCGCTTATACTGGAGCGCTTCCAGCAACTCCACCAGAGTGAGCGTCTTATTGTCCAGCTCCAGGGGGATTTCCATGCCGGGATCACAGACCAAATCCACGGTGCCGTCTTCGCCAATCAGATGGTCGAATTCCCGGAGCAGACCGTCTTGGACTGCCTGACGGACCAAGTGGCCCCGGGTAGCCGGCACTTCGTGGGCACGCTCGCCCAGGCTGTCTGCAGCCCGTTTGGCCAGCGCAGGAAGATATTCACTGGGAATTTCCACAATCTTCGGCACATAGACCTTCACTTGCATTGGCTTATCTCCTCCGACAGAACAAATAAGCCCCTCCGGGGGACCCTTGGACAGCCTCTCCCCCGCGTGCTTACCCAGCAATTGGCGCTTCTCCCAATCGGTTATCGGCTGAGAAGTTCTACCGATTGTAGGGATTCTTGGGAATTTGCGAGAACGAAGGGCAATGTGCCCTTTCTGCACCCGCTGGGATCCAGCAGGTCTGAGGTCTCCTTCCTGCGCAAGCACGAATCTGGGAGGCGTCTCTCCCCAGGGGGCGGCAGAGGCCGCTGAGACTGAAGGTACCCCTCGGCTGGTGGGTCGATATGGGATTCCTTGGCAAGCTGGAATCCAGTAGGCGTTTCCCCAGAGGCGGAACATACTGTTAGGGGGGAAGATGCAAGCCGGTTTTGGGGTGCCAGACGCTCCCTTCCGGCAGAAGGACAAATATTTAATATTAAAAGGAACCCTCGGCCGACTTTGCTTTCACCCGGCCTCTCGATGGCTAGGGGACAGAGGAGATCGTTCCTTCGGCAAAGCGATACCCTCTTTTTAAAGAGGGGATATATCACGAAGAGGCTCTCCCGAAATTGGTATTCGGGCCCGGTCCGGACCGTTGCCAAAACCTTCCGATTGACCAAAGTGCCCGTTTGAGGGGGTTTTGGCAGTCTGGGGGGGCCGGTTAGCTGGTCCATCTGCCTCAAAACAGATTTTCGGGACAGCCTCGAAGAGGGCGTATTTCCCAGCGAGAAAGTCCGAAAGATTGGTAGTATTTATTCCCAAGAGATGGATTTTACAGCGAAAAGACCTTTATTCAGGAAGAATTTCTTCCCGAATTAGGTCTTCGAAGGTCTGCCGACGTCGGACCAGGCGGGCTTGGCCATCCTGCACGAGCACTTCGGCGGCCAAGGGTTTGCTGTTGTAGTTGGATCCCATGACAAAGCCATAGGCGCCCGTTCGTTCCAGAATCAGCCAATCGCCCACTTTGGCCTGGGGCAACCGCCGGGGCACCACAAATCCCCCCTCTTGCTGGGTAAAGATATCCCCCGATTCGCACAACGGACCCCCCACGATCGCCTCGACCTCCGGCCGATCTAGATCCCCATCCGCCGGACAGAGAGAAATCGGATGATACGCCCCGTAAAGAATCGGGCGGGCCAAGTTATTAAACCCCGCATCCACCAAATAAAATAGCATCGACCCCTGCCGCTTGACCGCCCGGATTTCGCTGACCAGATACCCGGCTTCGGCCACGATATACCGGCCCGGCTCGATCTCCAAACGAATCGGATGGCCCAGGGCCTCCTGAAGCCGACGCCGGGTGTTGTCCCAAAGCCGATAATACTCCTCCAAATCCACATACTGCTGTTCGGGGGTATAGGGAATAGGGAGTCCTCCGCCGCCGCTAATAGAGCGGATGCCGGGTTCGGCCTGTAAGACCGCCTTTTCCATGGCTTGGCATACCTGGGCCAGGTGCTCCAGATCGGTGCCGGAGCCGATATGCATGTGCAGCCCAGTTACCCGAAGTCCCCATCGGGCCGCCTCCTCCAAGCACGGGCCAAGCTGCTCATGCCAGATGCCATGTTTAGATCGTTCGCCGCCGGTATTGGTCTTCAGATGATGCCCATGGCCGAAACCGGGGTTGATCCGGAGGGTAATTTCCCGGCCCGGGGCCAACGCCCCATATTGCCGGATCATGTCCGCAGACCCGCAATTGACGTGGATATTCTGCTCGACGACCAGGGCCAGCGACTCCCGGTCGAAGATGTCCGCCGTATAGACAATCGGTGGGGGATCGCCGTGGGCAGGATAACCTGCTTTCAAGGCCCGACGGACCTCCCCGGCACTAACACAATCCACCAATGCCCCATGCCGGCGCAGCAATGCCAGCACCGCCAAGTTACTGCACGCCTTCATCGCATACCGCACGCAGTCAAACTGCCGGAGGTCTTCCAATCGCCGTAGCATCCAAGCCGCATCATACACATAGAGCGGTGTGCCAAACTGCTCGGCCAATTGGGCTACCGGAATGCCCGCAATTTCCGTACGCAGGGTAACAAAAGGGGGACGGATTGGCATAGACATACACATTGACCTCTTAAACAAAACACTCTTCCTCCTGATCAGCCCCGATGGATGGGCCGGTTTTGTTCATGCCGCTTTCGCCGGATGGACGTACTCTTCGGGACAGGGGGGCGTTCGGCCCGCAAAAGGACGAACGGGACGTTAACGGCACGATCGTCCAGCCCCTTTCACCCGGCCAACCTACGGGTGTCCCGCCTCTCCCCCAGGGGTGAGGCGAAGACTGCGCCGGGGACCTCCGCTCTCCAGCCTGGCAGGGGGGCGTTCGGCCCGCAAAAGGACGGACGGGACGTCCGCTCTGCCGGCTAAGCGAACGAGACGTTCGCCTTCCCGGCGGGCGGGGTCCATTCAGCCGCACGGCGACCGATGGAAATGCACCTGACGCCAGATGCCGTCTTCGTCCCGATGCCAAATCCGGGTCTCCGAAAATCCCCGGGTAACCGGTTTACCGGTGGCGGGATCCACCTGCTGATTGAGCCGAACGTAACAAACCACCGCTGTATCGCCCAGAATCCGGACATGGGGGGAACAGATGGTGGTATTTCGCGGCTTTTCGGCCGGGCCGAGATCGAAATAAAATCCATGAAAGTCCAGGCCTTCGACCAGGTGGCCGTGGCTTTCCGGCTCAAAGCAGGTGAGCGTCGGATCGCACAGGCGTTGATAGGTTTCCCAGTCGGCTTCGCTGATGGCATCTAAGACCCGTTGGGTCAAATCCAGTAATTCCCGTTTGGTGGATTCCAGATCTTTCATGGAAGGACTCTCCACATACTCATCGGACCAATGCCCTTTTCCTACTGGCCAACATGGATCTAAGAGCCTGTCCCAACATGGCAATCCAGGCGGCGGCTCCGATCCCTTTGTCAACCATTCTGCTCTATCCAACTGCCATGGGATGAGGGTTTTTGCCCGTCCGTGGGCTGCCGGTTGGGGTAACATCCGGCTAAAGATGGATTTTCGGGACAACCTCTGAGTCCCCGTGTTGGAAAAGCTCTGCCCTGTCCAGGAGGCGGTCTTCGGATCTCCGGACTGCCAGGTCGCTGGCTTTCCTCGGCCGAAGGATTCCATTTTAGCTTGACTGTATCCACCGGGAACAACGACCAGAATCTGTGGTGTTCGCTCCGATTTTGAGCCCCTACCTCTGATAGGGGGCCGGGCGGGTAGATACAGTCAAATTAGTAACAATTTAGCCGAATGGAGGGGACTGCCGGGTCATCTCCCCGGAAGCAGGGAGCCAGCCTCCTAGTGCCGCCGAAATCCCCCTTGTATGTCATTCCCGCGAAAGCTTGTATGTCATTCCCGCGAAAGCGGGAATCCAGTTATTTTTTCCTGGGTTCCTGCTTGCGCAGGAAGGACACGTGGGAGCGGCCTCTCGGCGGTCAGGGGAGAGGCAGGTTTCATTCGGCTAACGTGGTACCAATTTTAAACATTTCGGGGGTGGGACGGAACCGGTGCGGCCTCCTTAAGGAGCCAGTAAGATCCGGTGGGAGGATACCCTCCTAAAGAGGGACTTTCGGCTGGGTAAAATATTCAGTAACACTTTAGCCGAATAATTTGACTGTGTCTCCTCGGCCGGGTCCTTACCAGATGGAGGGACGAAAAATCGGATCGAACACCACAGATTTTGGTCCTAATTCCCGGTAGAGAGAGTCAAGATGAAGGGGGGCGAAGTGTCATTCCTCGGTAAGTAGCAGTCCAGGCAATAAGGACTTCTTCTCCTGTCTGGACTGCTTTCGCGGCGGTGACACCCCTTTTCGGGCTTCGCTCCGCTGCAGCCGGTTTCTGCCGGCAGGAGAGAGGCCGGGTCCTTCCTTCGACTAAAATGCTCCAGAAGCTACGATTGGGGGGGGCGGAAGATGATTCTCATAAATTCTTGTCAGATAAGAAGTTAGAATTTTTGGGGAAATTGGAGCCTGGCCGGCTGGGGGAGAATTTTCCACAGCAGACCGTTAGGATAAGCTATGATTGGATAGATTTTTGGAACATTTTAGCCGGAATGAACGGCAGGGATGTGTCATTCCTGCATAACGTACCTGTATCTGCCAGGAACTGGGAGCACCATTTGTGGTATTCGATCCGATTGTTAGCCCTCCATCTGGTAGGGGCCTGAACGGGTAGATACAGTCAAAATAAGCAGGAATCCAGGTGCCTTGTGCCCCCGAAATCCCTCTCAGCCGGCGGGGCCTTTGGCACCGCCGGCCTCTCGACAGCGGGGGAGAGGCGAATTACTTCATTCGGCTAAAATGTTACAGATTTCTTAAGGATTACGATCTCATGTCGATGTCCACCAGCCGGAGGGTGCCTGCCCTGATCGAGATCAAGCATAAAGTTACCGGCCAGTTGCTTTATGTGATCGAGGCCCGCAATTTGATGGGAATCGATCTGAGTGGTGCGGCATTGGCGGGAGCGAATTTGAGTCGGCAGAACCTCTCCCGGTCCAATCTGGAAGGAGCGGACCTGCAAGAGGCCGATCTGAGCTTTTCCATGCTGTATAACACCCGGTTGGTGCGGACCAAACTCTGCCGAGCACAACTCCAAGGAGCTTCCTTCCACTCCTCCGACCTGACTGAGGCCGATCTGACAGAAGCCAACCTCTATCATACCAACTTGGTCCTATGCGATTTGACCCGGGCAGTCTTGGTAGGGGCCAAATTCTTGGGGGCCGATCTTACCGGGACTGCCCTGACGGACGCCAATCTCCAAGGGGCAACCTTCGACGCCGAAACCATCTGGCCAGAAGGCTTTGACCCGTTGGCCCATGGAGCCAGTCCATTAACTGAATGAAGGCCCGCCCAAGGAGCTTCGCCAACCCCGCTCATCCTGCCGCGGAGATCCGGGCAACCCCGCTTCTTTCCGACGGAACAGGGGAGGTGGGGATTCGTGCCCATTCTGCCGAACCGCGTGCTCAGACTTTATTTCGTCTTACCCAGTACAAGGTGGCCCAGGAAGCACCCAAGGTCCTCCCAAGCACCCGCCCCAAAGAGACCTCTTGATAGCTCTGGCTGTTTTCCCCGGGGGCCAGAGGAAGAGGCTTTTTTTTCTGCGGAGAATTTCCCTGGGGACGGTCAGCGGGGACCTTTTCAGCCCTCGGCTGTATCCGACTCGGGGAGCCAAGGTTGGCCCGGCTCGGTTAAATAATGGTGGATATCCATCGCAGCGGTTTTTCCGGCGCCCATGGCTAGGATGACCGTGGCGCTTCCGGTAACAATATCGCCGCCTGCCCACACGCCACGGCGACTGGTGCGTCCCCGAGAGTCGGTCACAATGTAGCCATGGTTGGTGAGTTTCAGGCCCGGGGTGTGGGTGGTCAACAGAGGATTGGCACGGGAGCCGATGGCTACGATGACCAGATCGGCCTCCAGGGTAAAGACGGCATCGGGGATGGGGACGGGACGTCTGCGACCGGAGCTATCGGGCTGCCCAAGTTCCATTTGCTGACAACGTACCAGACGGACCATGCCCCGCGGATCCCCCAGGTATTCAATCGGTGCGGTGAGGAATCGGAAGACAATTCCTTCTTCCTCGGCATGGCGGACTTCTTCATGCCGGGCGGGCATTTCGTTGCGCGTCCGACGGTACAGCACGGTAACCGTTTCCGCGTCCAACCGGCGTGCGGTGCGGGCGGCATCCATGGCCACGTTCCCCCCGCCTATCACACAAACTTTCCGACCTCGAAGCAGGGGGGTGTCATACTCCGGAAAAGCAAAAGCCCGCATCAGGTTCGCCCGGGTCAGATATTCCGCAGCCGAATAAATCCCCCCAAGGTTCTCTCCAGGAATGTTCATGAACTGAGGCAACCCCGCTCCCACCCCGATAAACACCGCATCGTAGCCTTCTTGCTGGAGCAGTTCGTCGATACTGATCGTCTGGCCGATCACCTGGTTCAGTTCAATGTGTACACCCAGACGGTGCAGGTACTCCACCTCGGCATCCACGATGCGTTTGGGAAGCCGAAACTCGGGAATTCCGTACACCAAAACGCCGCCCGGCTTATGAAAGGCCTCGAAGATGGTTACCTCGTGTCCCAGGCGAATCAGATCGCCGGCCACGGTCAGACCCGCCGGGCCGGAGCCAACCACCGCCACCTTCTTGCCCGTAGGGGGGGCTTTCTCCGGAAGAACGGTCAGGCCCTGCTCCCGCTCATAGTCGGCGGCAAAACGCTCCAGATGTCCGATGGCCACCGGTTCGTAGCGTTTGCCTAACGTGCATCGGGCTTCGCATTGGGTTTCCTGAGGGCAAACACGTCCGCAAACGGCCGGCAAATAATTCGTCTGTTTGATCCGGAGGGCCGCTTCTACGAATTTCCCCTCGGCAATCAACGCAATAAACCCGGGGATGTCCACTTTGACAGGACATCCTTCGATGCACTCCGGCTTTTTGCATTGCAAGCAGCGCTGAGCTTCGGCACGTGCCTCCTCCGGGCTGTAGCCTCGAGGGACCTCCTGGAAATTGTGGATTCGCTCCTGGGGATCCTGCTCGGGCATGGGCACCCGCTCTTTACGGAGGGGCTTTTGATGAAGGGATTGGAGTTCCGGCTGATGCATGTCCGTCATGGTACGGATCCATCTTCTCGACAGAGGGACGTTTGGCGAATGTATCTTTCCAGGGAGCAGGTTTCCAGGTCGTGATAGAGTTGCTGGCGGAAAATGAGTAGATCCCAGTCCACCAAATGGCCGTCGAAGTCCGGGCCATCCACACAGGCAAAAAAGGTTTTCCCCTCCACACTCACCCGGCATCCGCCGCACATGCCCGTCCCATCCACCATAATCGGATTCAGGCTTACGATGGTCTTCACGCCGAAAGGCCGGGTGGTTTGCGCACAGGCCTTCATCATGACGGCCGGGCCGATCGCATACACCCGTCCGATCTGCCCCGGCTCCGATTGCTCCAGCAGCTCCCGTAATGGCTCGGTAACCAAGCCTGGGCGGCCAAAACTGCCATCGTCGGTAGTGATAATGTGATCATGACTTACTGAGGCCAACCGATCGGTCCAGAACAAAAGTTCCCTACTCCGGGCACCCTGGATCGTCGTCACATGATCTCCCACCTGGTAAAACGCCCGGGCCACCGGATAGATCGGCGCAGCCCCCACCCCACCGGCTACCATCACCACCCTGCCCACCGACCGGATTTCGGAGGGCCTACCCAAAGGCCCGATCAAAGCATACAGACTCTCGCCAGGCGTCAACCGGGACAGTTTCATCGTGCTGGTTCCGATCACCCTCACCACCAGAGTGATGGTACCTGCTTGGCGGTCGAAATCGGCAATGGTAAACGGCACTCTCTCCCCCCGTTCCTCCGCCATGACGAGAACAAACTGCCCAGGAAGAGCCTTGCGGGCTATCCTCGGTGCTTCCACTACCATCTGATAGATTTTCGGAGCAAGCTCGACGTTGCTCAGGATCTTCGCCATCAGACATCTCCTGATGTTTGGAACCCCCCTTTTTGCCAAACGGCAACTCCTTTTTCGCCTCCCCAACAAAGCTTCCGATACCTTCTTACCTCTTGCTTACCTCTTGTTAGCTTCTGGGATCAGCCACCGTAAGGCTGACCGGGCAAGAGAGAATCGGATTCCGGCGGGAGCGGGTAGGAGGAACAGGCGGGTATAAATCCAAATCTTCTCATTATATCACATCGAACACCGCAGGAAAAGGCTTCCTATGTCTAAGTCCCTTCAAGGCTACTGCATTCCCTGCGCGGAGGGGGATGTTTTTCTCCACGGGACACCAGAACCTGGAATTTGTGTACTAATTTACATATCTCGCACCGTCTTCCCTTATCTGCCAGGAACCTTTCCGGAGGATCCAATCCGTTTTCCAGAGGCCGTTCCGAGACGCCCTCCCGGATGGTCTCCAAGGCTCTCCCGAGATTGGTAGCCTGGGGCATTTCCGATTGCTTTGCCCCCGTTGTGTTTTATCAAACTGCCGTTTTATTAGTTTGACCGGATCCGTCCGTCCATGCCCCTACCACATGGAGGGAGTAAAATCGGCTTTCCCAGATTATGGGAACTCAACGTGTCAATGGAATCGCCCGGTTTTTCCTTAACCTATTGGAAAACCAGAAGTTCATTGCATTCTCCTGGTGTTTGAGTTCACGGCGCTCCACGGCGCCGAACCGGTCTTTTATTGGCCGGGTTTCGTACCTGGTAAGAGGGGCATTTACAGTTTGAGGTGGGAATTACTTTCGGTGGATCCAGTCAAATTGGAGTGTTGGCAGTCTGGACGGTGCCGGTTGGTGCGGTACCATCCGGCTTAAAACGGAATTTCGGGACACTCCCTCAGGAGATTGCTTCCCAAGCCTTCTGCCTTCCCAAACCCTCTTCGGGTTCGGAGTTTTTCGATGGGGGCCTGCCAAATGGCTGTTTATCCCGTCTAAAAATGGAGTTCCATGCCAACCTCTGGAGGAAAACCGCTCACCCGGAGAAGGGGGAACTGGATTCCGGCCGCCAAACAGACGACAATATCCGTTCGGGAATCGGAGAAAGAGGTGTTTTTTTCTCCCGGTTGCCCTTTCTCCAAAAGTTTTGCGTTGGTATTTAGCAAGGTAACATTTTAGCCGAAGGAAGGGGAGCCCCAAGGGCGGACGTCGGGCGCGTCTATTGGCGGGCCGAACTGGGCGGAGTCCCACGGGCCTCCTTTGGATGTCAGGGCCGCGAAAGCGGCACTCCAGAAAGTCTCTCCCGCTTTTCCCCTTGCCCAACAGAAACACCGGAGCGGACACACAGCAGCCCTAAATAACTCCACAAAAAAGCGAAAGGGAAAAGGAAACCGATCTGGTTCGGATACCGAGGGCTTTTCGCCAGCGAGAGTTCTATTTACGGGCAGACGCCAGCCCTCGGAAGCACTTCCGGTTTTTAGGGGACTCATTGAGACTGCTGCTTCCGCAGCAGGGACACCTCGGCCCCCTTCATTCGGCTAAAATCTTACCCGAAAGGATTCTCAGCATGGCTCCAAAGAAACTTCCCACGGCCGGACAAGAATCGTCCGCTACCACGGTGCCGCCTTCCTGGATCGATACCCATTGCCACCTGGATGACCAGGCGTTTGCGGCCGATTTGGTCGAGGTAATCCAACGGGCCCGATCGGCCGGGGTGCACTGGATGATCTGTCCGGGCACGTCGGCGGCTTCGAGCCAGGCGGTGGTGCAACTGGCCCAAAGCCAACCCGGTCTGTATGCCGCTGTGGGTATCCATCCGAACGCTGCTTTTGAGGCATCGCCGCTGGATTGGGAGCAGATTTGTCGATTGGCCCGGCAACCGGGGGTAGTGGCCATCGGCGAAACCGGCCTGGACCGATACCGGGATTTCACACCCTGGGAAGTACAGTTAGAATTTTTACACCGCCATGTGCGCCTGGCCCAGGATTTGGAACTGCCGGTCATTTTGCATTGTCGGGAGGCTGAGGAGGAGCTTCTGACAGCGCTGCACCAGGCGGCGGATCGTGGTCCCGTACGTGGCGTCTGGCACGCCTTTTCCGCCGACTTAGAAGCCGCCTATGAAGCGACCGAATTAGGCCTTTATATCAGTTTTGCCGGTTCGGCCACCTACACGAATAAAAAGTTCGAACTGCTCCGGGAGGCGGTCGTCTGCACGCCGGACGATCGGCTCCTGCTGGAAACCGATAGCCCCTATCTGGTGCCGGAACCTCTGCGGGGCAAACAACAACGGAATGAACCGGCCCACCTGCTTCTGGTAGCCCAACGGGTGGCCGAACTCCGGGAACAGACAATGGAACATTTGTCTGATATTACCCGCAGCAACGCCCAACGCCTGTTTGGCCTCCCGCCGGATGCAGCCTCGGAAGGCCCTTCCTCTCGGCCTCCCCGGCCAGAGGGGGCTTTTTAGGGGAGATCGGCTTCGACAGAGGGCATCGGCTTTATATCATCTCGGGTAACACCCCTGCCGGAGGCCAGAGAAAAAACCGAGGGGGCTGTTAGGGAGCGAAAATCCCGTTTACACTGAAAACACCTGATTCCTTCGGGAAAAGGCGGCAACGGAGCAGAGGGTTTTTCTGCGGACGGAGGATCCACCGAAGCGGATCGTGGATACATATGTATTTTATAAAGGAGGAACGTGCGATGGGGAACATCTACATCGGTATGAACCTGGAAGCCACCCGACACCATGACAAGCCGTTTGAATGGGGCCTGGAAAAGGCTGCCCAAATGGGCTACGAGTATGTGGAGCCGATGGTCCACTGGGGCCGGGAACTGATGAGCGAGGCCGGGTATTACCATACCTGCTCGTTGTGGGACGATCCGTACCAGATGCGTCGGCTCTGCGAGAAATATGGGCTAAAGATTTCTGCTCTTCAGGCCCATGGACCGCTTGGGCGGCCGGACCGCCATGCCGATTACCTCCGGCAAGCCATCCGATATGCCGCCGAATGTGGCGCCCCGGTCGTTAACACGGACGAAGGCATCAAAGCCCCCTGGACGACGGAAGAAGAGGATTTTGTGCTGATCAAATATACCCTGCAAGAGGCGGCCTTCGTGGCGGAACCCCGGGGGATTCTGATCGGCCTGGAATGCCACGCTCAGTATTCCAAAACCCCGGAAGGTCTGGATCGGATTTGGGGGCTGGTCCAATCGCCCTGCATCGGCATCAATCTGGACACCGGCAATGCGTATCTGGCCGGTCAGGACCCCTACGCCTGGCTGGAACGGGTCCTGGATCGCCTGGTGCATCTCCATGCCAAGGACATTACCCTCGAACATAGCCAGGCAGAACGGGGCAAGGTAACCGGCACTCCGGTCGGCTGTGCCTGCGGGGAGGGGGTGCTCGATTGGCCCAGGATTATCAGCATCCTCCGACGCTGCCCACGGGATATTGTGATGTCCGTCGAATGCGGTTCGATCGACCAGGCCGAGCGAAGCCTGCGATATCTGAAATCGCTGTTGTAGATCGGCCAGCGCCGGTTCTCCGGCAACGGCGAGCGGTAGGCGGACAGGCTAGGCAAAAGCCGATGCCAACCCCAGGCGGAATGCGGACCCGCCTGGAGCTTGCTTCGCCACTCTGAAAGTCCCGAAGATGCGTAGGCCCCCTAGGCCCGGGACAGATACTCGCCGGTGCGGGTATCCACTTTGATGAGTTCGCCGGGTTCCAGATATTCCGGCACTTGGACCACCAGGCCAGTTTCCAATTTGGCCGGTTTGCTCCGAGAGGTGGCCGAGTTCCCGCGAACGCCTGGTTCGCATTCCACGATTCGCAGCGTTACCGTCCAGGGCACCTGAATGCTCACACACTCCCCGTTAAAAATCAGGGCTTGGATGCCCTCCAGCTCTTCGGTAACGTATTGCATCTGCTCGGCGATGGCCTCATGGGGGAGGGCATAGTCGTTGTAATCGGTCTGATCGAGGAAGTGATGATGGGTGGCATCGGAATAGATATATTTGACTGGTCGGCGGAGAAAGTCCGCTTCTTCGAGCGATTCGCCGCTTCGAAGGGTAATATCCACCTTTTGCCGACTGATGAGATTCCGCGCCCGATATTTATACAACGTCTGTGCTCCTCGGGCCGACGGACTCTGCACCGATACCGCCTCGATCAAACAAGGCGCATCCTGATACACCACAATGGCGCCGGGCTTAATATCTTTGGCTAACATCGGTCCATTCCTCGCTGTCGGAATAGCGCGAAGCCGGAACTTCGTACCCAAAAGGAATAGTGCGAAGCCGGACCCTCGTACTCGAAAGGATCCGGGTACCATTTTAGCCGAATGAAACCCCCGCCTCTCCCCTGGCTGTGGAAAGTCCGGCCCGAGCCGCGACCGCCAAGGAGCGGCACGCTGGCCGGGTGAGGGGGCCCCGGGAATGCAGGCCTTCAGCCCGCAAAAGGAGGCGGAGGAAACGTCCGTCCTCCTAAGAGCGTGTTTGAGAATGGGTGCATGGCTAGCGGCGATCGCTGTGCGCTGATCGGCCTTCCTGCGTTTTACGTATTGTGGCCCAAATCACTTACGTCGAACGGCAATGCTTTCCCAGCGTCGGCCTCGAACGTGGTGTTGGCAGGGCATTTCTCGGCTTCTCAAACACGCTCTAAGAGGTCCCCTTGGTATGTCATTCCCCCGAAAGCGGGAATCCAGTGGTTTCTTTCCTGGATTCCTGCTTCCGCAGGAATGAGACACCGGTGTGTTCCAGTCGGCTGAAATGTTAGCCTATCCAAAATCTTTTCGCGGAGCACTTTTACACTAACAGACTAAGGTACCGGACTGCGGGTCCACAGCGATCCCATCCGTCAGGTTGGCCAACGCCTCCAGGACCATCAGGAGCGTACTGGGGTCCAGGATATCGTCTTGCTCCTCTTCATCCTCCAGGATTTGCTCGAAATGGAGGACCTCGAAGCGTCCGGTGGCCCGGCGGAGTTTTTCCAGTCGGGCGCGGTCGCCTTTGGAGCAATCCGGCCCGGCCAGTTCGCGGAAAAGTTCCTCCGCTTCTTCGGTAACCTCTTTGCCGCCGGTATAGCAGATATCCAAGGCCGCAAAATCGTCCGGCGAGACCACCGTGATCGAAGCGAACCGCCCCCGGGCATCCGCCTCCTGATTCCGGAAGATCAACCGACATTTCAACCGTTGTAATGCCTTTTCCACCTGCTCCAGGGTAGGCCGATTCCGGGCATCGAACAATACAAAATAGGTCTCCCGCCACCGATACCGCGTATCTTCAAACATGGACATGGCCATGGGTCTCCCAAAAGGATTTCCCACCTACCTCCCTGCTGGGGAGCCCGCTCCAAGCCGGCAACAGCGCAAAAGCATTCTCCCAAGCCGGATATTTCCCATTCTGTTTCGGGATTCTGGGCAAAAAGGGAACGGCTTAGGGATCAAAACAGTTGTGCTAATTCTCCGCTGCGGCGGGCAGCAGCTTCGACGGCCTCCATCAATGCCGCTCGCAGACCACCTCGTTCCAACGCATACAAACCCATGATCGTCGTGCCGCCGGGACTGGCTACCCGATCTTTGAGCACCGCCGGATGTTCGCCGGTTGCAAGGACCATCTGCGCTGCCCCCAGCAGCGTATGCGCGGCCAACCCCAAAGCCACTTCCCGGGGCAGTCCCAAGCGGACCCCGGCATCGGCCAAGGCCTCCAACATCACAAACACATACGCCGGCCCAGAGCCGGAAAGCCCAGTTACCGCATCCATCCACGCCTCTTGCACCTGGTAGGTTTTCCCCACCGCCCCAAAAAGCCGAGCCACCAACTCCCCATCCGCCTCGGTGGCCGCCGGCCCTAAACAATAGGCAGAAACTCCACAACCTACCAAACAGGGGGTGTTGGGCATCACCCGCACCACCCGGCTCTTCTCTCCCAAGGCCTCCTGCAACTTTGCCATCGGAAGCCCGGCCACCACCGAAATCACTACCTGCCAGGGCCGCACTCGCCCCCCCAATTCCTCCAATACCCCCCGGATGTGCTGGGGCTTGACGGCCAAGACCAACACCTCGGCCTGTTCCACCACCTGCAAATTATTTGAGGTAGCGGCGGCTTGAGTGGCTTGGGTAAACCGGCTCCGGGCCTCCGCCGAAACATCCGATGCCAAAATCCCTTCCGGACGAATCAATCCAGCCCGAACCCAGCCCCCGGCTAAGGCCGTGGCCATCTGCCCCGCCCCAATCAATCCAATCCGCTGTTGCAGCATATTCTTCTAGATTTCTGGAAAGCTAGGGTTAACCGAGAAGACCTCCAAGGGGAATCGCCGGCCCCCGTCGGCTTCCAAACCTCTTTCGGACAGCTTGTTCCCTCCCCAAAAGGGCCGGAAAAGACTACCTTTATGCTAAAATCCCGGGGAGTTTTTGTAAAGAACCCTCCCGGCGGGGGGTACAGAAACCATCTTCCTGAATAGGGCCAGACAAACGCACCCCTCTCGAACTGGCCTAGAAATTGGCCCCCAGAGAAAAGACTTTTCTCCCCACCGCACCCGGCAGGAGAAAAATGGGCATTTCGAAAGCCAGGGGTCTGTCCTTAAAGGCTCTCCCGAAGATGAATACCTGAGGGTGGCCCAAACCGTTTCTAAAACCGCTCTGCTTTATCAAAATGCCGTTTTATGCGGGTTTGAGAGGCTTGACCGGTCGGTGGTGGGTCCACCCCGGCTAAAAACGGATTTTCAGATAGCCGTTCTTACTGGAGGCCACCACGTCGATCCGGGGTCGACCCGGCTAAAAACAGATTTTGAGACAGCGTCTTACTGCAAGAAGGTGGCATCCTGGGCAAAATCCCGATACGGGTCATAGCCGTAGAAATACCGGCCGATCAGATCGGCCAAATGGGCAATGAATTCCCGTCGGAACTGGGCTTCCGGCTTTTCCCAGGTGGGGATACTGTGGTTGGGGGGATATCGGACTTGGGGCAACGCCCGTTCAAAGACCACTTTCCCCCCCGCCTGGCAGTCGATCACTTTCACGGTGAGACTGGCCTGACCCTGATAAAGCGTCTGGCTTTGGTAGAGATTAAACTGTTCCAATTCTACACCTACGACCATGTCCGCCTGGAGGGCCTGGCCGATCTGAAGAAAATCGTCCCACTGGTTTTGATCCATCCAATTTTCCACTTTTTGGGAGGAAATCACCTGAATCCGAGAAACATTCTGCTGTAAAAGAGTACTCAGCTGGCGGGCCAAATCACGGGCCACGGTGCTATTCCGGACCTGCATGGCCACCATAGGCTGACAGACCACCGCTACCTTTTTGCCTTTCAGGCCGGTAAACTCGGCCGGTACGTCCGTCCCCCGGAGCAGATAGGCCGCCGTTGTTAAGGCGCCCACACAGCCGGCCGACACGGCCCACAATAACCCTGCCCATAAGGGGGCCCATTTCACACAGAGTGCCCATTTTTTCCCGCACATACCTTGTCTCGCCTGAAAAGACTACGTTGCCCCCGTTTTCTGGGGTCCGGGGGAATTGTTTGCCTCTTGCAAAGGAAGGCCAGCAGCGTACTGAAAATACTCCCCTAAAGCAAGAGCGGTTTTACATCCTCGGCCAGGAGGATCTTGAAGTGCCTCCAGATTGACGGGGAATCTTTTTCGTGATAAGAAAATAATTTTTAGGTCGTCATCCTTGAGCCTGGGGAGGAAGCCGAGAGGTTCAATATACACAAAATACGCAAATTAGGCAGTTTGCCTGGCCTGCACCCACCCTTGAATCCTCTCTGCCACAATTTGGGTGTCCCTATTTACCCCACTAAATGGGGGACTCCCATGGGGAGAGAAGTGCCGCTGGCGTCATCCCCGTTTGTGGGGGATGACCCGGGGTTTAACTCGCCTCTCCTCTGGCCGTCGAAAGGCCGCTCCTACGGGTCATTCCTGCGAAAGCAGGAATCCAGATTTACGCCTCTCCCCTGGGGGGAGGGCTGGCTGAGCCGAAGGCTCAGCCAGGTGAGGGGTGCGGGGAGGACGGGCCTTCGGGCCCCAATGGGTGCACCAGATCTCGCCCTATCAAACTTGCCCCTCAGCCTGCCGGAGGCCAGGTCCTCCTTTCCGGCAAAGGCCAGCCGGGAAAAATCGGCCTTCATTCGCCTAAAATGTTACGAACCGTGAAACCCAACGCGGTAAATCTGGTCGTTGTATTGGTTATAGTGGTATTGTTGTGGCTTCAAGGAGCAAAATCGTGGGCATTTGCGAACGGAAAAAGGAACTCCGACGCCGACGCCATCGGAGAGAAAAAATCCGAAAGTGGGCACGTCGCTTAGCTAAGGCTACGCCCTCCGAAAAAGCCCTGATCGCTCAAAAAATTCGGGCCTTAACTCCAGGATATTTGCAGGTGCTGAAAAACCTGGGCCTGGAAGAGCGGTAACTCCCTAAAGTGGTGCTTTCCTGAGGGGAACCCCTCCCCACCCTTCCGGAAAAACCAGCCCTTGTTCATAAAGCGCAGAGAACCGTTCCCGGTGGAAACCTTACCGAGGAGGGGTGGGAGTAATCTCATGCGATGCCGGAAGGGGAGAGAATCCCACGCGATCACCCAGGGAGTAATCCCACGGGATACCGAGACGAGAGAATAATCCACGGAGAACATTTTAGCCGAATGGAGGCAGATGACGTGTCATTCCTGCGTAAGCAGGAATCCAGGGGCTCCCCGCGCAAGCGGGAACCCAGGGGACATGGACTTTTATTTCTTTCTGGATTCCCGCTTTCGCGGGAATGACACGCGGGGTGTAGCAGGCCAGGGAAGAGCCAGTTGCTTCATTCGGCTAAAGTGTTACCTCCACGGGATAAGGGCGGGGTTACTCGAAATGCTCTGGCAGGTCGGGCCAGATTTGGCCGGTCGGTTCATGATAGAGCCAGCCACCCACCCCACTCGGTCCTGTCGGAGGATTTGTCGGGGTGGCCGTCACCGTATTGACCCCGGTATAGGGATTCGGAGGAATACCGGCAGGCAGGTAAGGGCCGTAGGGATAATCTCGGCCGGAGGGGCCAGGCTCGCCTTGCAGATTGGTGGCTTCGGTCAATTGCGGGAGTCGGCCTTCAAAAAGTACGGGCGGCGTGCCTCCGTGGTCCATTCGGTACCGCTGGATTTGTGTCCGGAGGGTATGTAGGGTCTGTTGCAAGGCCGCGGCCTTGGTCTGCTGCGAGATGTTCCATACCCATGGGTAGGCCACGGCAGAACCGATGGCCCAAATCGCTACCACCAACCAGGCATCCAAAAAGCTAAAGTTCCCCTGGCGATACCGAAAGCATAGCAAGACGTATCCGCCGGTAACCACCGCTCCCAGGGCGATGGCCACCAACAGCGGGCCTTCTTCCATTTTCACCAGAGTTTCTGCCATTTTTGGTCTCTTTCCCCCCTATCTGGAGGGTTAAAAATCGGTCTTCCGGGGAACCCGGAGAAGTTCTTCAGCTAGGCAGGGCTAAGCCCCTGGAATGCCCCAAGGTCAAAAATCGGTGGTATCTCCTTGGTTCACAAAGACCTTTCCATGGCAGACTCCTCCTGGGAACGCTGCCCGGGTCAAAACTCGGGAGGTATCGGTAACCGGCACCCCCCTGGCTTTCGGAGCGGGCAGGACGTAGTCCAGGCCTTGGAGGGTTAAAAATCGTCTCTCCTTTCTCCTTATACGGTACCCCCCGAAATGATGTTATTAAACCACCCATTTATGCTATTATAGTCAATTCTCTCCCACTATAAACTCTAAAGTACGGCTAACGGAAAAGCATCTTGATTCCCGGATTTTCCCAGATTCCGAAGATTTATTAGTAAATTGATCAAATTAAATACCTTTAAGTGGGGAACCCAATCGCTCGCAGTTTAATCAGCGAAAGTGCTGAATGCCCCGGAGGGAGAACCTTCCGGACTCAGGCTCGGAGCTCATTTGAGGGGGAGCTTATGGGATTTACGTTTTTGCCCGACTGTCTCCTCTGGATCTCCATTTGGTACAATCTTGGGGCATCGGAACGATTTTTAGCCCCTTCCCATGCAAGAGCCTGGCCGGGGAGATACCGTCCAAGGATAAGAAGGGGCCGATGCTAGCCTCTTATCAGTTCGAGAGCGCCGTATGAACAGCCCCTCCATTCAGCCCTCCCCAGGGGATCCGAGCGAGGCTCCTGCTCCGTCCAGTTCTCTGGATAGGCAGGGGCCTCCTCCGGAGGTTCCGGATATCCAATTGCCTCCTCCAGATGTGTGGGGGATTATAGGTCGGCTGGGGCCGGGGCTAATCATTGCCGCCGCCATCGTCGGTTCCGGCGAATTGATCCTGACACCCAAGACCGGCGCCCAGGCGGGGTTTAGTTTGTTGTGGCTTATCATTTTGGGCTGTGTGATCAAGGTGTTTGTGCAGGTGGAGTTTGGCCGATATGCCATTTCCTCTGGGCAGGCCACCATAGATGCCTTGCAAGAGGTTCCCGGCCCTCGGATTTTGGGCGTGCGATGGATTTTGTGGTACTGGTTGGTGATGTTTACTGTAAGCATTGCCCAGTTGGGGGGGATAGTGCACGGGGTGGGGCAATCCCTGGCCATTAGCCTGCCGATTACCGGCGACTTCAAACAACTTCTCGAAGAGCAAATCGCCTGGGACGGGGCTGCCTGGGAGCATTTGCAGCGGTTGCCCGAACAGGAGAAACAGGCCCTGGCCAGCCGGGACCCGACGGTTCGGCAATCGGCCCGGCAACGTATCCGGCAGCATTTAGACCAGCAGATCGGCTCCCCCCGCCCGAAAGCAGAAGATCGGCCCACCCGGGATGATATCCTTTGGGCTGTGGGGATTACTTTGGTTACCATAGGGCTTTTAGTGATTGGCCGATATGGTCTGGTGCAGAATGTGTCGGCGCTATTGGTGGCGGGATTTACCGGGGTAACGATTTTTTGTGTGGTAGCCCTGCAGCAGACCGAATATGCAATCCGGTGGGCGGATTTGCTGGAAGGGATGCAATTTCGCACCCCTCGATGGGAGGAATTGACCCATTCGCTGATGGCCCTTTTGCGGAGCGAACCGAAAAATGCCGTGGCCACCGCCCTGGCCACCTTCGGCATCATCGGCGTTGGAGCCAATGAACTGATCTCCTATCCCTATTGGTGTCTGGAGAAGGGATATGCCCGGTGGACAGGGCCTCGGGAGCCGGGCATGGGCTGGGCCGAACGCGCCCAGGGCTGGATGCGGGTGATGCGGTGGGACGCTTTTCTTTCCATGGTGATCTATACATTTGCTACGGTGGCGTTCTATATCCTCGGAGCAGCCGTCCTCCATCCAGAAGGCCTGGATCCGGAAGGCAATCAGATGGTCTATGCCCTGAGCCAGCCGTATGTAAAAGTCTTTGGCCGCTGGGCACATTGGGTCTTTTTGTTTGGGGCATTTGCGGTGTTGTATTCGACCTTTTTTGTGGCCAATGCGGGCCATGCCCTGGTGGCCACGGATGCGGTGAAGGTGTTCGGCCTGGGTGCCCGAAGACCGGAAACCCGACGGCGGTGGGTGAAAGGCTTCTGTGTGTTTTTGCCGAGTTTGGCCCTGGCCTTTTGCCTGTGGATTCGTCGTCCGGAAAAGCTGATCCTGGCCAGCGGCGTCATGCAGGGCATCATGTTGCCCATGCTGGCCGGCGCCACCTTGTATTATCGGTACCGGCGGTGCGACGAGCGGATTCGTCCAGGCCGACTGTGGGACCTACTGTTGTGGATATCTGCGCTGGGGCTTTTGATTTCGGGCGTTTGGACTGCCTGGAGCGAACTGACCCCACTCTTCAGATAAACCTCGGTGTCCCGATGCGGGGGGCACCCGAGGGCACACTAACTATGCCCCTCCAGGGTCCGCCACGCGACTGCCGTGATGGAGCTTCCGGATGGTTGGGGGCGGGCGGTGCAGCCGGAGCTGACCTAAGCTCGAATTTTTTCTGGCACCCACCAGCCCGGTAATGCTTTAACTTCTTGTGAAGTTTAAAGGTAAAGGCTGTCCCAAACATCCGTGTTTAGCTGGAGTTACCCCAACCGGTAGCCCCCGACTGGCAGAACCCTAACCCGGCAGTGTGATAAAGGCGAACGGTTCGCAGACGAATCGGCCGTCGCCCGCCTACCCATTTCCGGACTGGCTCGGAGAAGCTCCCTCTTCCGGTGTGGGACGCAAACGCCACAGGCCGGCGAGAAGACTACCGATGACCGAATGGCACGTAGCCGAAATGGCACATGGCAGGGCGGCTGAAGGCATCTGCGGGAAATGTTCTTTCGCCAAGGTGGCCCCCAGACCAGAGTTTTGCATCCCTACTTCGATCGAGATGGTGCGGCAATCCCGACGGCTAAATCGCAATAGCCGGGCAAACACATACCCCAAGAAAAATCCTCCCCCATGCAGCGATAAAACCGCCAACAAAATCTGGAGGCCCGATTGTTTCAGGTCTTCGGCGCTACTGCCGATAATGCTGGCACAGATCAGCACAATGGTAACGACCGACACCAGCGGGGCCACCGGCAACACCAGTTTTACCACCCGAGGTGTAAGATGGTGCAGTGTCAGTCCCAACACCAGTGGGGCCAACACAATCTGCAGGGTACTGAGGAACATCTCCCAGGCAGGCACCGGCACATAGGCGCCAGCCAGCCACTTAGTCAACAGCGGCGTCATCCCAATGGCTCCAAACGTGGAGCCCATGGTCATCAGTACCGATAGCGGCACATTCGCCCCGGCCAGATAGGTTACCACGTTGGAGGCCGTCCCACCCGGACAACACGAGACCAGAATCAAACCGACGGCCAGCGGTGCCGGCAGATCAAAAAGCCTGGCTATGCTCCAACCCAACAGAGGCATAATGCTGTATTGGGCCACAAACCCCACGGCCACCCCCCGGGGGGTTTTCAGCACGGCTTTGAAATCCTCCAGGCTCAGCGTAATGCCCATACCCAGCATGATGACCGCCAAGCCCCAGGTGATCCAAGGCCCCCGGAACCAGGTGAACCAGTCGGGCCAAACCAATGCCAATGCCCCGCCCGCCAACACCCACACCGGAAACAAATTGGTAAATAGCGAAACGATGCGATTCATATAGGTCGGGCAGATCGAGCTAAGTCACCGCTTGGGTAATTTGACTGTATCTACCCGGCCAGGTCCCCCAAGTGGTAGGGGGTAAAAATTGGCCCGAACCCCACCGATGGTGGTAATTACTTCCGGTGGATACAGTCCCCTTAACTTGACTGTATCCCCCCGGAACGATGCCCACAATCGGTGGGATGGGATTCGATTCTTAGGCCCCCCAACGGGTAGGGGGCCGAGCCGGGCAGATACAGTCCACTTAAGCAATTGTCGATCAGAGGCTCTCTCCCAATGGGTACCCCCGGCGGTCCGGATGTTTTTTTCGTAGAAACTGCGGTGCCAGCGAATTCGTTTTGTTTAACTCCTTGCAGAATAAAGAGATATATCAAACCAATATGGGCAAATGAGGCGTCGGGTGGGTGGGTGTCGGTTGGAGGGTGGAACGGGCAGGAATTGGGCATCTGTCCACCACGGAGTTCCCGGATGCCCTCGGCTATTTCAAAACTGCATTATATCAAACGAATCTGAATAATTCCTCCTTTTTTGCCTTTTTCCAACCTTCTCTTGCGCCCGCCTCCCGGCGCAGACAGACCGCAAAGCCCCCAGAGAACGAAATGCTACGGAACACACCTTGTTCTTATAGTCACCCCTACCGCGGTCAAGCATAGGGACCTACTGGTCTCAAACATAGGCATAAAATTTGTAACATGTTAGCTGAGCGGAATATAGCAACCGGCCTCCCCCTGGCCGTCGAGAAGCTGTCCAACCTCTCGCCTAGCCGGGCCGGGAGTGTCATTCCTGCGTAAGCAGCAGTCCAGTACGCCTCTCCCCACCGCGGGAGAGGCCGGCGG